>VTLG01015444.1_pt1 | contig 11446 bp, 9 predicted proteins | sample 4694571 | NCBI WGS metagenome assembly VTLG01 (sample SAMN12604809, study PRJNA352737) | marine metagenome | biome: ENVO:00000447; feature: ENVO:00000209|ENVO:00000569|ENVO:01000036; material: ENVO:00002151; isolation source: viral sequences binned using virsorter ... | reverse complement strand
TTCTTGTGGGTTTGATGCCTCTGTATCTGATGGCTGGTTTGCTTCGGATGTCTCTTGAATCTCAAGAATCTGCTGTTCCAAAAGCTTCATCGCTCCGTTAGTTTCATGCAAAGCAATCCATAACTGCTCTCTTTGTTGAGCAAGCTGTTGTAGTCTTTCCTGTAAATTCATAATTTAGTAGAGTTTTTTACCAGCAGTAATAGCAGCATCTATAGCTGTAAAATCTTCAGATGTCCAGATAGATGTTGTTTCATCTAGTTTCTTGTAGTCCTTGATAATTTCAAGATGCTCTACATTACGTTTGATTTTGTCTTTAAAGTAATCATCAGTTTCATCTGATGCTTGAGCAGTACCGATAACAGTTACGCTATCACCAGCAGCAGAAAAGATTGCTGCGATTTCATCTGAGGTTCTTTCTTCCATAATTAAAAATTAGGTTACTTTTAGTTTACCCTGCTTCGAGGGCTGTGACTTTTGCGGATAATTCTTTGATTGCATTTACTAATACAGGAATTAATTGATCTCCTTTAAATTTTAAATTATCTAAATCTCTACTATCAATAATTACACTGTCAGAACCTTCTAATGCAAGAATATCTTGAGCATAGAATCCATATCTTTTATCACCATGCTTTTCATCAGAGTCACGATTTTTTCTAAACCAGAATGATTTTGGTTTTAGTTGATTTACAAAATCTAAACCATGAGATACAACACCATCTTCAATCTTATCTCTTTGATCTGAAGTAACTGTAAAAGCTACCTTTATAAAAGCATTAGTAATATTATTATTACCTAAACAAATATTATTACTTCCTGTAGTAATGTTTCCTGATGGGGAACTGGAATGACCAGCAGCAAGACCTAATAATAAATTATTATCACCAGTTGTAAGCACAATACCTGCATTTAAACCCATAGCTGTATTAGATCCCCCAGTAGTAAGCACTCCTAATGCTTCACGACCTACTGCAGTATTAGCACCTCCAGTAGTACAAGCATCTAAACAGGCAGATCCGATGCCTACATTAAATGATCCAGTTGTGTTTAGTTGTAAAGCATCATGGCCCACCGCAGTATTCTGTTCACCAGTAGTACTATCTCTTAGTGCATCTTTTCCTAGAGCAGTATTAAAATCTCCTGTAGTATTAGCACCTAAAGCATCTTTACCTAAAGCACTGTTATTACCTCCTGTAGTATTAGCGTCTAAAGCATTAGCTCCCACAGCTACGTTCTGAATTCCAGTTGTGTTATTAATTAAGGCAGCATTTCCCACTGCCGTATTATTATCGGCTGTTGTGTTTGATCCAAGTGCTTGGTTACCAATGGCAACATTACCATCTCCTGTGGTATTAGCATCTAAAGCAACTCTTCCAACCGCAGTGTTCTGAGCTCCAGTTGTGTTTGCTGTTAATGCAGAAAATCCTAGTGCTGTATTATTACTTGCAGTTGTGTTTGCTTTTAAGGCATCTTTACCAACGGCAGTGTTAGATGCTCCAGTTGTATTGAACACTAAACAGGCTCTTCCTAATCCAGTATTTTCTGAACCTGTTGTGTTTGAAGTTAAGGTATTATAACCTAAGGCTGTGTTGTTATCAGCAGTTGTATTAGCATCTAGAGCAAAAGCACCTACAGCAGTGTTCTGAGTTCCAGTTGTGTTTACCTTTAGTGCATCAATACCTACGGCTGTGTTGTTAGAAGCTGTAGTATTAGACATTAAAGCGTTTTTACCGCAAGCAGTATTACTTGCTCCTGTTGTATTTGCACTTAATGAGCTATATCCAATAGCAGTATTATCACTAGCTGTGGTATTTGCATCTAAGGCTTCAGCACCTAACGCTACGTTTTTTGAACCAGTTGTGTTTGCAGCTAAAGCACTTCTTCCTACGGCTGTGTTGTTTGATGCTGTAGTATTTGCTCCTAATGCACCAGCACCGCAGGCAGTATTACTTCCTCCAGTTGTATTAGCTTCCATAGATGTATGACCTATAGAAACATTATTATCAGCAGTTGTAGTCGCCAATAATGCAAAACTTCCTATGGCAACATTAGACCCACCTGTTGTAATAGCTGAAGCAGATTGATAACCAACAGCCGTATTTCTAGTTCCAGTAGTACAAGCATCTAAAGATTCAGAACCTACTGCTGTTAAAAAAGTTCCAGTTGTATTTAGTGTTAAAGCACTTTTTCCTACAGCAGTGTTATCACTTGCGGTTGTGTTTGTCTTCAACGCCCCAAGACCAAGGGCAGTGTTGCTTCCTCCTGTCGTATTAGCTTCTAATGAGCCTTGTCCGAATGCACAATTGTTAGAACCTGTAGTATTCACTAAAAGTGAAAATGCTCCCACTGCTGAGTTGTCTGTACCAGTATTATTTGCACTTAATGACTGATGTCCAATCGCTGTATTTTTACTGCCAGTAGTATTGGCATCTAATGATTCAGACCCTACTGCTACATTGTTAGTTCCAGATGTTAAAGTTGTTAAGGCATCTTTACCTATCGCAGTATTATTTCCACCAGTTACAGAAGCATCTAAAGCACTTTCTCCAAGAACAGTGTTACCAGCAACAGAGTTTGCACCTTTACCAATATTTACTGAGTTTATAGTGCCATCAACAGCAAATGCTGGGCCACCAGTTAAAGTAAATAAATTAATGAATGCGTTTCCAGATGTATTATTTATCTGCATAATACCTGATGTAGTATTAGCAAAAAATTGACTTACATAATTCGTAGATGGGGCAGATGATCCAGTGTTATTTGTTGCTATTGCCTGTAATGCACTATTAATGTCGGCTCTCACGTTCGCGCCCGTGGAGTTGTCGATTATCATATCATTTTGGCTCATTGTCTAATCCAAATTTTTATCTAAGTATATCCTACTTTAAAATTAACTACCACGCCCAAATCCTACGGCAGTATAACTGAATGTTTTATTCTGGACAGCATTACCAGCATTAAGAAACTTTATGTTAAAACCAGTGCCTGAAATATTTGTAATCTCAAACCTGTCCGTTCCACCAAGATCATTTGCAGTGATACCAATACTTGGTAATTGTGTGCCTGCCCCGACACTTGTACCAGCCTGCCCTGTGAAGAATGTCTGATCAAAGGTAATATCAAGGCCAGATGATGATGTACCTGAAGAGATATTTGATCTCTGCTCTGTTCTTCTTTCCAGTTCAGCTGTATAACCTAGTTGGTCTATTTCTATACTTTGTGCTGGGTCATCACTATCCATTTCACATCTGAATTTAAATCCACGGCCTACATAAGTACCGTTTACAAAAGGATTGAATCTTGAAAAGTTTGCCCCATAGGTGCAAGATGTTCCGCTTGATATGGTCGCACTTGTGGAAGATGTAACAGTAAAAGTACTTGAACTTGGAACTGTCTGGATTTCATAATTACCATCAGTTGCAGATCCAGCAGTAAAATCTATCACAACAAAATCACCAACAGAATATCCATGTGAGGTTTTTGTGATTGTTATAGTTGTGCCACTCTGTTCATAGGTGGCTGAAACCGAGGTATCAGGGTCAATGTCAGTTGTTGCAACCAATAATGATGCCCCAACATCAAAGGCAGTAGCACCGTCAAAGTCTGTCCAGGTATCAATATTTGCTGATCTTTTATCAATCAGATCATTTGGATAAAAACCCTGCGTTACAAAATGCCTGCGTAATCTTAAAGGTTGCTTGCCACCTAAATCCAAAGTATTTGCAAATTCATAAGACCCACCAGTAATATCAACAGCACCCAAGAAATCAAAATCTGCAATACTATCAAAATCTGTTACATCATCCAATAATTCAAGAGATCCAAGAACAAGACCATTTACTTCATCACTGAAAAAACAATCAACTTTAGCCCCAGCAAAGGGAGGTGAATCTGTATCTTCTCTATCTGTAAAAACTGTTAATTTAGGTAATGGGTCAGGACTTGTAACTAAAACTGATGTCTCACCAGAACTTAGCCTGCCACCATCATCTCTGAATTTTAAAATATATTCTCCCTCAACAATATTTGGTACGATCGTTTCACTGATAGACCCTGGAAGGGCAGGGATTACGTCAACGGCATTTGTAAAAGTACCAGTACCATCTGTAAGGTTTGACGATCTGACCACCACGTTGCCTCCATGCACCACATCTACAGAGGTGGATTTATCAAAACGTAATCTTACAAACTGATCTGATATTGGTTCAATGCGTAAGTTTTGAACATTTTCAGGTAAAGCTGTTTTACCAACTGTTGTAATTGACGTTGTTGCTGGGGTGATGCTTGGTTTTCCTAATGCGTTATAACTGAACACTCTGATCTCATAAGTTCCATTTTTTGTCTCAAAAATAGTGAAGTCTGGCCTTGTAATTCTTTCTGATATGAAGTTTTCATTTTGAAATCTATATTGCACCATATATTCAGTAACACCAGATACAGGTTGCCATTGGATAAATAGTTTTGATACGGCACGGTTATTTAATACAACAATCTGTTCTGAACTCTGCAAGTTACTTGGAGAAGGTTTTATTGATGTAAGTGTTGTGATTGTTCTTGCTGCCAATGCCTCTCCATCTTCCACGTTTGCATATTTAGATGGATTATGAGCAACGGCAGTAATCTGATATGCAAGCTGATCAACTTCTGTAACACCAATCACTCTAAAGGTTTGAAGCTGAACTGTTGTATTTTCTATCACCCAGACGCTGTTTGATGGTGGTGTTGATGAAAAGGCAGAAGATACTGTTATTGTTGTTCCTGATATTGTGTCTATCGTTTTTGTTTCAAGTGTGCCATCTGCAAGTATTACTGATAATGTTGCAGAATCTGTTGTTGCCAAATCTGTATTATTTTCATCATCCACTACTATCTGTGTTGTAGATACCCCTGTTTTTATACGACCACCTCTTCTAACCCCTGCTCTCAATGGATCAGCAACATTTATCACTGCCCCAGGTCTTACCAAAGTACCAGATTCAAGAGTGGTGGTGAAGTTTACGATTTCAGCCTCATTTGATTGTGTATATAGAAACCATTTCCCAAGACGAGAAGCCATTCCTCTTGATGTGGTGGCAAAACCTCTTAAGTTCTTTGTAACAACTCCATACTTTGCCTGTAATGCTGTATCTTCTACAGTTTCATAATCTATTTCTTGAGTTTCATTATTAAAATATGCAACATTAACAACAGTAACTTTTGAATTTTTAGATGAATTACTATATGTAAACCCCTGTTCTGTCACGTTTGACAGGTTAAATAGATAGCTCGCATCTGTGGGCCGATCTTGTGTAATTGATATTGTGCCAGCCGAATAAAATGGCATGACACGCATTACAGAACATAAATCATTTATAAGATCATATGCCTGTTTTTGATTCTGTATCACTACGTTACAACTGAATCTTGGTTCTGTTCCTCCAAATCCATCATCAACCTGTTCTGCACTATAAACAGAAGCTGAATAAAAACTGAAAACATCCAACTGTGTTGTATCTATCTGATCACCAAAACCTTTTGATGTTGTTAACAAGTCGTAAAGAATCCATGCTGGATCATTTGTCCATTCTTTGTCTGTTTTGAACGTACCGTTGAAAGTTCCAGAGTATGAAATTGAACCATCAGATTGAACCGTTCCATTATGTGGGATTTTAATTTTTGTTCCACGAACTTTGTACATCCGTTTTGGAATGGATGGAAAGGTCTGGGCATCAAACCTAATCGCAACATGAGCCGAGTTTGCATATGCTCTCTGTTCGTTGATTATTTCTGTAAAAGATGACCACAATGAACTATTTTGTAGGGTTGTATCTGTGCTGTCATCAGTTGTTCTGTTTACTCTGATCGTTACAGGAAAAGAAGTATCAGATGCAAAGTTGATTTTATAATCCCTGAAATATGTGCTTGCAGTTCTTCCCTTTACGGTGTCGGTTATAACAGTTGTTGTAGTGCCATCATTTTCAATGGTTTGAATATTTATGGCAACTTCTGCACCATTTATATCACCATCATCTTCAAACTTTTGCAGGGAGGGAAAACCAAGAGTTACCCTGACGGCATTAACAGAAGTATTTGTTATAGATCTTGATACAGGACTTGCTTTTGTAACAGCAACACCGACAGCATTTTCTGTTTCTATTTCAGAAATACCCTGTATTGCAGTTTGACTAGAAGTACCAAATCTAGGTTCAAAGGAAACATTGGGGAAGTTGAAATCAGTATCTGTTGGACTTGTATTACTTGCTGAAGATTGTAAAACCTGAGTGCCGTTTAAAAATACATCTTTCAAAGCTGCGTTGTTATATGCAGTTGTTCCTTGAGTAAGACCAGCAGCACTTGGAAACCCTTCAATCTCACCTTCTCCAAGAAGTTCAACTAATGTTTGAAATTGTTTTGAGGCAAGAACATCATCTGTAACTGCTGGATCAGTAAGTCTTGTATTTTCATCAAAAGCTGGAATTGTCATTATGTAGTTCCCTCCACCTGTACCGTATCAACTCCAGAACTGATCACAACTGAACCTGTAAACACTTCTCCATATATGATGGCTACGCTGACACCACTGACACTGACGTTCTGGATACCTGAAAACGAATATGAATTTGCCATTTGTGGATCTAATGCACCATCTGATTCTGAAGCACCAACATTACCTGGAGATTCAAAAGGTGCAGGCGTTGGAGCTAATAACGAAGTGATCCCACCTATTGCCAGATCCGTGACAACAGCCGTTGCAATACTGCCAACAACTGGAATAGCTGATACTGCGCCAGCTACACTGGCAACCGCACCACCAACGGCAACCGCACCAGCTACAGCCGCACCAGCTACTGAAGTAACAGCACCGACCGCAGCAGATGCAACGGCAGCACCAGTACTAAATATAGATCCCACGATAGGTATGACAGGGCCAGATCCTATTGCAATGGGTATGATCTGAATATCACCTTTTCCACTCATGGATAAAAAATCAAGAGAGACATCCATATTGTTCATTTTTACCTTGTAATATTGCTGACTCATATGTGCCTCTACTTCTGGAAAGTTACACATCAAAAAACGAATCGCCTCTGCTGGACTTGATACTGCTGCCTCAAAATATGATGAACCAAGAAATTTTCTTAATCTTCCATAAACTTTTATTGTTTTAAGCTGCATACCTGTAAACCCCTCTGAGTGCTTGCTGATAACCTAAATCAAAAGGCTCTCGGCAACTTAATCTTCTTATATTATGATTCAAAATCATATTATCACCAATATAAACTGCAACATGATCTAAATTACCTGAAGTTGATTGAAATAGTAAAACATCACCAACTTGTATATCATCATCTGTCGGTTGTTTTTTAAATCCTGTAATCGGCAACCCTTTTTCAAATAATGGATTCTCAATAAAATCCTTTATTTTTTTTGGTCTATCCCATATTTTTAGATCAATATTTTTTGTTTCTTTGTACCAATCATGAATTATTGACCAGCAATCATGAACACCCCAGATAAAACTTCTACCAATAAGTGACGGTGCTTTCCAACCACTTGGTTCAAAAAAACACCATTCTTTCATTCTTACACTATAGATATGAGAAGGTAAATCTAAATATTCACAACTTGCTTTGTCATTATCAGAAGGTTGTGGTGGATCATAAGGATGTGAATGAACAATGCCTATTATTTCTCCTGTATCTTCACATTCTGCCCAATCGTCAGGGTCGATAATAAAATATTCAAACCCAGATTCTGCAATATTTTTACAAGGCCAGTATGTCTCTTTTCCTTTTATAACTGCTAGCAGGCCACATGATTCCTTTGGCATACATTCTTCAGCGTGTTTTGCAGCATCAGTTTTCCAAGTCATGCGTTTACAAAAGTACCTACACCTGGAAAATCTTTTCTCGTGACCTGACGTTTTGGCGCACGAACTCCCTGAAGATCAAGTGCCGATACGAGTTCAAACTGTACTATCTCTCTATTTTCTACAATTTTTCTATTTATAAAATAAATTTCCTGTGGCAGTTCTGCCGTGCTATCTGGTGTGCCGAAAGGATTTTGATTTGATGGAAAGTTTGCAGCATCTAGAAACTGGCTGAGAGTTCTTATGCGTACAAATTTTGCACCTTGAAGATCATTGAATGGTGTTGTGGCATTTACTGTTGCCATTAATGCTGTAATAGTTCCCAATATATTAGAAACTGTTATTGTCGGTCTTGGAAGCGACCCACGGCCAGAATATTCAAACCCTTCTGCTTGTATTGGAAATTTATCATAAGTATTACCCTGCCATATTATTGAGGCATTACTGTTCATACCAACCCCAGAATGAAACCTAGTGACATCTGTAGAGCCATGTAATGCAGATACCAAAGTCAATGTATATAGCTCAATAACAGATTTGTTTGTCAGTGCCTGTAGTTCTGCTGTAGGTAATCCCATTTACGGTTCAAATACCTCCCTGAAAGTGCAGTTTAATATTGCTCTGTTGTTATATGGTATGGTTTTTGTCCATGATTGGCAGACAAATTTACCAGCCCCTGATAATGTGACCGATACATTACCACTATTTGTTGCTGAAGAAGCTGCCGTTACCGTAAATGTATTGTCATCAGCAGTTGTTGCGATTGCAAAATCACCATCGGTTGCAGAACCAGAAGTGTAATCAATAGTGACTACATCACCAATAGCAAGACCATGATTTGTAATGGTTATGGTGACAGTAGTTCCGCTTTGGCTATATGTACCTGTTTTTGTGAACCCCTCGCCTGGAGGTGTAAAGGTAAAACTTGCCTGATCATTTACGCGACTTCGCAAAAATCCTTCTATGACATCAGATTGCGTTTCTGAAACATTGAAAGTAAGGTCATATATTTTTGGATCTTGGGTCAGTGGAAGGCCAAACAACGCTCTGAACTCATAACCATCACCTAGTCTTGTTGACCTAATTCTTGGTGCGCTTGTTTTTCTCATCCCATAAGTGGGTTGAATAGAGGGAAAAGTTGCCATTTATCTAGTTAATAAACCTCCAGGTCTTTTTTCTTTTATGAGTTGTGCCTGTACAGCAGCACCTATCGCTGCCCCTAGAGCCTGTGCATCTGTACTGTTGCCAGCCACAGAAGAACCCGAAGCATCTACATTCACTGTAACCATATTTGTTGTATTATCACCTCCACCGATATCTGTGCTTGGTAATATTGTTCCCGATGTTCGAGGAACAAAAAGTTCTGGTTGACGCTCACCAACGATGTATGGTTTACCAGCTTTCACAGGCCCACCATTTGCTCTGAATAATCCACCTAAAATACCACCCAAGAAACCACCAAGACCTTTTCTTTTACCACCAGAGGCAGAAGCTCCAAAGTTCTCACCAAAATTACCGAGGATTTTATCAATCTGTGCATCAATAATTTTATCTCTGATTCTGTTCAATACATTGGTCATCGCCTGACCAAATGATTGTGCGCCTGTAATTGCATCTCTTAAATTACCCTTGATACTTGTTTCAATCTCTTCACCCACTGCGGTCATTTTTTCTTTCAATTTTGCTGCTGCCTCTTGATTTTTCTTTTGAAGCTCCTCTTGTTCCTGTAATTTTTTATTCTGTTTATCTATCTCATTTGTTTTATCTATTTCTGTAAGCAATCTTTTTTGAACTTGATCATAGTTTTTATCGAGTTCTTGTAGTTGTCTTTTTAATGATGCCTCTGCTCTTTTATTATTGTTTTCTTGTGCTGTACCTAGTCTTTGTAAAAGTTTCTGTCTTGTAATAAATAATCTATTTAGTTCACTTTTTAATGCTGCCTTATCTCCTTCCTGTAATGCTTTTATAAATTTTTTCTGTTCAGTTATATTTTTAATCAAAGCCGTTGTGACAGCACCAATACCCACAGCAATAGCAGCAAATGGCAAAGCGTTCAGAGCTATTGTAAGAACTCCCCCTGCTGCTGCAACTTTAATCAACCCTGCTGCTAAAATTGGTAGAAGCACAGACACACCTTTTGCTGCAAATGCTATCGCTGCAAATATCGCAGCAGTTTTGGCAATCGGTGAATTTACAAACTCAACTGATGCTTTTGTCAGTTCCGTCAATGCTCTGATCACAGGCAAAATGGCTGGGGTAAGTTGTTCTCCTACTGCCCTTGATAAGTTTTCAGCCTCATTACTTAGATTTTTAAATACCTGTGTCGGATCATTTTCCAAAATCGCCTTCAAATCCTCACCACCTTGTTTGCCTAGTTGTCTTAATGCCCTGATTACCACATCACTTGTCAACTTGCCTTGAGCAGCAAGTTCTTTCAGTTTCCCTACATCAACATCCAACTCATCTGCCAATGGTTTTAAAATTAATGGTATCTGCTCTGATACGCTTCTAAATTCATCTCCAGCTAACCTACCAGAACCAAGAGCCTGTGCTAATTGTCTGAAGGCATTAGAGGCTTCCTGTGCATTTGCACCACCTAATTTTGCAGCAGTGTTAAATCCGATGAAAGTAGTTCTTATATCTTCCAGGCTTACCCCTAATGGTTTTAATCTTGCTGTAATATTTGTAACCCCCTCAAGAGCTTCTGTTGCACTAAGACCAAATAAATTTTGAGCGTCAGTTGCAATCTTTTGAGCCGCAGAAAAATCTCCTGTTGCTTTTGTAAGTAGTCCTAAACGTAAATTTAACTTATCAAAATTTATTGATGTTCTTACTGCCTGTCTTGCCAATAATCCAAGACCAACACCACCAATCGCTGCTTTTAAACCACCAAACGATCTTTCAAGTGCATTTGTTCTATTTTGTACACCCTGCAAAGCTCTTGTTGCACCACTGGCATCAACTCTAAGGGTAACAACTGACTCTGCCACAAATAAAAAAAGCCTTTATTATATATTACCTTGAATTGCGTTTTTGTCGTTGCAATGCTCTCTTTTCTTCTTCACGTTTGTTTTCATAATATGCAGCCCAATATATTAACTCCTCTTCTGATAAAGAAGTTCTCAGTTCATTTATTGTTTTACCTAGTTCTGTTGCGAGAAAAAATTCAAAGTTTAACCAACTGTCTCGCCTTATTCGTTTTTTGCTGTATCAATATCAAGTTGAATATCAAATAAAAACAATTCAAGATCATTTAATACCTTTTCAGGAAGTGATCTTTGTAATATCGGAGCATCTGACATATCAAAAGCTGGAGTGCCATCTTCTTTCTGTGCCATCTTGCAAAGTAACTGAGTTGAAACTGTCAGTGCTTCATCAGTGCCTGCTAACTGCTGCGCTTTTTGTCTGTCAAATCTTGTTATAGGTGGAAAATATATTGTGGTCAAAAGTTTACCAGATGCGTCTTTCAATTCATATTTACGTCTTACGGTCATCTCATCTTTATATGCACCGATGAGGAGGTCTGCTGTTCTTTGATTTGCCATAAGTTGGGGTTGATTAATTAGTTAGTTAGATTGCTGAAGTGATAGTTCCAGT
>VTLG01011988.1_pt1 | contig 11447 bp, 25 predicted proteins | sample 4694571 | NCBI WGS metagenome assembly VTLG01 (sample SAMN12604809, study PRJNA352737) | marine metagenome | biome: ENVO:00000447; feature: ENVO:00000209|ENVO:00000569|ENVO:01000036; material: ENVO:00002151; isolation source: viral sequences binned using virsorter ... | reverse complement strand
TTTTCTAATTCATCATAACTTTTGAAGTTAGACTGTGAAGTGAAGTCTGCGAGTGCATACTCCTTTTTCCAGACTGCTTCAAGAGCGTCGTCGTCAGTAAGCAAAGGTGCAGGAGAATCAAACTCTGACTTGTCATAATTCCAGTAACCATCCACCTTGCGTATCTTAAGTTTAAAGTTTGCTCCTGCCCAGAAATCGAATGGGTTAATGGGTGTTTCATCTTCAAACTCCGGCTGCATGGCTGCTGTTACTTTATCGAAAATCTTCTTCCCAAACTTGAATAGGAAGACTCCTCCTTCATTATGAGGATTAACGGGATCCTTTACAACATAGATGTTTGCATAGTAAGAAAGCTTACGCTTCTGCTTACGTACAACATCCTTGTCGGATTCGTTACCACTGTTCCAGAGGTCACGATTATACTCGGACACTGGATCCTTACCACCAAGGGTAGTCAAGGAGTTTTCGATGTACCATCCACCTGGTCCTTGGAATGCATGAGAATATACCTTTGCCCAAGGTAGGTCCTCACCATCAGGTGCAGGAAGGAATCGTACTACAGCGTAACCGTTGCCGGTTTTGTCTAACTCTGGTTTCCAGAGACGCTCGTCTGCGCCTGTCTTAGTGGCGCTTGTCTTCTCAATTTCCTTAACCAGTTTGCTGGTAAGGCTGCCTAAAGAAGACTGCTTTTTTAACGTTGAAAAAGACATAGATTTGGCCTGTTTGTTTAGATTTGGCTTGTGTGTACCCTAGTATTATAAGATCAATCGATTGCGTTGTCAACCTGTTGTTTCATTAAAGCAATCATCTTTTCCATATTCTGGAAGACGACTGCCATGTCAGTGTTCTTGGGCATGCCCATCATAGCGGCTGACTCGATGATATTATTTTTCATTTGGATAGCATCGGGATCATCTGATAAACTCAAACGAGTATACATGATCCTTTGCTTCTCAAGAAGTTCTTGAAGTGCTTCTACATGCTCTAACTTTTCTTCATCATCCATCTTAGGGAAGTTAAAAACACTCCCATAGATTTGTTCTTGAAGTTCAGTAATCTCGGTCATTTCTGCACGGACTACATCAGATTCAAAGAAGCTCATAGTATAATCTCCTTGAGGATTTTTCTATAACGAGGTACATTAATATTTAGGAAAGGTGCGTACTTATTCATACGCATAGAGACGAAAGCCCATACGGGATCCCGTAACTCTTTATCAAACTTAGACTTATATCCAAGTACCTTATCCATTATAACAAGAGTCTCCAAAGAAACGTTCTTTTGAAAGAATTCTTTAAGAATCTTAGGGTGTTTATTACCCTCTACCTTAAAGTAACTATCAAAATCATCAGTGAAAACATCTGTTACTTCTTGTTTGAAATGGTAAGACAATGACTGTACTTTCTTTTGCCATTGTTTAAACTTACTATCTCCATCCCTAATGATCTCTCCTATCCATAAGGTCTGTGGATCATCACAGGATACAAAGTTTGCTACAAAGAAATCTTCAATCTCTTTGTCTGGATGTGCGCGAGACATCTTCTCAAAGAAGTACCTATCCTTACGCTTATAAAATGAGTTCAAGGAGGCACGAGACCTACCACAGTACTTGTGATAATCATACTTATCCTTGGTGAAGTGCTGCTTCATCGCAAGGTAAGTTTTATATGTCTCAAAAGGCATCATTGTCAGCAAAGAATCCATTGCCTGCTAATGTCATCCTGCCTTCACATTTATTCTTAGGAACATGATGAAGAAGTCTACCAGGAAAGATAACAATCTTACCCTCTTCTGCTTTGATTCTCTTACCACTATTAGTAAAAATCAAAGGAGACGATCCCTTCGGAGTCTTTACAAAATAAACAAAGGAGAAAGTAGCAGGTCTATGGTCATGAGGTATAGTATAATCCCCAACCTTATATTTTGTCAACCATGCCGTAAGCATAAACTTACCGTAACCAGCATAACCATCACTAACAAGACTTATAATCCACTGTCTAATTATATCTGCTTCCCTAGTCTTTAAGTCACCACCTGTCTTAGCTGCCCTGACATTACTGATGCCACCATCAGCATTCTGAAGACCCCATACAAACTCATATGTTTGATCTACAATCTTATCATTAAGAGATTTATAATAAGGATGATGAGCAGTTATGTATTGTAACTTCTCATTCACATATTCCTGCTTCACCTACCTTCCCTAGATTTATTTCTGATTGTAATATGATTTCCTTCTATTGCAAACTCAAGTTTATCTCTATGGTCCCAAAGTAATTCTTCATATAGATGATCAAGTTTCTGCATGTCATCCCAAACATCAGTCGGAGTAGGTTCACCCCAGAAAGGATTCTCGTCTGGATTCATAGTGGTAACTTAGCCCTTGAAGTTCGTTTTAAAAAGTTCAACTCTTGTGCATTATACTTTAACTTTTCCTTAAGTGGTTTGGATAGCAGTTTAGGTACTGCCTCCAGTTCTATAGTATTCTCTTCGCAATACACAATGATTGCTTCAATATAATTTAGGTCACTATTTTGCTGGACAATCTTTTCGATGTCTTGGGCAAACTTAGATGGGCAGAGGAACTTCTTTTCTAGAACCTCATTTAGTTCTTTATCCATTACCATGAGATTCGATATTAGAGGAGACAAATTTCTTTATATACCTTACTAACAACTTAATATACTCGTCTTTGTTCCGTTTGTCAAATACCTTTACATCACCACCGGGTGTTACCATCAATGTAATGAGTTTCTTAATAGGAATACCAGTCAGTTCATAGTACATACATGCATATGCCTGTTCCTGTACAAAGTAGTTCTCTAACCACTTCTCTGGTTTAATCTTTTCAGAAGTCTTAAAGTCAATGACGGCTAGTTCGCCCTCATACTCACCAATGCAATCAACACGACCAGCAATGCCAAGATACTCTGAGTAGAGAGTCCTTTCGATTGCGTGAACATTCTGTATCTGATCAAGATAAGGTTTAACATGATGAAACATAAACTGTGTAAGTGGTCTGTACTGAGACCAATCTAGTTCTTTATTTTCTAGATAGGTCTGCGCCGCTTCGTGAAAATCAGTACCTCGCGCCGTTGCTTTTTTCGTAATCCGGTTCGCTTCATCATCGCCAACTCTCTTCCGCCAGTCAATGAAAACTTGTCGATTATAGAAACTAGTAACGCTAGTGATTGAAGGAACCCAATCACCATTCGGGACTTGATAGAGTCTGCAACCTGGTGTCTCACGTTTAGAAAGTTCAATGTCACCTAGAAAATTATGATGAATAAATGTCATGTTAAAGCATACCTAATGAATGCTTGGCTAAGATGTACTCTTTAACCAATCCAGAACGAACAATGTCATCGAGATCAAACTCGATCATTGCAAATGATTCCATCATAGCAATAACTTTCATAAAATCACCTAGTCCAGATCGTTCATTAACGTTACGGAGATCAGTTTGAACTCCATCCCCACAGAAGATAATCTTAGAGTTATCTCCTACTCTGGTTATTATACTATCAAGTTCATGAAAATTCAAGTTCTGACATTCATCAACGATAACAATTGCATTGTCTAATGTAGTACCACGTATAAATGAGGTACTCCAGAACGTCATAGTCTCCTGAGTTTTCAAGTTACCATAAAGCATTTCGAAGTCTGTGTCTGAGGGCATCTCAAACATATACTTCACCATCTTCTTGTATGGAACCTGGAAAAGACAAGACTTATCCTCATGATCTCCTGGAAGGAAACCAATCTCACGTGTAGATACAAGTGAACGAACTATGTAAATCTTTTCATACGGTTTCTCAAGATCAAGAACCTCTTTAAGTGCTTTGTATAATGCTATGAATGTCTTACCTGTACCAGCACATCCATAAGCAAAGATGTGTTTACCAGCATCATATTCTGTAAAGAACTTCTCTTGGTTCTTGGTTAAAGGATCAATGTCTACAAGAAGATCGGCATTGATAGGTTTCTTCCGTCTCATTTGTTTAGCCGTCAGTCCTACACCAATGGGATCGTCAGTCTTCTTCTTACGTGGCATACAGTTCAGGTAATCTGTTTGACTTTAGCACCAGGCATCTTTGCGGCTCTTCCCAGAACCTCATTCCAGCCAGGATTCCTTGCGACAAGTTTGTTCTGCCAATCGCCCACTTCACCTACTCCAGGTACAGTAGATGGATCAGAGTAATCTCTGGTCCAATTAGGATTGTCATCTTTCCATTTGTCCCAATCATGAACACTCATGACGACCTCTTTGGTCTCACCAGTACTCTTATTAACAACAGGATAGGTAGCCATAAAAAATAATAATGTGAAGATATTTATACCCAGGACAGGGCTTCTGCCACTACTGGGAAGGTTTGAGAGAATATTTCCTTACATTCATTAGCAATATCCATGTGTTCTTTCTGGGTTCCGTGCCCTGATCTTAACTGAATATAATGTACCCATGAACGTACACTACCAGTCATGTATAACTTGGTAGGAGTAGCAAGTGGAAGTACAAATCTAGCACACTCTTTTGCTATACCATCAGCAAGCATCTTCTTATACAGGTTCATACCACTCTTAAAATGTCTTTCCATTCTCCAATTATACCATTTCTGTAACCAAGAATCAACATCATCAATACTATTCTGACGATTCTTTGTATCCTGTCTACGTAATTCTGGTAGGGGTACAGTCTCATCCAACAGACTGCTATCTGCATACCTCTGTGAGAACTCTTGATAAGTGAATGACCTATGTCTTAGTATCTGTGCTGCAAGACCCCTTGTAGTCTGTATCTCAAGGGTCATGTGTGCTTGCTCAAAGACGGACCAATGACCGTGCTTTATGCAGTAACCTAACAAACCACTGACCTTTGGATTGTCTTGGTTCTTTGGATTGCTCACTCTCGCCACGTAACCCATCAGCTTCTCTGCTTCTGGCGTCGAGCTCACTAACTTCACGTTCATGATGTTTCTTTTCACGTTTGAGTCGTTTCTTTAACATTTTAGCATACCTTACCTCTTGTTTGGTATACCATTCAGGATGTTCCTTAGCCTGCTTTATTATTTTTTTAGCTGCCTTCTTGTCGTTCATTAAAAAGTTGCTTCCCGTAATATGCATTGAAATACGAGACTAAACCTGCTGTAGTTACCTGTTTCTCACACCATTCATCAGCACATTCATAGATTGCTCTAGGTGAATGTGTACTTCCAAAGTTTTTAAGTAGAATGCTTAACGTCTGCTCCCTAATCGGGGTATCCATCATCGTCATCCCATTTTTCATCATAATCTGTAGGCGGTGAGGAGAATGCAACTGAGTTACGATATGCATCAACGTCAGATAACACCTCAGACTCCAATGCCTCCACCAATGACTTAAGGTTTCTGACTATGAGTTTTAGTCTGTCTTTGTCCATATCATATTTATATGCCACTATCATTATAGCATAAAAAAGGAGGGCATCAAGCCCTCCCTAAAAATCAAGTAAGATTTACTCACCTAGCACACACGACTTTTTCTTCGGTATGCTTGATGCCTCTGTAAGTTAATTCAGAGACTTGCTTCTGACAAGTTTGCTTGTCATTGGTATTGTACTTAATACCACGGTAGGTGACTTGTGCCATTTGTTTTACTCCTAAAGTAGTTGGATTTTGAGGCCCGTTCCTTTAGTCGTTTGCGTCCCAACAATCCTTTGGTGATTCACTCTTTACTATCTGAATCATTTCTGATTTCAGATCGTCCTCGACTTTATAAGTTCTCATCTTACCGACGAGTTCTTGTGCCTCAGAACAAGATAAAGAAGTTGCCAATAGCAAAGGAATCATGGGATGAACGCTCCGTTCCGCGACTTACTTGCGACCCTAATGGGTTGAACGTGTTGGTATGATAACATACCCATACTATATAGGGAAGTAGTTTGGTATAACTTGATACATTTCTTTACACACAAGGTCCCTGAAAATTACTATTGAATGAAATAACCATTTTCTTATCATCCATTTCATTTACAGGTGAACGATGAATGACACTAGCAGGAAAAGTAAGTACCTGTCCTTCTTGTACTTCAATATTTTCTACTATACTCTCACTAACTACATCATAAAGTTGTGTCTTAAATGATTTATTTGGAAGAGATAAGTAATAAACATTAGTATAATTTGCTTCTGGATGTGTATGCCAATCATGTCTACCACCTTTATCATACCCTTGATACCAAGCATTCTGTATACTCCACCGTTCACACTTCAATCTCTCTACCATCTCCTGCATGTAAGGTCTAATCATATCGTAAAATATATCTAAGTACTCTCTTTTATAATCCTCAGATAAATTCCAATCTGTTTTTACCTGCTCCGCTGTAGTATCAAGAGAATATTGAGGCATTGCATCAATAGATCTTAATAGTTTTATTTTATTTTCTTGATGTTCTTTTATATCAGTAATAATATAAAAAGATTTCAACTCAAAGAACTTCATCCTACATATCTTCAACCTTGTAAGGACACATCAACCTCTCAGCAATACCAAGAGCATGCTTATTATGTTTAATCAACTTGTGCATCCATATCCTTTCAGTCAGACTCACTTCCCTTCCCAGTTTTATCCTGCAACAAATCTCCGTTAATCTGAGTCTGCTGTCCTTGCTCAAGGTCATTGGTGTCTCCATACTCTTTAAGAAGTCGGTCAAGTTCTGTCTCTTTACCTGACAGTTTAGCTACCTCATACATGGTAGACTTTTGATATTTCTTCAGTCTCTTATAATCCTTGATGATCTTATTATATTCATCATCGTCAATGATAACAGCAGGTTTCTTATCTAGATTTTTGTTATCAACAATCCCACCAAATCCTTCACTCATCTGATCCCTCCTTAGGTGGTTCAGGTCTACGTTTAACACGCTTCTTCTTCTTGGATTCTGTAGGTGGTGCAACATTCCAACGGTTAGGTGCTATCCTTCCCTCAGACTGTCTCATACTGATGAAATCTTTCTTGTACTTGTCATAGTACACATCAAAAATATCAGTTTGACTGTGTGCCATGGCAAGATCATAACGTGTCTCACCATCAACCACATACTCTGTTACGTATGCAGTGTAAGGCAACTTAGTGTTGTTGTCCTTTTCAAGGTCACAGTTTTCATGTAGGATAGAAATCATTCTATCACCCTCTATGGGTTTCTCCACCTCTACCACCCCACTCGATATCTGGATAGGCTTGTTCGACGAGAGCCTGTGATACTTTGTACCTAGTTGCTAATGCTTTGTCCTTTACAAGGCATAGTATATCTGCTTCTTCTGGAAGAAGGGTCTCAAGAATCTGAATGAAAATATTTTCTCTACGAGTCTTTGAAAGAGAATCGTTACCACCCTTAACAAAATTAAAGAAGTGACGTACCTCTGCTCTAAGGGAAGTATGCTCTGTCCCTGCTGGTGCTTCATTAGGTTTAAAAGGAACCTGACCTTCTGGAAGCATAGAAGTTACAGTATCATCAAAGTTCCAGATGAGAAGAGAAACTAAAGCATCATTACGATACTCCTGAAGTATCTCTACTTTCTTAGCATTGGTTCTTTGCTTTGATACTAAATCAAGTATCTCAGATTGGAAAGGATTAGGTGGAAGTTTAACTTTGGGAAGACTCTTAGTCTTAGAAGACTTACTGGTCTTCCTCGTCCCACTCGCTAGAGTTATCCCACTCCTCTGACTCTCCGGGTCCTGATTGATCGCTGCTGAAGTTGTTGGCATTTTCAAATCTTAGGGCTAAAATATCATCGGGAATAATATTCCCATGTTCATCAAACATTTCTGGATGTAAGTTGTCTGGGTGCCAAGGAGTAGTTTTATAAACATGTTCTTTGGTTAACCATCCAGCTCCAAATCCAACTAATAATGAAAGTATACTACCTAGTGTTGTAAAAGTCAAGGTAATAATAACTGTATCAGACATCTCCATACCTCGGTTAGGTTTGTTTCCTTATGTCTAAGGAAAAATTAAAGAAGATGCGAATCTCTCGTTTAAAGAAAGAAACCACCTTAGCAAACTTGATCTCAAATGACTTAGGTTCCCTCCTTACTATTTTCTTTTTGTTACGGAGCATGAGCTCCACGCCCTTATTTATCTCAAGGTCAGGGACTTTTGCGATCGGGCTTTTGTTCTCGCTCATAACGATATGCATCCTCTAGTATAGCACACATGTAAGATCTTATCTTACGAGCACGTGGTTTAGGTATGTTACCATATGCTTCTGTGAGTTGTTGATGTTCACTGTCACGTCCTCCTTTAATGTATTCGTCAAGTTGGTATATGAGTTCTCTTACTTCAGTAGCAACACTACTGTTAAGAAACTCTGTCATCCTATTTTGTTTAAGTCTTACACTTTTTGCTGCTTTGTAAAGATTTAAGACGTATCTATCATTCTTAAAGACTTCATCAATTGCTACGTCAACAGCGTTTTCGATGTCCATCTATTCTCTTAACTCAAGGTGTTTTTGCTCCCTCAGAAACTTAATCGTATCAGAACATCCACCAATACGTTTGTCATTGTAGGTGACTTGTGGAAATGTAGCACCCCTACCATACTCAGCATGAAAAGCTTCTTTCGTAAAGTTCTGTCCTAATTTATACACAATGTGTTTTAGTTCAGCAAACTCTAAGAGCTGTACAACTTTATCACAGTAAGGACATCCGTCTTTAGAATAGACGACGAACTCTTGCTTGAATTCTGACATTTATACTATTTCCTAAGTGTAGGGAGGTAGTTTAAAACGTGTTCTCTCACTGCCATCAGTTCATTATAGCACTTCTGGTTATGAGCACATGCACGTAGTTGGTTGTCTGGTTTATGAACCGATTCTATGTATAAATCTAATCCACGATTCCACTTTTGATCTGATGATTCTTCATCAAGTATTGTATTCTGATCTTTCATTCTGAAGAAGCATTCATTTTTTATGTATCCTCCTTGGAACTTTGATGGTCCAGGATGGTCCTTTTAAGTCAACAATCTCAAACTGTTTCTTATTCTTTTCAATCTGAGTTAATAATGCCTCACGTCCAGGTTCTGGTTGAATCTCACCATAATGAGTCTCTAACTTATCAAAGTATTTCAAGATAGAATCATCTACCATTCCGAAGATAGTATCAAAGGTTAGATTTAATCTAAGATCAGATGCAACTTCTTCTACTTGACTCTCAGTCATATCTTCACCAAGAAAAGATGACCTAATAGAAACTAGTTCACTAAGATTAATCTCAATCTTAGCATCACGATTAATACTCATTGCAACACACCTTGTAAGTCCATTAGTATTTTCTTATATGCTTCCATTATATCACCTGTATCTTTTCTAAACAAGTCCTTATCCATACTCTGTTGTGTTCCTTTCTTCCACAGTCTCATACTATCAGGACTAATCTCATCAACTACCATGAGTTCACCCTCATTAAAAGCAAACTCAAGTTTAAAGTCAACCAGATCCAATCCAATGACTTCAAAGACTCTTGTTAATACTTTACTAACCTTAACTGCTTCAATACAAATCTTATCTTTCTGGTATCCATAGATCCCCATAAGTTTTAAACGAGGTTCATTTAATAAAGGATCATTCTTATCATCGTCCTTAAGATAAAACTCCACTAAAGGATACTCAAACTTTAGACCCTGCTCAAAGGGCGTCTGACGAACGAAAGAACCAGCAGCATAGTTTCTCACCACAACCTCTACAGGAAGCACCTCTGCCTTATGACAGAGCATTGTGTGACCTATTGTATCAATATGGTGGGTACGTATCCCCTCCTTCTCCAAATATTTAAAGAGAAGACCGGAAATCTGACAGCATATGCCACCCTTGTTAAGAGGCTTTGCTTCCTTCTCACCATTGCCAGCAGTAACCTTATCATGATACTCAATCAGTACATGATTTACATTGTCAACTGCATAGACGGTCTTAACCTTCCCCTTCGTCAGCGGATTCATCAAACCCCCTTCTGTGTTTCCAGTCAGCATACATACCTCCAAAAATCATACCTTCATGGGACTTTATTTCAGCACCATCAAGAAGTTCTATCTGTCTCTTTGACAGACTTTTATTCATCTCTTTATATTCCTCTGGGAACTTAGGAATCTCTTCATCGGGTGACCAATTCATAATCCATTAATTACTAGGGGTAAAAGATAGTGCTCTGCCTGTTGGATTGCCCGTTGGACAGACTCAACAGTATCACCAGGAAGAATAGGAACCTCCTGCTGTTTTATTATAGCACCTGAGTCAAGTTCTTCTGTGACAAAATGAACAGTACAACCTGTCTCTGTTTCTCCTGCTTTCATTGCCTGCTCTATTGCATGCAACCCCTTATACTTGGGAAGCAGTGATGGATGAAGATTTATAATCTGACCAGGGAATGCATCAACAAACTTCTTAGAAACTATTCTCATCCACCCTGCCATGACAACCATATCAACTTGATATGCCTCAAAGAGTGCAATGATCTCATCCTCATCTTTACTATAACATGATTGAATATCTAATCTATCTGCTCTCTTCTTTGCCTTACACTTCTTCTTATTATAAACCATGATTACTACATCATGATCAGGACAGGAATGAACTATGTTTTCAAAGTTACTCCCGTTCCCCGAACACATAATACCAAGTCTCATGTCTGACTCCAATCCTGATAGGGTGGTTCTTCATCTCCAACACGGAACTTAAATTGATCAGTGTCAAAGTATGAAGGAGGTAACTCATATCCTCCAACGTCATATGCTCCTGCCATTTTCTTCTTATACTCACGCTCATCTAATACTTCATTGATTAGAATCTTCATCTCCTTTGCATACTGTGGGGTGAACAACCTACGAGGTCTAATCAACATAGGTTTATGTTCTACTGGTCCCAACTTCGCTGCCTCTTCAGGAGACATCGAAGGACCACTCATCCCCTGGGTATCAATCTTATCACCCTTGATTGGTTTATCGCTCATGATGCATTGGGGTCAGCAAGAAATACAAATACAAACCAGAGTACAGACAACACAACTACAATAGTAAGTAAGTTTAGAAGCATTGGACTTATTTAACGACCCACCAAGTATAGCACTACCAGTCGGGGTATGTCCAGTCCATATGAACAGGTTTTTTGCGAGTCGAAACAATTCTTCTTATTGTACAGACCTTACACTCATACGAATATGAGGATGGAAGTGTCCCTCTATCCTTCCTAGTACGATAGAAACCATCAATAAGATTCTTTATTTCACCACACTTCTTACACTTCCTATCCTGTAGTAACAAATGACCTAGTGATACCTGCTCGTCTAATTCCATGCATTAAAAAGGACCCTACACTAGTTAGGATCCTTTGTATCCTCCTTACTGGAGGCCCGATGAGGGGGGACTTATTGACAATGCCCTTTTATTAACCGATAGAAGGTGCTAGAAGCGC
>VTLG01010205.1_pt1 | contig 11447 bp, 13 predicted proteins | sample 4694571 | NCBI WGS metagenome assembly VTLG01 (sample SAMN12604809, study PRJNA352737) | marine metagenome | biome: ENVO:00000447; feature: ENVO:00000209|ENVO:00000569|ENVO:01000036; material: ENVO:00002151; isolation source: viral sequences binned using virsorter ... | reverse complement strand
TAAGTGGATTGAAGTTGGTAGAAATCAAGCATTAACATTATCATAGGAGAATTATGTACGCATTAGTAGAATCAGGATCTATCACAAAAATATTTACTAATCCTAAAGGATTTGTATTAAATAATACTCAATATCCTGCTGATATATTTAGTAAATGGACTAAAGCTGAAAAAGAAGCCATAGGTATTTATGAAGTAATTACAGATTCAACAAATAAAAAAGATGAAGAATATTTTATAAATACAAATGAAGAATATAATTATGCAGATAATCAAGTTACAAGATCATGGGGAACTGCTACACCAAAAAGATTAGAGGATGAAGATGCTAAAGATCAAGATGGCAATAATATTTTAGATGAAGATGGCAATCAAGTAATTAACTATGGTTTAAAAACTATAAAAAAAAGAATTATAAAACAACAAGCATCAGGATTATTAGCACCTACTGATTGGTATGTAGTAAAAGCAACAGAAGTTACAGAGTATAATGTTCCTGAAAATATTACAACTTTTAGATCAGATGTAAGATCAAAATCAAATGAGATGGAAAATCAAATAGATGCTTGTACTAATGTTGATGAACTAAAAGCATTATACGAATATACAAGACAAGAAGATGGAACTCAAACAAGACCACTAGCAGAATTTCCAGTATTGGAGAGTTAATGCCAATAAATAGTTTTTTGTATCCAGCTAAAAATGTACCAGTAGTTTATGAAGTTGCCAACTCTATTAGGTTTAATGGAGCAGATTCACCAGCACTTAAAAGAAATAGTATGGGAACTGCAACTAACAGAAAAAAATGGACGCTTTCAATGTGGGTTAAACGATCTACAACAGATCAAAGAATGTTAGCTTCTTTTGATGGTGCGGCTTCTTATTTTCAATTTCAAAGTGGTGGACAACTTGAGGTTAACGATGTTCCAGGAAGTAGTTTTAATTATAGACTTGTAACAAATGCAGTTTATAGGGACGTTAGTGCATGGTTACATATTGTAGTAGCTTATGATAGCACACAGGGAACTGATAGCAACAGATTGAAATTATATGTAAATGGTGAAGAACCTACTTTAGGAACAGCAACATATCCTAGTCAAAATTTTGAACCAGAAGTAAATAGCACAGGAAGTCATAAATACGGAAGTTATGATGATAGTTCTAGTTATGCTTTTAATGGTTATTTTGCTGAAATAGTTTTTATAGATGGAACTCAATATGCCGCCAGCGATTTTGGTGAATTTGATTCTGACAGTCCACGAATTTGGAAGCCGAAAGATATATCAGGATTAACATTTGGTAATAATGGACATCATTTAGACTTTGAAGATAGTAGTAATTTAGGTAATGATGCAAATGGTGGCACAGACTTTGATGAAAATAATATAACTGCAACAGATCAATCTACTGATACATGCACCAATAATTTTGCAACTTGTAATTCCTTAGATAATTTTTCAACAGGAGGAACTTTTCTTGAGGGTAATTTACAAACACAATCAACAACATCAAATAGAGGAATATTTACAGGAACTATTGGCTTATCATCTGGAGTTTGGTACTGGGAAGTAAAAACATCAGCGACAGGTGGAAATAACGCTAGTGATCAATGGAATTATATTGGAATAGCTGGTCAAGTAGGTGCAGTTAGTACTGATAATATTTTAGGAAGTTCTGGAACTAACTCAAGAAAATCACACGAATACGCACTTCAAGCAGTAAATGGTAGCTTATATAATAATGGTGCGTCTGCCGTTACTTATGGTGCTTCATTTACTGAAGGAGATATTTTAGGAATAAAATTAGATTTAGATAATAACAGATTATATTTTTCTAAAAATGGACAATGGGCAGATGGTTCAGGTAATTTTGATGAATCAAATCCAACAGGATATATAAGTATATCTGATCCTAGCACAACTGAATCTGGATTTTATTTTCCAGCTTGGGGCGATGGTGGAGTAAATGTAAATAAAACTTGGCAATTAAATTTTGGTGGCACTCAAAGTTTTACTGTATCTTCGGGAAATCAAGACCCCAATGGTTATGGAAATTTTGAATATGACACAAAATCTGGTTATGCAATTTGTACAAAAAATCTAGCGGAGTTTGGATAATGGCTTATACAACTATAGACGACCCAACAATTTATTTTGATACTTTAATTTATACAGGAAATGGTAGTAATCCAAGAACTTTAACAGGACTTAATTTTCAACCTGATTGGGTATGGTTAAAAAATAGAACAGATAATAATGGTCATACTTTAGCTGACTCAGTAAGAGGTTCAAATAAAACTCTTTCATCAGATGGTTCTGGTTCAGAACTTACCGATAAAGCTGATGGTCATTTAGATGCTTTTACAAGTGATGGATTTACAGTAGGTATTGACAATGATGACGCAAGAGTAAATAATTCAGGCTCAAATTATGTAGCATGGAATTGGTTAGCTGGTGGTTCTGCATCATCAAACTCTAATGGAAGTATAACAAGTTCTGTATCTGCTTCAACAGCTGCTGGATTCAGTGTAGTTGGATGGACAGGCAATGGTTCATCAGGTGCAACAATAGGTCATGGACTTGGAATAAAACCAAGAATGATAATTTCAAAACGAAGAGATTCAACTTCTCAATGGACAGTTTATGAGGCTATAAATGGTGCAACTAAATACATGACTTTAAATCAAACAGATGCAACTTCTTCTGCGACTAGTAGATGGAATGACACCGAACCAACAGCATCAGTATTTAGTGTAGGAAATTCGTCAGAAGTAAATGGATCAAGTGGAACTTATATTGCTTATTGTTTCACAGATATTAAAGGTTATTTAAAAGTAGGTTCATACACAGGAAACGGAAATGCTGATGGTGCATTTGTTTATACAGGATTCCGTCCAGCTTTTGTTATAACAAAAAGGACTAGTGACATAAGTCATTGGCTTTTGAAAGATAATAAAAGAGATGCATTTAATGTTTCAGATACTTTATTAGTAGCAAATGATGATGACTCAGAGAGTGATTGGGGAACAGGTAGAAAAATTGATTTTTTAAGTAATGGATTTAAAGCAAGAAGTTCATCAACAGGATTAAATGTAAGTGGGTCAACATACATCTATTATGCTGTCGCAGAATCCCCCTTCGTAAATTCCAATGGCGTGCCAACAAATGCAAGATAAAATTAATTAAGGAGAATAAATGCCCTATATAGGAAAACAACCAACAGTCGGAAACTTTCAAGTTTGTGATGCTATATCCGTAGTAAATGGACAAGCAGCATACACTATGCAAGTAGGTTCTGCAAATGTAACACCTGAAACAGCATTTCATATGCTGGTTAGTTTAAATGGTGTATTACAAAAACCAGGTAGTTCTTTTACTATCTCAGGTTCAACAATCACTTTTGCTAGTAATTTAGCAACAGGTGATGTTATAGATTTTATAATATTATTAGGTGACGTATTAAATATAGGCACACCTTCAGATGATACTGTAACGGCTGCTAAATTAAACAATGATATTATTTCAGGTCAAACAGCACTTGCTGCTACACCTGCAGATACAGATGAATTACTAATTAGTGATGCTGGTACAATTAAAAGAATAGACTTTAGTTATTTAAAAACTGGAATTACTGAGGCTGATATGTATAGAGTAAGTTCTGATGTAAGCAATGATGCAGATCCTGTTTCTACCGTAGAAAGAGTTGATGATGCAACTTTTTCTAAAATTGGAACAGGTGTTACTAATAGTTCAGGTACTTTTTCTTTTGCCTCTACAGGATTATATTTAGTTTCATTTATAGTTAATCTTCATGTAGATTCAAGTGGTGACGGAAATATGACATTTACTATTAAAGGTACAGCAGATGATTCTTCTTATGATGATCTTGCAGAAGCACAACTTTCAGGAGATACAAGTAATAATCAAAGACAAAGCACCATGACTTCAACACTTTTTAATTGCACAAACACATCAACTCATAAAATAAGATTTGCTACTGGTAGTATGAATAATAATAATTTAGAAGGAGATACAGATGTTACAAGGTCAGGATTCTTATTTATAAGATTAGGAGATAGTCAATAATGGATAATTGGTCAGATCAAAAATGGTTAAATTACGCATTATCTAAAATGCACACTGGTTGTTGGTATCATTTTAAAAAAGATTTTACAGGTAGTCATAGACAATCTTATGAAAATATTATTATAGATAATACTGAAATAACAAAACCTAGTGAAGCTGAAGTAAATGCTAAAATACAAGAATTAAAAGATAAATATTTAGCATCAAAAAATAAAAAAATATCAGGTAAACAAAAGTTAAAAGACTTAGGTCTTGATGATGATGAAATAAAAGCATTAATAGGAGTGTAGTATGTCAATAGTAGTTTGTAATAATAACTCATTGTCAGCTATTACAAGTATACCCGCAAGTATCACTGGGGGTGCTTTAAATCTTATCTCTACTCAAACTGCATCAAGTTCAGCTACAATAAGTTTTACTTCTGGAATAGATTCAACCTATAAAGAATATATATTTAAATTTTATGACATACACCCAGCAACTGATAATGTTGATTTTAAATTTAATATGAGTGCAGATGGTGGTTCTAATTATAATGTGACTAAAACAAGCACGGGATTTTACGCATATAATTTTGAATCAGGTTCAGGTCAAGGACTTGATTATGAAGCGTCTTATGATCTTGCTCAATCAACTTCATTTCAATTTTTAGCTGCAGATGTTGGTAATGCAAATGATGAAAGTTGTGTTGGTACTTTGCATCTTTTTGACCCATCAAACACTACATTCGTCAAACATTTTATATTTGTAGGCAATAGATATGTGGCAACACCAATAAGTGCTAATGATTATTTTGCTGGATATGGAAATACAACAAGTGCTGTTAATGCAGTGCAGTTTAAGTTTTCTAGTGGCAACATAGATGCAGGAACAATAAAATTATATGGCGTTAGTTAAATATAATAATAATAGTATAAGTAACGTTACAGCATTAGCTAGTTTACCTAGTGGTGCTATGACACATATTAAAACTATAACTGCTAGTAGTGACTCTACAATAAGTTTTGTTAATGGAAGTTCAGATGTAGTCTTAGATAGTACATATCCTATTTATTTATTTAAATGTATAAATGTACACCCATCATCATCAGATGAATTTGCTTTTAATGGTTCTGATGATACATCAAGTCATTCATATAATATTACAAAAACAACTACTCATTATTATGCTATTCACGCAGAAAATGGAACGCAAGGTAATTTATCTTATAACTCATCAGAGGATCTTGCACAATCAACTGGATTTCAAAATTTAACTTCTGCATCACAAATTGGAACAGATAATGATTGTGTTACTAATGGAGAACTATATCTTTTTAATCCTAGTTCAACAACTTTTGTAAAACATTTTATGGCAAGATTTCCTTATATGGATAGCAGATCACCTCAGTATGTATATGACTGCTTTACTTCTGGATATTTTAATACAACTTCAGCTATTACAGCAATTAGATTTCAAATGGGTAGTGGTAATATTGATGCTGGAACATTTAAACTATATGGAATTAAGGATAGTTAATGAGTATTGTTACATTAAATAATAGAGCACTTAGATCTGCAACAGCTGTAGGCACTACAACAGGGTTAGGTGCTATGATATTTATTAAAAAATTAACAGCCTCTAGTTCTGCAACTTTATCTTTTGTTGATGGATCTAGTTCAGTTGTTTTAGATAATACTTACAAAGAATATTTATTTACTTTTAATAATATACATCCAGCATCTGATACACAAAGATTTATTTTTCAAACATCAACTGATACTGGTAGTTCTTATGGGGTAACAGTGACTTCTAGTACGTTTGGTACATATCATTTTGAAAATGGTAGTGATCAGCAAGTAGCTTATGATACTAATGATGATTTATCACAATCAACTAATTTTCAACCTATAACAAATACAATTGGAAATGGTAATGATGAGTGTGGTTCAGGTTATTTACATTTATTTAATCCATCTTCTACGACTTTTGTAAAACATTGGATTAGTAATGCTTGTATTCTTCACAATGAAGATTTGTGTAGCACAAGACAGAACGCTGGATATTTTAATACCACATCAGCAATAGATGCTGTGCAATTTAAAATGGCTAGCGGAAACATAGATAGTGGAGATATTTGTTTATACGGAATTAATTAAGGAGAAATAATGCCAAGATATCATAATATAAATGGAAACATAGTACAGTTTACAGCTGCAGAGGAAACAGCTAGAGATGCTGAAGAACAAGCATGGGAAGCTGGTGCTTTAGGAAGAGCACAGGCTAATCTTAGATCTAGAAGAAATCAACTATTAGCTGAAACAGACTTTTATGCATTATCTGATGTAACTATGTCAGATGATATGAAAACATACAGACAAGAATTAAGAGATTTACCTGAAGGTAAAGACACTGTTGAAAAATGTAATAACGCTACATTTCCAACTAAACCATAATTATAATGGCTCGTGTTAATTTTAAAAATTTTACACCACGACCAAAACCTAAAAAAAGACCAAGAAGACATAAAAAAAATTTAAATAAAGCAGAAAAAAGAATGACAAAAAAATATAGAAGACAGGGGAGATAATGGCAAAAACAGAAGATACAGTAGCATTACAAAAAGGTGCAATAGCACCTGCACAAAAAGAACAAACTGGTAGCCAAAAAGCTGTTTCATTAATTGATAGTTTAATTACAAAACCTAGTTTACCAACAGGTACAACTATATCACCACAGCTACAGCAAGTTGCTACAACAGAACTTATGGCAACTCCAGGTGTTACTGGAACTTTAGCTGCAGCTACACCAACAACAGCTGCTGCTCCTACTATAGCTGCACCTACTGCAGGTTTAGCAGGTACACAAGTAACAGCCCCAACAGCTGCTACAGCTGGTCAAATAACAGCTGCACAAGTTGCAGGTCAAACACCTACAATGACAGCTGCACAAGGTCAGCTTTCTACTGGTGCAATAGCACAGGCTGCACAAGGAACTATTACATCTGATGCAACAGTAAAAGGTCAACTAGCAGGATTACAACAAGAAGTAGAAACTGCATTAGCATCTGGTAATCCTTTACCAGTATGGGCTAGAGGTGCTGCAAAAGCAACTGAAGCTGCGTTAGCTAATAGAGGTTTAAGTGCAAGTTCAATGGCTGCAGAAGCATTAGCTGAAGGTATAATGAACTCAGCTATACCTATAGCTGCACAAGATGCTGCTACTTATAAACAGATGATATTTCAAAATCTGTCTAATAATCAACAAGCAGTTATTACTAATGCACAATCATATCTTAGAATGGATATGGCTAATTTGTCTAATAAACAGCAAGCTAATTTACAAAATATAAATACTAGACAGAATTTTTTACTATCAGATCAAGCAGCTGCAAATGCTGCATTCCAATTTAATGCAACAAGTCAAAATCAAGTAAATCAATTTTATAGTAAATTATCAACAACAGTTGCAGATCAAAATGCTGCTAGAATAGATGCAATGAGAAAATTTGCAGAAGCAGAAAAAAGTAAAATTAATGCATTAAATGCACAAAATACAATTGCAGTTAACGAAGCTAATGCAAAAAGGGAAGAAACTGTAAATAGATTTAATGCAACATTAGCAAATCAAAGACAACAATTTAATGTACAAAATCAAAGAGAAATAGATCAATCAAATGTTGTATGGAGAAGAGCAGTTAACACAGCTAACACAGCTGCAGTAAATGCATCTAACCAAACAAATGCACAAAATTTATTAAATCTTTCTAACTGGGGTTTATCATCAGCATGGCAACAGTGGAGAGATGAAGCATCGTGGGTTAATACATCTTCAGAAAACGAATCTAATAGAAACCATAACTTAGCTATAGCAGCATTAGAAAGATCAACAGCAGTAGACTTACAAAATAAAGCATCTAAAGATGCAATGTATCAAATGATTGGTAAATTTGGTTTTGATTTATTATCAGGTAAATAGGAGAATAAATGTTAAAAGATATATTTAAAGGAGCAGTTAAATCAGCAGCTACATGGGCAGGATCAACTATAGGTAGTATATTTGGACCAGTTGGAGCAGCTAAAGGTGCTGAGATAGGTGGTGGTTTAGCAGATAGTTTAATGAGTAAAAGAGCTGGTGGTGGTGAGTTTCAATTAGTAGATACTAGAGTTACACCTCCTAGTTCAGGAGGTATGATGGGTTTTAGTTCACCAGGTATGGCAAGAAGAGGTAGTGCTAGAGGTATGTCTAGCCCTGTTAAAACAGTAGATGCAGATACTATAAATGCAGAATGGAATTATAGATTAAAAAGATATCTAGTTGATATGAGATATTTTAATAGAAAATCATAGGAGAAAGTATGGATCAATTTAAAGAAGGTGAAGACAATCCGTTTGATGCTCCAATACCTGGTCAAGGTTTAACAGATACACCAGGTAATTATCCTTGGGAACATCCACCACAATTTACTGACACATCTGAAGCTGCAGATTATGTATGGGAAAGAATGCATAGACCTGAGTTTGCACAGAGAATTTTAGCTATGCTAGATGCAGGTATACCTGTAGAGGCAATAGGAAGAATAATAGTATTCAATGGTTTTATGGAAGGTAAGTGGACACCTGATGTAGCTTTTATAATTACAGAACCTATAATGAAAATGATTGTAGCTATGGGTATGAAAGGTGGTGTAGAAAATTTTAGAATGTCTATGGAAGACATTACTAATAATAAAGATATGCAAGCTATTACTAAAATTAAATTAGATAATCAAGAAGCTAAAACAGCTGCTAAAGCTGCAACAAGTGTTAAAAAAGATATTAAAAAAATAGAAAATGAAGGTTTAATGTCTAAACCTAAAAAAGAGGAGACAGAATAATGAGTGCATTTAGAGGAATACTTACAGGATATCTTGGTGCAAAGATAGCAGATACAGAGGCTGCAGATAGATTAAAAGGTGAAGTATTAGCATCAGCTAGTAAAGATCTTCTTACAAATATTTTACCTGAACAAAGAGCAGCAGAAGAATTAAGAAGAAAAAATTACAATAATTTAGCATCTATGTATAATCCCAACATAGCAGAGTTAGGTGATATAAATGACTTTACTAGAGATGAGGCTAGTATGGAAAAATTTGAAAACTTTTTAAAAAAAAATAAATTAAAAGATCCAGAGGCATTTAAAAATCTTCAGTTTGAAACAGATTTTAATACTAGGTATGATCAAAGAGGGATAGCTTTTAATGAAAAATTTCAACCTTTACTTAAACAAATAGGAATTGATCAACAAGGTGGTATGGGATTTTATACAATTAAAAATCAATTATCAGAACCAGGGCAAACTGATCAAACTATGGAACAACCTGGTCAAACACCAGAGGCTCCTCAAGAGTTTGCTAGTACTCAGTTGTCTGATTATTTTGTAACATCACCTATTAGTTATGATATACCTGAAAGTGAGTTTCAAAAAGTTGCATCAACAATGAGAGAGTTTGGTCAATTTTTTACACAAGATGAAAGAACTGGAGAATTAAAAGTAAATTTAAATGAAACAAACAGAAATGAGTATGGTGCTTTAAGAAATATTACTCAAGAAATAGCACAAAATTATTTAGATCAAGATGGAAAAGTAAATGTAAGTGCTGCAATGACGGCAGGAAGTAATATTTTAACAAAGCAAACTACTGATGTAATATATGGTAGACAGCGTGCTGATGGATTTGACCAGGGTATAGCAGCTGCAGATGGAAATGATTTTAGTCAAAACTTTGATAACACTTACAAAACTGATAAAGCTAAAAAGGAATATTTAGTACAAGGTTTATTTAATTTAGATGGTGGGCAGGAAGCTCAAAGATATTTTGCACAAAGTTTTCCTGAAACTGTGCTATTCGATGATAATACAAGTGTAAGAGATTATTTATTAAAGTTAACTGGCTTAAAGAGATAATATGACAAAAGGATTTTCACTTGGTGATTTTAATATAAATCAACAAGCAGCTGAAGGTGCATCTCCTAAAAAATTTAATTTAGGAGATTTTAATAAACAATTACCGCCTGATGAAAATGAAATTAAAAAAGACAAAACTATAAAAAATTTTATACCTATACAAAAAAATGCTGATGGTTCTTTAAAATATACGTTTGATAATATTTATGATAATGAACAATTAATATCAGTTGCTAAAGATTATTATTCTAATAAAAATCGTGAAAGTTATACTGATAAAGAAGCAGTTGATAAGTTTATATCTGATAGAACTTGGAATCAAGCTAACACTTTTGCAATGGGTAAAGAATTTTTGTATGTTACTGGAGAAAATTTTGGTGAGGATCAAAGGGCTAGATTATCATATTTAACTAGATACTGGGATCAATTACCTAATTTTTATGAGGAAGGTGGAAGAGGTGCATCAGGATTTTTTGCTAATTTAGGTGTTGGACTATTAGATCCTCTAAATATAGTAGGTGCTGGAGTAGGTGGTCAAGTAGGTAAACAAGTATTAAAAAAAGCTGGACAAGAAGTTATAAAATCTCAAGTAAAAAAAAATAAAGCTGGTAAAATTATAGAAAAAACTGTTACAAAAGAATTGTTAAATAGTCCTGAAGAATTATCTAAGCTATCTGCATCAGCAAAAAAACAAGCATTATTAAAAGGATCTGCTTCTATGGCAGGAGTTGAAGGTGCAGGGTTTGGTACAATAGATATTGCTAACCAGCTAGTAGAAAGAGATTTAGATTTACGAGAAACTTTAGATCCTGTGAGAACAGGGACAGTTGCTTTAACAGCAACAGGTCTTGGATTTTTTGTACCTGCTGCTGCAGGATACTTTGGTAATAAAATTATTAATTTAAAACTAGCTAAGAATAATGATTTACCTGATGGTAAAATGAAAAATTATTCTAAAAAATCTCCCGATAATAAAAATAAATCAGAATCTTTAAATAGTGAAATAACTGATGCAGCAAGTTCAGCTAAAACTAATTTAGCAGATCAATGGGATTTTGTAAAAGTATTACAAAAAGAACTTACAGGTGTTGAGGGTGATGTTGCTTCATTAAAAAAATTATATAAATCAGGTGATTTTAAAACTGATCCAATACTTGAACCATACTTTCAATTAAGAATGTTGGCTGCTTCAAGCACTAGAGCAAATGCTTTTATAATGGATGGTGTATATTTACCACCATCTGCAACTGCAAAATCAGCAAGTTATCTAAAAGGTAAAAGCCAAGGACTACATAAAATTTTAGAACCTTTTGATAAACAAAATGAAGTAAATGAATTTTTAGGTTATGTTGCCGCAAAAAGAATACAAGCTATATCTAAAAGAAGACCTACATTAGATAAAACTTTACCTATGGATAAAGCAACTAGACAAGAGTT
>VTLG01013747.1_pt1 | contig 11448 bp, 18 predicted proteins | sample 4694571 | NCBI WGS metagenome assembly VTLG01 (sample SAMN12604809, study PRJNA352737) | marine metagenome | biome: ENVO:00000447; feature: ENVO:00000209|ENVO:00000569|ENVO:01000036; material: ENVO:00002151; isolation source: viral sequences binned using virsorter ... | reverse complement strand
ACTCACCGGGGGATATAGGTTCGTTATCACCAACCATCCTAAGTCCCTTGGCTTTAAAACCTCCCGGTAAATTAGCAAACTGTCCTGCATCTATAAGGGATCTCATTGCAGCAGTTGCACTCATAGTAAGATTACCAAGGAAGTGTATAAGTCCTAGTCCATAGAAACCAAAGCCGGGTACAAATCTGTAGTGAACAAAGTGACTACGTTTTTCCATATTAGGATCATTCTGTTCATAGTTTCTACGAATACTTAGTACCTGTCTGCTTTGTTCTTCTACAGTTACGATATAAGGTAGAGATTGATCTTTACCTTCTATATCAAGGTAACAATGTTGTTCAAGTAAAATATATTGTGGATCTTTATCAGAGCTAGGGGATATACCTAGTATTGTATCCATCTTCTCTGTAAAGGATGAAAGATTTGTTTGATTTGGATCTGGAAGATCAACATCTTTATATACACCTGCACGTACATCTTTTTCTATTTCTACTGGACTACGATAGATAACATGTGTATAACGATCTGCATTTCTTAGATCTGTAGCAAAGTAAGATACATAGAATTGATCTATAGGTATAAACTCTGATACTGGACGTTTAAGAGTTGAGTCATAGTATGTTTTTTTAAATGCTGATCCTATCAAGGGAAGATGGAATAGCATTCTTTCAAATTCATCAAAGTATTCTGGCATCTGCTCAGTTACTTGATAGTTCATAAAGTTCTGTACTCTATTGGCTTGCATCTCTTTCTCTGGAGTAGCTTTACCAAATATGTTAGCTTTTACAGGACCAGAACTAGGAAAGAGTTCTCCTGAAGCTTTAGACTGAAACTTTACAGCAGACTCAATAAGAAGTGGATGTACGGCTGTACATGCTCCTTCAAAAGGTTCTGACCCCGGCTCAAGTTTAAGTCCTAGTAATTCAAAGCCTCTTTCAAACATAGACTCCCATTCACCTCTTGAGTCTTTGTCTGCCTGATAGTTTTCTATAGTATCAATAGCTATAGAGAATAATTCATCTTCATCTATAGTTTCTGATAGATCACCATACCATTCAGCAATCTCTTCAGATGGTTGCATTACAGCTTCTTCATCTTCAAAGTTTACTGTAACTCCACCATCTTCTTCTACCTCAAAGGTAGCATTCATATCTGTTTCTTCTGCTGAAGCCATAGGAACTACATTAGATACTTCCTGTGGTATTTGCTCAAATGGATTTCTTTCTGTTGCCATAATTTATTTATCCTATACCTGTCTAAATTGTCTTCCCATAGCCTGTCTAAATATATTTTGTAATCCTCCTAGAGAAGCTAATCTTCTTTCTCCAAATTTATCAGGACTTTTATCTACTACTTCTTCTTCTTCTGTTACAGTTTCTGTAACTATATCTTCTGGTTTACGTTTTAAAGTTCTAGCTAAATTAGCTAATGTAATATTATCTCCTGTATCTACTAAAGGATCATTATCTAATTGAGAAACTTTTTGTGGTGATGGTTTCTTTATCGTTGGTCTTTCAACTTTTATTGGTGTAAGAACTTTTTCCTTTTTTGGAGATAGAGACATTACTCTTTTAATTTTGTTAGATGGCCCTTCTTCTTTGGAATCTTGTTTTTCTAGTGCTTTTTTTATTAGGGCATAGTTTGGTTTTGAATATTGAGAAGTTTTTGCACCCACAGTTTTTAATTCAAGATTATCTCCACTTTTAGTAATTAAATCTCCTAATGCTCCTTTTGGATCAGTTACTAGTTGTCCTATTTGACCTATTGTTTTTAAACCAGATGTACCTTTATCTACAATAGTACGAAGTCCCTCTGGAATAAGTTTTCCTACTTCTTTACCTACTGCCTCTCCTACTCGTCCAGCAAAACTTTGTTGATCCCTTCTACCTGATAGATTAGGAGGTCCAGTATATGCTTTTGTTGTTAGATCTAATAAAGTTGTAGGACCAAAACCAAACATCATTCCTGCTCCTTGTATAGCACCTTTCTGTCTAGCTTCATTCATTGCTCCAGCTACCTCAGTAGCTTGAACATTTTCATTATCTGAAAATCCATAAGAAGATAATATATTATTTTTTTCTGTTTGTGAAGCACCTGTATCTTTTACATATTCATTTATTACTTCACGTAATGTTTGACCTTTTTCTGCATTCTGTAAATATACATCAAATCTTTCTGTAGGTGATCCTGTTAATCCTGCTAAAACAATAGGATCATATTTATTTCTACTTAAAGCTTTTCCTGCTGACCAAGCTTCTAATGAACTTCTTAAGCCTTTACCGAAAGTATTTAAATTTTGATTTTCCCAAGCATTAGCAAAAGCAATACCTGCACCTTGAAGATTTCCTCTATCAATAGCATCTTGTACTTTTTTTGCAAACATTGGATTTTCAAGAAATTGTTCTTTTATAGTATGCTGTTGTAAACCATCTTTATCTACAACTGTATTGACCATATAAGGAGCAAGAGCTAAAATATTTCTATCATCTATTGCAGTATCTTCTTCATCACCTTCTTCTTCTACTGTAAAAGGTAAAGGTGTATCTTCAAGAGGTGTAGCTTTGGCCCATTCTGTCATATCTACAACCCCATCTCTAGCTAAACTTACATTACCAGTAGCATCACGTAAACCTTCGTATGGATCAGCACCTATAAAAGTAGGGCCTGTACCATCTTCACCGGGGTCTGCTCCAGCATCCACTAAATCCTGTGAAATTCCTAAAAAAGCAGATCCATAATCTATATCTTCTTGATCAAAATCATCATCTATAGCACCAGAAGTTTGTCTATAAACAATAGGCTTACCTATTGCAGCTTGCTTTGGATCTATATAAGAAAGCTTATAGGGTTGACCACCTATATTCATTCTTGGAGCCATAGAGGATAGGCCACCACCACCAGCCATACTGATTGTAATAGAGATATCCGGCTTTGGCATAAGTTTAGTCATTGCCATATCACCAGCCATATTCATATATTTTGATTTGTGCATACTATATTCCTCTCTTTGCACCCTAACTTATTATAGCATAATATTAACCTTTTCCCAAATCAAAAGGTCCAATAGGTATTCTTCTCTCCTCTTGGCTCATCATCCCATTCTGGATCATCGGGATGAGTAATGTGCCAAGACTCTTTCATATAGTGGACTGCCATTGTTAAAGCATCTACCTGATCATCATGAGCAGCATTAGGAAACCTTATAAGTTCTTCTACTAAATCATCTGACCACTTCTTACCTTTAGGTATCCATAGTCTACCTGCTTCCATAATAGGAGATGCTGCATATACTCTAGCTACTTTATCTCTATCTGGATTATATTCCATTACTGGTAGTCCTGCTCTTCTCATATCTTGTATAAGAGATTGTCCACTAGCTTTCTTTTCTATCATACATACATCTGGTCTATGTTCATTGTATAGCTTCTGTGCCATCTTTCTTAATTCAGGATATTCAAATCTACCTTTGATATTACCTAATAGTATTAACTGTGGTGCATATTCTTCATAGCCTTGCTCACTTTGATCGTACATATAGAATATGCCCCATGTCTGGATAACACTATAGTCTGCCGTAGTTCTTGTAGAGAAAGCTGTATCATAGGTTTGTATTATAAAATCACATGGAGGTGGTTCTGTATCTTCCCAATACTGTAACCATCTCTTTTTTATTAGACCACCTTCTTCTGGTGTAGGATCTTGCATATAGAGAGAGTTCCAATATCTAGCCCCATTGCTTGCTTTTATTTCATTCTCATCTACCTGTAGTACTTCATCTGGTTTCCATTCAGGAAAGTAACTGCTACCTACAGGTAAGTCCAGAAGTTCGGCTGCATTCTCATCTAACCAAGCCGGGATCTTAATAACCTCCCAAGGTATTGTTTCATACTCCCCCATATCTTCCTGTTGTTTTAGTAGCCATCCACATAGATCATCATAGTGATACCTTGTATTGATAATGACGATAGCACCATTTGGCATGATACGAGTTCTAAGTCCTGCTGGATACCATTCCTTTACATACTTACGTCCTGCTTCAGAGTAGGAGTCTTCTTCAGACATTACATCATCTAGTATTGCTATATGTGCTCCACGACCTGCTATCTGTGATCTAACACCAGCAGCATAATACATACCACCTTGGTTTGTCTTCCACTTTCCTGCTGCCCTTACATCACTTCTTAGTTGTACTCCATTAAAGATTTTGCTAAATTCCTCTGTATTGACAACATCCCTTACAGATCTACCAAAGTCAGATGATAGCTGATCACTATGAGAGACAGTCAATATCTCATGTTCAGGGTTACGACCTATATACCATGCAGGAAATAGCTTAGAACATATAACTGATTTGGAAGAACGAGGGGGAAGAAAGACCATCAACCTTTTTATTTCTCCTTCTTCTAATTGTTTTAGCTTATTGGATATAACTTCTATATGTTTACCCATCTTAAAGCCAGACACAAGAGAAGGAGCCATCAGTCTTACAAAGGTTAGAAAGTCTGATTTGGATTCTTGATTAACTTTTTGTGAAAGAAGTCCTTTAAGGTTTATAAAAGACTCTAAGTAACCTTCTTCTAAATTATACATAATTATATTATATACTAATATTAGTACTTTCACAATACCTATATTAAAAAAATATATAAAAAAATAATATAAGTACTTATATAAGTACTTTTATTTTAATTCTATTAGTACTTAAGTACCCCGACTGTGGTATTTATAACACATTGATGATTGACCCTTAGATTTTTGAAAATATTTGAGAGGTCTATTATATATATATTATGTACGTGTGTTTTTTTCCCCCACCCACCCACACGTTACAAGGGTTTTTCCGAATTTTTCGAAAGTAATAATATATATAATTTATTTATTCTTCGAATAAATTATTATATATTATTAACTACCAAAGATTTTCAGCAATCTCTGGTAATTTCATCTGAAAGATGGAGATAATGCTGATTTCTCAACTTCGTTGAGTTTGTTGGAGATCTGTTAAGTGCTTGAAAATCCTACGGATTATCCTGTGCAAGACTAAATCAGAGATTTAGTTACACATGACGAAATCCTACGGATTTTGATGAGGCTTGACAGAGCTTTGATGAGTTAGTAATAATATATATAATTTATTTATTCTTCGAATAAATTATTATATATTATTAACTTTAGGAGATCGTTATGGTTACATTTTGGAATGAGACTACTGACCACTTACAGTGGTTGCTTAATGCCCGACATGGTGAAGATACCTTTTGGGTATCTTGTGATCGTTCTTATGGTGTTGTGGCTTACACTGTTCACAACTCCGAAGGAGATTGTGTCTATGAAGCTGAAACTGCTGACGAAGTGGAGTATACCTTCACTAGTGGTAGTTTAGCATGAAAATGCTAGATGTTTATGTTATGGTCATAGTTCCTACTATGATCATAACCTTCTTTGTTGGTTTATTCTTTATGGGAGTTTGATATGAAATATCAAAACAAAACTAAGGATCGTGACCAATTCTTCAAAGAATTAAGAGATGGTAACAACCAAGCTCTTTGGTTGTTTGCTCTACTTCTTTGGGGTTTGGCTTGGGTTTTCTTGTCAACTAATTAGTTAGTTACTTAGTGAGTTCTTACGAACTAAGTAACGTAACGTAATTAACTTAGAGGATTGTCCAATGTGACAGCAGTAAGACTGATTATGTGAGTAGGCTCTGCCTAATGAGATGAAAGCTAGGTCATAGAGGTAATTAGGTTGGCTAGTGGGGTTTTAACACCTCACTAGCTACTGACTAACTTATTAATTGGTTTGATTTTTGGACTAATTAGTTAGTTAGTTAGTGAGTTCTTACGAACCAACTAACAAACGTAATTAAGGAAGTGATTTGCTGTAACAGTTGAGAACACAACAAATTGTTTCCGATTTGTAACTATGTTACACAGTTTGGCTTTGGGCTGTGATTATGACAAGTTACTCATACTACAAAGTAGCTCTGCTAGGTAGTGAACCACCTAGTTAGTCTTGAGCAAGACTATATAAACTGCAATCCTGAGCAAGACAAAAAACTGCTTCACTAAGTGAGTGTTTTCTGACCAGTGCTTTAGAGTTAGAAGGGACAATCTAGGACATAAAATGACCTATCTCTTTAGAGAAGATCAACCATTAGAGCCTTCATGTTCTGTATCTAACGTCTAGTTTAGACCTAAAGACCAAAAAAGAAGAAAACAACTCACTTAGTGAGTTTTACTCCATAACTAACTTATTAATTGGTTTGGTTTTCGAACTAATTAGTTAGTTAGTTAGTGAGTTCTTACGAACAAACTAACGTAACGTAATTAAGGAAGGTTCTGAGTGAGTGAATGGTAGCTATTCTAGTAGCTATCGGGGTGGCTAGAACCAAGTAAGAGTTGTAATGAAGAATAAAACAATAAAACAAACAAGTTTAGAGACTATGTGAGTTTTTATGATTGCAATCTTACTTAATTTAAACCTAATGTGGGTGCAATTCCTACACCTTCCATCTAATTTATTAGCCCAAATCAGCAGGGTTAGATGCTGATATATTAAGGAGTGTGAAATGAAAACATTTCAATACTTGAATAAGGGTGGCAAATGGGTTGCTACTCAAGACTATAAAGATTCTCAAAAGAAAAGAGAAGCTGGTGTTCCACTTCGTGTTCTTCATGATGGTGGTTCTTATAGGGTGTTTGCCAATGCTGACAAACTCCCTGAAGGTGTTGAGCCTAGCTTTAGAGCTACGGCCTAGCACTAACTAAGTAGTACCTGTGTACTGAACAATAGTGAAGTACACAGGGACGTACTTAATATTAAACTTATCGGAGATTGATATGGGAATTTTTACAGATATTGTACAAATGTACAAACTTAATAAAGCTATTAATAGTGCTTGTTCTATTACTAGAAAAAATAAAGAAAAATATGTTGGTTATGGAATTAGTTTGACCGAAGAAGGTCAAATTAAAATTTGTACAGGTATGACAGTTCGTTACATTGGTAACTTTAATTTTGAATTAAAGGACAATGAAGTTGTTTCATAAGACCTCCCAACTAAATGGGGGGTACTTATGTACTCCCCAATTTTTTACTTGATTATTACTTATAATAAAAAACTTTTATTTGGAGATTATTATGTTTACTACACACCAAAAATCTATCGGTAGATGGGGTAGAAAATCCCCAGATAATACCTCATGGATTATAGCTATGGTTCTGTTGTCTATACAACAGCATTGGGATCAAATAGGTAATCAACTGATTGATCTAAAAGAAAATGGTTTAGATTGCAAATATTTATTTGGATCTAAAAGATCAGGTTGGGATTATGTCGTAGCTAATAAGAAAGAACTACATGAAGCTATCTATAGTCGTAATCTGCCAATGGCTGAGAAATTACTAGCAGTAGCTAGTATCCCGAATATTGATTTAATTAAGGCTGGCTTTGTTTTACAGCTATGTATTGGCAAGGTTGGTTGTCTTGATGTCCATAACCTAAGAAGGTTTGGATTAAAACCACAGGCATTTAAAACTTACGGCTTAAAATATGATACAGCTTTAGGTAAAGCTAAGTTATATGTTAAAGTCTGTAAAGATTTAGGTGGTTGTGAATATCTATGGAATAGCTGGTGTGACCTACTAGCTGAGAAGTATCCTAATAAATATAAAAATGGTCAGCACGTTAGTCGATTACATAAAGATTATGTAATGAAAAATTAATAGAGGGTACTTATGTACCCTCCAACCTTTAGGAATGAGCAAATGATACCAAGAAAAAATACTATATTAAGTAAATGTGAAGTAGTTAGTCATGTTTATAAAGTAAACGTAAGTAATAAATTATACAATAAAATTAATTATTTTATGGGTAATAGACGTATAATCAATGAACACGTTGAAAAAATAATGGCATCACTTAGTAGTGATGGTGGTAATACCTTAGAAGATAATCCAATACTTATAAATAATAAGTATGAAATTATTGATGGACAACATAGATATGAAGCCTGTAAAAGATTAGATTTACCTATCTATGTAAAAATGGTAAATGAAAACTTTAAGGATAATATTATATTCTTAAATACAAATCAACGTAATTGGAATGATGGAGATTTTGCTAATTATTATGCTAGTCAAGGACTAAAACCATACCAAATCTATCTTGATTATAAAGAAAAATATAAGTTTATTACTCATGGTATTATGATAGCTATATTTAATAAATGGTATGATAGACGTAATGATGGTGGTAGTTTTAAGAATGGATTGTTAACTATAAAATATCCAGAACATATAGAAGATACTATAGAAAAATTAGTAGCTCTTAGAGATGTAGCACAAAATCCTAGAATAGAACCATCTACATTTAAGAAACAACAGTTTCAACAAGCATTATTAAAATTATTTTTATCTCATAATTTTAAATTTAATAAGTTTAGAAAAAACTTAAGAACATCTAAACATGATTTCAATGTTTTAGCTAAATCAACAGACATGATAGATCAAATGGATCAAATATATTTAGGTAAAAGGTTGAATAAATAATTTAGATATGATATAGTATAAAAAGGAAATGAAAAATGAGAGATTTAATACAGTTATTTGGTACAAAGTATGATTATTTTTTACCAGATATAATAGATAATACAGAGGTTGAAACTACTATTAAAGGGTTTACTTTAAGAGATCAAGATGGTATTTTTATACATAATATTAATATAGGAGATTGATATGAGCAATGAATACAACGAAAGAATACTAGAAGATTTATTCTATAAACATCTAAAGATAGTAGAAAAAGATCTTGATTTACCTGAGTTGGTAAGGGAAACTATAGCTACAGCTAGAGCTAGAGCAGAATGGGAGGAGATGGAGTAATGCCTGAAGGATTTACTTATTCACAATGGCAATGGTTCATGGAAAATTCATATGAATTTATGCCTGATTGGTACTGGAATATAGAAAAACGTAAGGAAGAATATCAAAAATATAAGGAGCAAAGATCATGAGAGAATATGTATATGATAGAGAGTGTGTTGACTGTGGAGAGATGACTTGTGCAGAGGTGTGCTTTTTTTATGAAGATGAAATTTATTGTGAGGACTGTTGTCCTGTTGGATATGGAGAGTAGAATGAAATTACCTGAGAATACCTTTTGGTTGTTGATTGGAATAGTAGTAATGATGCTACTAATGATACCTATACTAGAATTTGGAGGATACTATGGCTAAATCATTACATGAATACAAAGTACAGACTATGGTTGATAGAGAAACTATCAAGAGACTGACCAAAGAGAACGAAGTTCTAAAGACTGAGATGAAAACTCTGCAAGGTCAGTTGCAGAACCAGTATGTTAGAACCAAAGAGTTGATAGATGAAGCTAAGTAGTTACCTATATAGTGAGTTCTTACGAACTATATAGGGAACGTACTTAAACAATGGAGTTCGATATGCAAACAACACGAAAGAGTGTAGTTGACTACGTTAAAAAACTTATGAAAGAGGGTAACGAAAGCCCCATACATGGTTGGGTTATGTCTGAAATACTTTCTAAAGTATCAGAGAGATATGAAGATAGTGAAGATGCCTTGCAAGTAGCAAGGTATTATATAACTGTAACCCATGCTGGTCTTACCATTCAGAGAATGGGAGACTTAACTCGTAACTTTAAAGGAGCTTAATATGAGCACTGAAATAAATGTATTTAGAGCAGAAGATGTAGAAATTATTAGGTCAAGAAGTGAGCATACAAAATCTCATTATACAGATATAATTGTTAGCTGTTCTGATGGAACAAAACTTCAACTTGAAGTATATAGTGACGAAAGACTACCAATTAGAGAAAGGTTAGAAGAATGATAGCACCTGTATTTGAAACACATGAAGATATTGCTATGTTTCTTAGAGAAACTGGTGATGCTTGGTGTCAACCTATGGTTGAAGAATTTATAGAGATGTGTGGCTCTGACCTATGGTCAGTAGACATCAAAGAACTCAATGAGTGGGTAGCAATGGAGCTACGTTCAGTTGAGCTAGGGTACGAACAGTACCAAGATATAAATGGAGAAGCATATGTTTGATCATGACAAAATAAATTTTGAAGTAGAAAAGTTTCCACTTATAAATGAGTGGCAAGCTGGTGAAACACTAGCACCTTACACTAAAGCTGAAAAGATACCAAACAATATTGGTATGGGCATTAGACGTAAGGATACTAAAGAACCTTTAGGCATAGTATCACAAGACTATTTCCCTGTGCAATATAGAGAGATAGTTGATGGTGTAGAGCAAGCCTTAAGAAAGGCAGAGCTAGACCTAAGTGATGCTGAGTTTACTACCAACGTATGGGATAGTGGAGCAAAGCTAGAACTAAGAGCTAAGTTTCCAGCCCATACACAGAGCTTGGGTACTAATCATGATACGATTATACCTGAGTTTGTATTTAGAACTTCCCATAATAGAACATGGGCAAACTCTGGTATGATGGGAGTGTGGAGAACTTTCTGCTACAATACCCTAGTTACTGGTGATAAGCTAGCCTATGTCTATGGTAGACACACCAAGAACTTTGATGTAAATGCTTTTGCATCTAAGGTTAAGAATGCTGGTGAGTTTATCTCTGGATCTGGTCTTGATACAATGAGGGATTGGTACGATACTAAGATAACAAGAGAAGAAGCTATTAATCTCTTTACCAAAACTCTTGCTCAACGTACTGATAATGTGACCAGAAAGAAGGTAGCCAATAAGGTTATGCTCTCTAATCTTATGAAAATATTTGATGAAGAGAACAGACACCTACATGGCAGAGGAAGCTATGAAGCCTATGGTACTAGAGAAGAAGGTACACTATGGTCTGCATACAACTCAGCTACACATTGGTCTTCACACCCTGAGAATAGCAAGGGTAAGGCTCATAATGTAAAGGTCAACAGAGAAGATAAAGTAAGGAAGATGCTTGCTTCTCGTGAGTGGAAAGAATTGGAGATAGCATAATGGAATACACAATAATATCATCAAAAGTTTTTATTGAGTGGAATGATAATCCTAAAATGGAAACTGTTAATCACGATATGCCAGATGATTTAGCACAGCTATTTGATGAATGGTTGTCCAGCATTGAATACGAAAGGAATGCAACGTGAACTGCTGGCATTGTCATACTAGATTAATCTGGGGTGGTGATCATGATATAGAAGAAGAAGATGAGAACTATAGCATGGTCACTAACCTCAGTTGTCCTAACTGTGAGAGTATAGTAGACGTATATTATCCAAAGGAGAAAGAGAATGAGTAACTTAGTAGTGTTTAATGATAGCCATAAGAGTGATGGCTTTGAAAAAGGTGTTTCTTTAATCAATAAGAAATTAGAGAAGCATGAGTTAAGAGTTAAGTTACAATTTATAGAGGACTATGAAAGTGATGAAGGTGAGTTTGCAT
>VTLG01004965.1_pt1 | contig 11448 bp, 20 predicted proteins | sample 4694571 | NCBI WGS metagenome assembly VTLG01 (sample SAMN12604809, study PRJNA352737) | marine metagenome | biome: ENVO:00000447; feature: ENVO:00000209|ENVO:00000569|ENVO:01000036; material: ENVO:00002151; isolation source: viral sequences binned using virsorter ... | reverse complement strand
AGTAGAACTTTGTACTCCTGCACCAAGTGATAAGATTCTAAGTTTTTGTGTCATCGTTTATCCCTTCTGCTTCGATGATTGCTTTGCCGATTTCTTCCGCGATTTTCGGGACGATAGAATTTCCCAGTCCTTTAAGTCTGTATACCCTGCCGGGTACCCCATGAGCCACTCGACCCACATTGGGTTCAGTGTGCCACCAGGAGCCTTCTCCTGATACGCTACTTCCGTCTCCAAATACTTCTTGTGTCGAAGATTCGCCATCCCTTGTGACAGCTTCATTGTCATGCCGATCGCTGCTCTCGGTGTTGGCCACATCTGTCCATTTTTTCCAATTTTTTCTAAATTCATCCCACCCTCTGCCTCTTTCACTGCTACTGTCAGAGGTTTGCCCCCTTGACTGTACTTCTTCGTACGTTCCGTTGCTGAGTCTTGCGTAGGTGTCGGCCACATCGTTGGATTCTTCTGCACTGCGTGTCGAAGTGCGAACTGAAGATTGATTCCTTCCTTCTTCTTCTCTGCTGATCTCTTCTCCCACGCTTCCAATGTCTCCGATTGATTCGCTAGATGATCTGCTTTCTGTGGCGTTGGCCACATCTTCTTCGGTTCCACTTGTTCCTTGCCTTCCACTAACTCCGCTAGTCCTCGACCATAACCTTTCGTTGTTCTCCCTGGTTCGTTCGCCCTTGGCGTTGGCCACATCAAATTCGGATGTGCTACCTGATCGTTGATGCTGATTGGCATACCCTTCTCTAACTTCATCTTCATTCTTTTCTCCGAGCTCGGTCCCCTGTCGCAATGTGCGTCGGGAGTCCTCCATATCTTCATGTCCGTTGTTGGTTTGCCGTATTGAACTTGTTCTGCTAGTGAGCCTGGCGGAACTGTCGTCCTGCCTATGCTCTTCCTGTATTCCTCTCTCCTCTTCATAGCTTCGGGGGATCTCTCGCCCCTCACCGTTGCTGATGGTGTCAACCACATCACTTGTTGGTTCAAAGGTGGTACTTGTCCTCCACCAGGATGGCTCTTCCTTGGTTTCGTTATGTTGTTCGAGTCGAACGTCGTCGGTGTTGACCATAGATTCTTTTCGGTGGGCAACAATCCAGAGTCTTTCGCGTCGATGCGGGGCGCCGACGCTTGCAGCTGGAATATTGAACGTCCTGACTTCGTAACCTTCTCCTTCCAAGTCAGTACACACAGTCTCGAAGACCACGCCGTCTTGGATGTTAGTAAGGCCTTTGACATTTTCTCCAATAACCCACCTCGGGGTAAACTCTTGGATGATTCGAAACATAACAGGCCAGAGGTGTCTGTCGTCATCGGTTCCTGCTTGTTTGCCTGCGACCGAGAACGGTTGGCACGGGAACCCTCCTGTGATGATATCGGGAAATTGAATTCCGTCTGCAATGAATTTTTCTTTTGTGATTTCTTTGACATCGTTATATATCTTAACTCCTTTCCAATGTTTTTGCAGCACTAATTTGCTATATTTATCGTTGTCGCAAAATGCTACTGTTTCAAAGCTTCCTGTACGTTCTAAACCAAGTGAAAAACCACCCAGTCCAGAGAATAGATCAAGAATCTTTAACTTCATAATGTTTAACTATACTTTCTAATTTATCTTTTTTAGTTATGCTGAAGGGTACCATCCTTTTTGCACATTGTAAAGCATCTCTATGAGAACAACGCCATCGCCACTGATCCATTGTTTGATGTTGTGCTCTTGGTCTAAAATTCATATGTCCACACCCAAAGTTATCGAGTGCAAATTGTATTGTTTTTTTACAAGTCATAGCTATTTCTAATCTTATGTTCCAGGTAGGGTAAGCTTTTTTCTTTCCTTTTCTTTTTACCATATTATTGGAATAGGTTACACACCCTTCGCCATCAAAGAGTCCTGCAAGATACCTATCACTCATAAAGTAACTACCATATAAATTGATAACAAGGTCATCAATCCTAAGAATGCAAATATGAAGAAAAAAATTTTATTCACATTTTACCTTCTTTACGTAGTTGGTCTATAAATGACGGCTCTCCCTCCTTTCTTAATACTTCTTTATATTTTTTTAAATTTTCTGCTGCCTTAATAAGTTTATTTTTAAGGAACTTGTTTTGATTTGTTAGGTAATCAATCTGATATTGTAAATCAGATTTTCCCCGGTTCTCGGTCTTTGTTTCTTTAGTTATTACCATGAGTTATTATATACCTTCCTACTGTTGTTAATGGATTGGCATCAAAATGTTTGCTACAACTAGTTAGACTTACTAGGACTATACTGATCAATAAAATCTTTTTCATCCAATGTAATCTCTCCTTGTGATTTACATACTTCACAATTAGCATGAACTTCTTCTCTTGCTAATTCGTAAGGAACTCTTACGAATCCGTTTCCTTTGCAGGAAGGACAAATTGCTTTATGTTTTATTCTTGTCATGGCCTTTCCTTTCTGCTTTACCATTTAACTTTTTTAATTTCTCATTGACCAAATAAGTTACCGTCTGACTTCTGCTAAGTTTTAGATTAGGATCTAAACTATTGCGAAGCAATTCTAAATTCGAATAGGTCTTATGTGATAATGATACATTTTTATATTTGCTTGTATCGGTCATTTAATATATCCTTCTTTCATATTTAATTTATAGGATTTATCTCATAATATAGAATATTAGTCAAATGAAATTTTTATTAAGCATGATTATTTGTACCAGTGTTTATCAGCAGTGCTTACCCCCTCACCAAATGCCTACTGCATATGATAGCCATTACGAATGTATGATTGCTGGATATAATGAGTCTCTTAAAAAGGCTAGAGAGATGGGACCCTCAGATGTAAATAAGTATGGAACTATAATTAAATTTTATTGTCAACAACAAGAAGTAGAAGAAACTACTTAATCAGTTTTACAAATACATCCGTAGAAATCCCCGCTGCCATCATTCATTACATGTTGGTTAAAAGGTGCATCCACATAGGTACTTAATTTTATCCTTAAGATATCACAGAGCTCAAAACAATCTACTTCAGCAAATAGTTCTATGCCTTTTGTCATCTCTTTGGTTACTTCTACAAGATGATATAACCCATCGGTTAATATTATAAGATCCATTGGTTCTATTCCAAAGGATCACTACCTAGTCTATCTTCTTCGGGTCCACCAGGTTTTCTCTTTCCCCATTTAATTATTTTATTAAAGTTCTTAGCTTTAATATTTACTTCAGGGCCAAATCTTTTCCAGGCATCCTTCATTAAATTTAATTCAATAAGAAAGTTAGCCCATTGCTTTGGCGTGATTTTATCTATCTTTATATTTATTTCTCTCATATTTTTCCTTTCGATGTAAATTTATAGGATAGTCTGAGAATATTGTCAACTTTAAAATAAAGCGATTTTAACGACCTTGCCCCACATATGGCTTCCTCCTAGGGATTCTCTTAGAATAGCTCTTAGCGTGCCTCCCTGGGCGTTTACGGGGGGTTCTTTTGTGGTAATTATTAACGCCGAACTTAGGTGCTTTGCCCATCGTCGTTCTTTAGAATCATTTTAATTTCATCAGGTTTAGTACCGGATGGAATATAGCTAATTTTACCATTAATTTTCTGCTCTAATTCACCCCCACATCTAGTGCATTTAAAAAATTTATCTATTGAAATAAGGATTGATTCTCTAGCACAATCGGGACATACCCCATTTACTACTTCAGTTACCCATCTCATCCAATTACCTTACCATCTTTCCATTCCATATCTGGAAGACCATCTTCATAACTCTTCCCGTCGTAAGTTAAAACTTGTTTTCTATTAGATCCTTTTTCACTATAGCTGCAGTGAACCCATCCGCCGGCTGGATCGTCTTTGTCGTAGAACTCGAGGATTAATTGATCAAAGTCACAGTTGTTTTGAATCCAATATGCTAGTTTAATGTTTGGTACTCCTGCTATTTCGAAGTCGACCGCTTGGCCCTTAGCATGCTGGCTCGTTTTTTTCGAGCCGATAGCTTCGCAAAGTGCTTCCGATCTGTAACCAGAGGTAATAGTAACGGGTTTATCAAACTTCGCACGAACCGGTTCCAAAATTTCATAGCACACATCCCCTAAGTTTTTAATATCCCCGGCACCTGGTTCATTCTTGATACCCTTACGAGTAGCAGTCATGGACTTAGTGAACTCTATTAATTTAAAATGTTTACTCAGTTGCATTTTTATACCTCTTCCTGTTATATTTCTTTTTATTCTTTACTACAAGCATTCTATACCGCCTTTGTCTTAGCTGTTTAGCTATAGGATTCTTCTTATTCAAGGATTAATTTCTTGATCGATCTGGATCCATCAATATTTGACTCTAATTCTGCCATAGATTTTATGCATTGATACTTAACTTTGCCATCAGGTTTTAACTGACGTTTAGCTACACGTGCGCCTTTAAGACATTCAGACATTGTTGTCTGGATACGTGCTTCCTTAATCTCTCCGTTGATTATCATCAACAATGCTATTACCATCTCTGTCATTGACTATACTTCCCGTTTGCTCTTACCTTATCTTTTAAATTTTCAACATCTTCTAAAAGCTTCTCAGTTTGTTTTTGTATAAATGAAATATTCACTTTATTATGCATCATATCCTCGATCCGTGTTTCAATCTGTTCTACACTTTTATAAAGATCCTCCAATAAAAAATGTTGCTCCTGGTCCACGGGGACCTGTTCAGATTTTTTAAGCAAATCATTTTCAAACAATTCTCTTGATGTCTCTAACGATACTAATCTTGAAGTCAGCTCGGTATAAGCGAACACGCCCATCGCGACGAGAATAATTAGACTAGCAACCGTTTTCATCGGCATCTGTACAGCCGCCGATTCAGATATGTTCATTGGTTTATCTTTAGCCATTAGTTATAACTATACCCCGTATTACCTTGTTCTAGTTTTTTAAATAATAATTCGTGTTGCTTCATAATCTCTTCATCTGAATCTGTCATATCTTCTAGTTTATCTTGAAGCTTTTCTACTTGTCTTTCAAGTTTAGAAACTTTGTCTAGTTGTACTGCTTGATTAGTAGACAGATCAAACGTTCTAGTTAGTGTCCATCCGGCTAACGCCAAGAGGATTCCTACAAGTAAAGTCATTAATTTTTCAATCATTCAATTTCATTCCAAGCTGCTTCGTCATCAATTGGTTTTGGTTTAGGAAGTATATAATCTTTTGAATCAAGTTTCAATGGTGTCTCCTGAACTGGACGTACGAAAATAGCCAGTAAACACATCAAAATTATCAAAACTGCTGTAAATCTGTAGTCCATAATAAGCCTCCATATTATTGACAGCTTTCACATTCTCCGGTGTCGTCAATTACAAGGCCACCTTCGTTTTCAAAACTTTTATCTTCTGCTCTACCATTACATTCACAGTTGGTACACTCGTCTTCTGTATTAAGACAGTGACACATTTTATTACATTTTTTACACCAACGTTCAGTCGTCATTTTTTTCCTCTACATCATAGAAGAACCTATCGGTATCTTCTGTTTTCCATTTACCACTATCTTCAACATTCCAATCACTTGTTTGTACTTTCCAGTCAGGAACATTGTTCTTAACTGTAAATGATGGAATATCCCAAAGTATTCGATTGTTTGGCTGAGCCGCATAATTGCCGTCGTCTAAGGCAAGTATGTGTGCGCACTTGTGTTCGTGCGGTATTTCAGAATGATCTGTATCTACTATATTACTCTCTGGGTGTCCCCAGTCAACAGTAAAAAGATATTTTCCTGGATGTAATTTTTTATCTTTGCCAAAAAATTTACCCGATTGTCCGTCTAGAATATCGAAAGAAGTAACAGCAGGATAATAACTAAAACAATTCCAGAGCTCCAGCTCATCAAGTCTATATTGAGGAACTTCTTCTGGTTTAAAGCCTCGCTGCATGAAGGCAGAAATCGGGAGACGATAGAAGACAGCACCATTTTCCATGATTGCATGAAAGAGTATAGGCCGTCCTGTAATCGATGCCAAGCCAAAGATAATACAGTCTTCAACTTCTCCATGATGTCCGGTAAGGTCATATAAGTATTCCCTCCTTATTTGTGCGTAAGTTACAGGTATATTTGCATTTAAATAAGCCATTGTAAACCTTTTTATTAATGAATTTCACCCCAGTTTTCGCCCTCTTCATAGTCCACTTTATTAGGAACTTCAAGGGTTACTGCCTCCTCCATTATTTTTTTTATTTTATCAGATTGAGATTTATTTTCAACTGAAACACACAACTCATCGTGTATTTGTATATGTGCGACAATTCCTTCCTTATATAATTCCAACATAGATTTCTTTGTCATATCCGCCGCACTCCCTTGGATTAATTTATTTAAAGCTTTGTATGTGTATGCTCTCTTGATCCCTGGTCCATGTTCCTGGAGTGCTTCTTCGTGCGGTAATGCTTTATGCATACCAAAACTATTTGGTTCCCATAGATGGAACCTACATAATCTTCCAAGTAAGGTTCTGATTTGTCCTCTCTCTTGAGCTCTGTTAGAAGCTTTACCCATTAACTGTTTAACAAAAGGTACTTTGTTATGGTACTGAGAAAATAATTCTTCTGCCTTCTCTTTACTTACACCAAGTTCTGCTTGAAGTTTAGCTTTACCCATTCCATAGAATAAACCTAAGTTAATTGTTTTAGCTTGGGTCCTTGGTATGTCAGCCATCTCAGCAACTGTTCCATGGAAATCTGAATTAGAATCATTTTGATAAGCATCAACTACATCATAAACCGAAGGTAGTTTATATAGAGATGCATAATGAACTACGAGTCTTGGTTCTTGTTGAGAGTAATCAAAACAACCCCACTTACATCCATCCTCTGGAATAAATAATGATCTTATCTTTGGTCCAAGATCCTTGTTTCTAGCAGGAATTTGTTGGAGGTTAGGATTCTGATAAGAAAATCTTCCTGTTATTGTTCCTCCGTTATCGGATCTTAATTGGTTTATCTCGGCGTGTATTCTTCCTTTGTGTTCGTGTCTTAATATCGAATCAATAAAAGTTGTGTGTGCTTTATTAATCTCTCTTGCTTGTGCAATTAAATTAACAACAGGATGTTCATGTTCCTGTAAAAAATTTTTAGTAAAACTAGGTGCAGAAGTTTTTTCTGTTCTCTCATATGGTATCTTGAGTGTATCAAAAACATTTGCTATACTTCTAGCCGCCCAAATTTGTGGTCTTATATTTGTTTCAGATTCTATTTTAGTAAGGAGATCATTCTCTTCTTTAATAAATTCTTTTTTCATTCGATGTGCTTTTTCTACATCTACTCTTACTCCCTTAAATCTCATATCAACTAGACAAGGAAACAATTCTGTTTCAAGATCAAAAATATCTTCTAAGTCTTGATGAATAATTTCTTTCTTAAGTTCTTGCCATAAACCTAAAGTTACTTCAGCATCTCTTTCTGCATACGCACCAACGTGCATTGCAGGAAGTTTATACATTTCAGCTTTAGGATCTATACCCCAACTATGTGCTGCCTCTGTTAAGGCTGCTTCATTTTTACCGTAGCCTAAATACTTCCACGATAAACTATTGAGATCATAACGAAATCTGTTCTCATTGGTAACAGCTGCGGCTATCATTGTGCAAACAATATCGCCATTGATTTTAAGTCCAAGTCTTCTCAACCAACACACATCATACATGGCGTTATGAAAAACCTTGGTAGATGGGGATTCTAGAATGTCTTTTAACCATTCCAAAACTTTATCTCTATCCATATTGCCACCACCTTCGTGAGCAATAGGAAAGTATCCTTTGTAATGACTAGTTGCTACAGAAATTCCTACTACATCTCCATTACCAATTACTGAACCTGATCCTCGTTCCTTTAGTCCTGGGTCTTTTGTCTCTAAGTCAATTGCTATTTCATCTACTTGTCTTAGGTCTGGAAACTCTGTAGGTTTAACCCACTCAGTTTGTGCTTCAAACTTCGGTATCTTCATAATCTCTCTCCATTATCATTTCTATGTAGTGTATTGCTTTTTTCAAATCTTCCTTCTTTCCTTTGTATGGATGTCTACAAATATACTTAATAGCATTCCCTTCTGCAAAAGGCAAATTGTTAGCGTTAATAAATTGGGAAGGTTGAATCTTGAAGTTAGAGTAATGATTCCCTCCGTGTTGTTTAGTGTATACTTTGGATTTCATATCCTAGTCTTTCCTCCTTTGCTGCCATGATGTATAGATTTTGTTTTGTTCTTGTAACACCGACATACCAAACTCGATGTTCTTCGTCTGCTTTCTCAGGGCTTTTTTCTATTGCTTCCCTAATCTTATCTGTATTATCTAGTATCAATAATACATTATCAGCTTCACCTCCTTTTGCTGAATGGATTGTGGAAAGTTTAACTCGTGCATCTTGAGAAAGTTTTTCTTTATTACTTAACATTTGTCTAATGTATAATGTTTGTTCTGGATCAGCGTTGAATTTTTCGTACCAGGTATCTGTATAATCAATTCCAAACTCCGTACATTCATAAGTATTTGCTTCATCTACATCAAAGGTGTGTCCCGTATAATCAAAAATATCTTTTATTTCAGGTGGTGTAAGTGGGTTCCCATTAGTCCATCTTGTAAAATCTTGAATGGCTTTATAAAGTTTCGCACTAAAACTTTTTCTATCTTTATATTCAAAATAAATTCCTCGTTCTATTAAAGGTTCTTTTAATTTAATTAATCTATAATTAGTTCTTGCGAGTATTAACCAATTACCTTGTGTTAAATCAACTTCATCAATACTATAGACATCTTCACAGTGTCCCTCATAATCTCTAGGTTCCCATTCTTTTGTAAGTCGGGTAGATATTTGAGTAATAATAGAGTCTGCAACCTGTTGAACTTTAATTGGAACTCTATAAGATTTAGGTAAAACTTTTTCTTTAGCGGGTTCATCTTGAAATCTTTTGACATCTGCACCTGCCCATCCATAAATAGCTTGATCATCATCTCCTGCAAGAATAACTATTTTAGAATTTTTCTTTAGGATATCGTACATCTTCCATTGAATAGGGGAAAGGTCTTGGGCTTCATCAATAAAGATTACATCAAACTTAGGACATAAATTAGATTCAATAAATCTTTCAATCATATCTGTGAAGTCCACTAACCCAAAAGATTTTTTATAATTGTTTAATTCTTTTTCTATAATTTCTAAAAAATTATATTCCAAATCATCTGAATATAAATCAGTATCAAATTCTTCTTTAATAGTATGGTTTTTAATCCGAGCTATATTAATAATATTAAAGTATTCACTATCAGAATCTATGTATCCTGTGTCTTCTTCTCCTCCTTTATAAACTGTTACCTGTATACCAATTGCTTTACCCACTTCTTCGTAGTGTTCGGGTTGCATAACATTATCTTTCTTCATACCTAAAGTTGCAAAAGCCAGTGAATGTAGAGTTTGAAAAGACCTTAAATCTCTATACCCATACTGAGGATATATTTTTAACATTCTTTCTTTTGCTTCGTTAGCTGCTTTCTTAGTGAATGCGAAGTATCCTATCTTATCTAATGGAGTTCCTAATTTTAAAAATGTTTGTACATACTTTAAAAGTCTAGTGGTTTTACCTGTACCAGGGGGACCCAATATTTTTCTTATCACAGAATATCCTTTTTATGTTCGGTTAGTTTATGAAAGATTTGAATTTTATCAAATTTTTTAACAGCAATGACTACTACATTTTTAGTAGGACTATTGTGTCTACCTTTTTCTTTAGTCGGAAATCTTTTTTGATCTAGAAAATCTATTTCACAATCTTTGTATATCTTTAACATCATAGAACCTGTCTTATCCTCGGGATAACGCCATCCTTTATTTTTTAATTTTTTATAAAACATATCAAATTTAAAATAAGCATAGCCTTCTTGAAGAAGAGTAGTCCCTGATTTAAACGATGCATCATTCTTAGCTTCGGGTCCTGTAATCTTTTGATAAAGATTGTCGTGAAGTTTTTCTCTTGGTGTTGTACCAATTGGTGGTGGCATTACTTTTTGAGTTTTAAATAAACCATCTAATACTTTCTGGTCGTCCGCACCTTTTTGTAAAGGTGGGACGAATCCTGCGTACTTTGCTATGGAATTTCTTCTTTTTCTTTGGTCTGTTAAATGTTCAATTGTTTTACAATGAACTGATCTTACAGTCTGTCCATCAGGAAGAGTAACATCAAAATTATATTCTGGTTCTGGTTCAAGATCTACTTTTTCTAAGTTACCACATAAAGGATATGAATCTTGAAAATCTGATGCAACTCCAAAAGCTCTTTTTACACACAACCCTCTCATACAATGTGGAGCAATGGGATCTTGATTACACGTGTAACCTTTATAATTTTGTTTCCAGGAACGAATCTTCTGAGATAGTTTTTGTTTAGACCAAGCAACTGAGTCTTCAAAATATAATACGGGTGCACTCATTACTTTCTCTTCCCAATTGTCTGGGTATTTCTTTTTAGCAAAGACCATATAATTATATAAAAATCTATCTCTGCCATCACTTAATTTATTTTTTGATAGTGCTGCCAAACACGGAGGACCATCTATAAATTCTGCACTTGATCCTTCTAAAACTTTTTTCTCTAACTGTTCGTCTATGTCTTTAATTCTTTCTGCATCTAAAAAATTTGCTTCTACTAATGGTATGAATTGTTCAAAAGGAAATTCTGTTCCGTCGAAATTAAGAGCTCTTCTTTCTGTTGTCTTAAAATAAGGGAGGTTAATAAAATTCCCCTTATTAATTTCCCCGGTCTCACTGTCTTTGACAAGTTCTGTCTGTTTAGGAAACACTTCTGTTTCAGGTTTTAAATTAAATATTGGAATTAAATTAGTTAAAAAAGATCTAATAATACTTGCTGGTATAAATTCTTTTGTAAAAATATAAATATGAAGTCCACCACTCTTAGAAAGAATAGGGATTAAAGGTAAGTTATATTCTTTAATTTTATCTAAATAAAATTTTCTATTAAAACCCTGGTATTCATTAGGGTCAATATCAATTGCTCCAAACCTTGCATGATTCTTTTCATTACATGGTTGAACACCAATTGATTTAGTTCCTTTTAAATGGTCTAAGTAATCTTCGTCAGTAATTTTGCTTTGTGCCCATCTGTATTCAGGCTTTTGTTTTTTAGAGATAGGGTCTACCTCAAGGCGTTGCATGTCAGCTTGCCCGTAGTTATCACTAAATCCTGTAAATATTTCTATAAACTTTTGCTCCATAGCATGTTTTTCTGAGGCGGTTCCACTCTCGCTTCCCCGCCTCTGTTGCAACTATTCCCAAAAGGAATTAGAAGTGTGAACCTGCCTCTTTCGGGGCTGCTTCACCATGCTTTGCTTTAACATTTCCTTGAGAAATATTGTCAGCAAAAGCTTTAGCTTGTTGATAAATCTCTGTATTAGATACAGG
>VTLG01009124.1_pt1 | contig 11449 bp, 8 predicted proteins | sample 4694571 | NCBI WGS metagenome assembly VTLG01 (sample SAMN12604809, study PRJNA352737) | marine metagenome | biome: ENVO:00000447; feature: ENVO:00000209|ENVO:00000569|ENVO:01000036; material: ENVO:00002151; isolation source: viral sequences binned using virsorter ... | reverse complement strand
AAAGAATGAGCTTGCCAGCCACACAGAAACGAAAATTAACAGAAAAACAAGAACGCTTTCTTGAAGAACTCATCTCGAATGGGGGACATGTCAAGAAAGCCGTTGTTGCTGCAGGATACAAAGAACAATCTAGATCTTGGTTAACACGTTCTTTACGTGACGAGATTATAGATCGCACTAGAAGTATGCTTGCAACAAACTCTGTTAAGGCTGCTAACAGAATATTAGAAGGTTTAGATGCTGACGGTACAACGCCATTGAACCAGATGGATATGCGTATCAAAACAGCAGAGTCTGTTCTTGACAGGGTTGGTCTTGGCAAGAAACAGCAAGTAGAAGTAGAGGGACAGATAATGCATGGCATTGTAATGTTACCCTCTAAAGACAAACCCAAAGAAATAGTAATAGAACAGGAGTAAAGGAAATGGCAAAAGATAAATTTTATAAAATGATTTACCCACAAACAGGTACGTATGCTCGTTCAGAGAAAATAAAGGCTACAGCCGATACTGCTGCGGAAAAAAAGTACGCAGAAATGATAGAGGATACAAAAAGCAAAGAGAACAGGGCCACTTTTAAAAAAAGACAAAGAGCGCAGGAAGGCCATTCTAGAGGTACAAGAGCGCATACTGCAGCAGAAAAACAAACGATGAAAAAATTAAAAGCTTCACTGGCGAAAGCAAAAAAAGATCTTAGCCTTCTAGAAGATTATAAATCAGAAGCACCCCAAGCCAGAACTTTTATGACAAAGCCACGTAAAAAGAAAGCTGGTGGTGGTTACGTCAAGAAATATGCTAATGGTGGCGGTATCAGAAAACCCAGATACAGTGCGTAAGAGGAATTAGGGTTATGTCTGACAAAACAGATAGAAAATGGGCGCAACGTGTTTTAGATAATATAGGGAGTAAAAATCCTATAGGTACTATTACAGATGAAGGGGGAAACGAAATAACTGTTCCTTTAAAACCAGACGAAGGAGCAATAAACGAAGCTAAAGGAATTTTAGGATACCCTGGATACGAAGCAGAACCAAACATGGCACACGGTGGTTACGTCAAGAAATACGCACATGGCGGTGGTGTTCGTAAGGCAAAGTTTATGGATTCTTAATGGCAAGACCAAAGCTGAAGCCTGGAGAAAAGGGACGTTATAACCTTTCAAGGACAGAAAAGAGAAAGAGAGAAGTAAGAAAAGAGCTAAAAGCAGCGAAAGACAAGCAGCGTTCTATAGAGAAAAAGCTCAATACCATACAAGAAACACACGCCAGACAGAAGAATGGGCAGAAATTAGCTGGTTCTGGTGGAGCAACAACAAAAGAATTTATTGATTCACTGCCTAAAGATATAAGAGAATCAATAGAAGAGAACACAGAAGTCGTATTCAGACCCAATAAGGGTCCACAGGTTGACTTCTTGGCAGCACCAGAAAAAGAAGTATTATATGGTGGTGCAGCAGGTGGCGGTAAGTCATTTGCAATGCTGGTAGACCTTCTACGTTACGCCTCTAACGGTAATCACAGGGCGTTACTACTGAGAAGGACGCTGGCAGAACTAACAGAATTAGTAGATCAGTCAAGAAAGTTGTATCCAAAAGCATTTCCAGGTGCAATCTTTCGAGAATCCAAGAATACTTGGTCGTTTCCTAGCGGTGCTACAGCGTTATTCAGTTATGTTGACAAGGATAATGACGTTACAAGGTATCAAGGACAGAGTTTTACTTGGATCGGTGTAGATGAGTTAGGTCAATACCCAACACCGTATGTCTGGAACTACCTTAGATCTCGTTTACGTACTACTGATCCAGAGATCCAGACGTATATGAGAGCTTCTGCCAATCCTGGAGGCGTAGGGGGTTGGTGGTTAAAGAAAATGTTTGTAGACCCTACGATTCCTAACGAACCATTCTGGGCTACAGACATTGACAGTGGTAAAGTATTACGTTATGGGCCTAATCACCCAGAACATCCTGATGAACCACTGTACCAAAGGCGGTTTATACCTGCAAGGTTAACAGATAATCCGTTTTTGATGGAAAGTGGCGAATACGAAGCCATGTTGCTTTCCCTGCCAGAAGTAGAACGCAGGAGACTTCTAGAAGGGGATTGGGATGTTGCAGATGGTGCAGCATTCTCAGAGTTTGACAGGTCTGTACATGTCGTTGAACCGTTTGAAGTACCATATAACTGGCCTAGACTACGAGCAGCCGATTATGGCTATAGTAGTCCTAGTTGCGTACTTTGGGGTGCTGTAGATTGGGATGGAAACATCTTTATATACAGGGAACTCTACGACAAGGGATACACAGGCGAAACTCTGGCAAGAATAATCAACGCATTAGAGGAAAATGATCCCCTGATGCAGATTTCTGTTCTGGATGGGGCTTGTTGGTCTAAACACGGCACAGGGCCGAGCATAGCTGAGTCAATGATACGCAACGGCGTACGTTGGATACCAGCAGATAAAAACAGGATACCTGGAAAAATAGAGCTACACAGAAGATTAGCCATAGACGAGCGTACAGACGAACCAAAACTAAAGATATTCTCTACCTGTACAAACCTAATAAGGACTCTACCTACGATACCCTTGTCTAAGACTAACAGTGAAGATGTAGACACCAAGTCTGATGATCACGCCTACGATGCATTAAGGTATATGTGCATGACAAGGCCAACAGGTTTACCACAGAACAGCATATTTAACCAGATAAAGAAAGATACATTTCAACCAGCAGATAGCGTATTTGGATACTAATGGCTAAAAAAGATAAAGATACTTTTTCTCTTTCTGAAATAAAAAAATCCTTTGTTACAAAAGATGGTTTTTTTGTAGAACCAGACGATAGTGATGTTGGAAAACCTTCAGCAGTTGTACAAGAGGTAGACACATCTTCTGTTAGAACAACAGGAGGTGGAGACATTCTGCCACCAGAAACACCCACGAGAGCAGTCTCTGGGCAGGTTTTACCTCCAGACAGAACAAGTAAAACACTTTTTGGCACAACTTTAAGAGAAGCTTTAGAATCTAAAAAAGATACATCTGTAACAAATCAAAGCAATTATTTGAGAACTGTTAAAAGATTAGAGTCTATGGGTTTTGACGTAGATTTAGATCTATCATACTTTAACGACCAAAAAGTAATAAAAGATATTGTTTTAAACATAAATCTTAATATGGAAGGGAAAGCTGACTTTAAAGTAGGTGGTACTTCTTTTCAGTTTACTCCACATACGAAAGCAGATGTTGGAACTCACTTAAAAGCATTGATAGGAGCCTACCTTCCACAAGAATCAGCAAATGCTGTAAGCACATACGAAAAGAAAATGCTTGGTCAAGATAAGGCGTTTGCATTTGATTTTCAAATACGAAGAAAAGCCAAAAATATAATACTCCCAGAAGTAGATATTTTTAACAGGGGAGTACATCAAGGAATAAGAAATCTCACAAGTAAAGAAGCAAAAATTTTCGCTTTAACTAAGTTGCTCACAGGTCTTAGAGATCCTGACATACTAAACATAAGAATAAAACCTGGAAAAGCTGGAGAAGAAGTAGCTTTTTTAAGAAAATCAACAAAAACAGTAGCATCTATTAGTAATAAAGGAAGAAAAATAGATTATTCTCTTGGAAAGTACATATATGAAATATTAGATGAACTGAGAGCTGATGCTGAAAAAGCTGGAAGAGATACTTTATTTACACAAAGCAAAGCAACTCTGACAAAAGAAATAAATAAGTCTATAAGAGCTTCTTTAGCAGAAGTTGGTGGGGAAATTTTAAATGCTGATACTGAAAAAGTTAAAGAATTTACTTTAGGAGATTTAAGAAAAAATCTTTTTGACATACTAGAAGAAGAATATGGGTATATAGACGCTAATAGAGCTTTAGGGCATTCTACTAAGGATGTAGGTTTAGGACACTATAAACCTGGAAGAAGAGGAAGAATAGGAAAGCTAGGTTCTTCCCTAGATTTGTTTTTTAGGCTGTATGCTGAAGATATAGGATTTTTAACGCCCAAAGCTTTAGTTAAATCCTATGGTTTAGAAACTGCTGCAGAAAATGTAACAGACAAACCGTTCAGTAAGACAACCTCTGCAGAAGACCTTGAGTTTGAAAGACGACTTCAAGACTTAGAAGAAGGCACAACATCAAAAGGCGGTGGCGCAGCAAAGGATCTTGAAAAGGATCTAGATAAGCTAGAAAGAGCAGCAGATAGGAAAGAAGCTGTTTTAGAGAGACTGAAAACTACTGGTCAACAAATGGAGGAATTAACTGGGACTACGACAGGCCAAAAACAAGTGGCTGGACCTGATAGAAACCCCTCTTTAGATTTAAAAAATACAGAAGTAGATTTTGGTTATTTAGATACAAGTAAAGAAAACATTAGCTTATTAAACAGCGAACATGCGAAGGCAGTGAGAACAGGAGATTTTACTCAATTTGATTCGCTACATGATCGTATTGTAGAAGAAATAGAAGAAAAACCTTTAAAACCTAAGTCTAATGTTCCACCATCAGATTATAAACCAAGTAGAGGAGGAGGAAAAGCTTCTGGTCTTGCAGTTTTAGACCCTGAAGTGTCTGGTATTGGTTTACAAGAAATAAAAGATATGACAAGAGGCATAGCAGACAGCGTAAAAGCTACTGGCAATGCCGTTATAAATGGAGTGTCTTTTGCTTGGGATAAAATTCCTGCACCTGTTAAAAAAGCAATCCCTATACTAGGAATGGGTATGGGAGTATGGATTGTTTATCAAAGAGCTATGGAGGACAAAGCTAAATATGCTGAAGGAGAATGGCCTTTAGCCAGACAAGCTAAATTTTTAGGTCAAGGCGCAGAAGAAGTATTCTCAATACTGCCTCTTACTACAACAGATATAGAAGAAATAAATGAATATCTGCAAACTGAAGCAGGTCAACGAATGATAGCTGCTACTGAAAAGAGAGAAGCAGAGTCTATGCCAGATTTAGATTCAGAAGGTCTGCCTATTATAGAAATGGCAGAAGACATGCCAAGTTTAAGAGATACTCAGCAATACAAAGAAGTTATGGATTTAGAAGATCCAGAAGGACTGACAGCACCGTCACTTGAACAGCAAATGCAGGAAAGTATTGAACCAGAGCCAAGTGATGCAGGAATGCAAGCAACAGCTACAGAAGATGAGTTAGGTCCGATAGATACTATGGATCGACCACAATCATTTATAGAAGCAGACAAACCATTAGAACAAGAATATGATTCTATTCTTATGGAACCTTTTGCAAAACCAAAAATATCAGAAGATTTAAGAGCTTAATTTAACCACTACAACCCAAAAGGAGGGTATTACAATGCCATACGGTAATCCACAAGCATACAAATCTGGTTACATCATGGGCCAGATGAAGAAACACGGCGAAATGTCTGACGCTAACGAAGCTCAACTCTACAGAGAAGGTCTTGAGTTTTCTCCTGGAATACAGAACGGAAAGTTGACTGAAGATGCTCCTGCAGAGTCAGGTAACAAGCATATGGGTCAGGCTGCTATGATTATGGCTGCTGATAAACAGCAAGGCATCAACGGCTAATGTCAGTAACAATAGGTAGACTATATGCTCTGTCCAGAGGTTTGATTAGTTTTAGGTATCTAAAAAAAACGTAAGGTAGGTAACATATGGCTGATCAATCTTTTCTAGACGATGAAGAGACAGAAGGGCTAATTAATTTAGACGATAAGCGTGAAGACTATAACAGTATCATAGGATCTGTTAAGGCTAGGTTTTCTGATGCAGAGACAGGAAGGAGAAGCGATGAAGAACGTTGGCTTAAAGCGTACAAGAATTATCGTGGTATCTACGACTCGACAACTCAGTACAGAGATAACGAGCGCAGTCAAGTCTTTGTCAAGATAACCAAGACTAAGGTTCTAGCAGCTTACGGTCAAATTATAGATATACTCTTTGCTAACAATAAGTTTCCTATATCTGTTCAGGCGACTCCTATGCCAGAAGGCATCGACAAGTATGCTCACCTGTCTCAAACTCCAGTACAACAGGGCGATCCTGCTGGTATTGGGTTTGAAGGAGATGGCATGGAGCTACTTCCAGGAGCTATGCAAGCGACACCTATGCAACAACAGCAGCAAGGACCGCAAGCAGCAGAACTTGGAGGACTAGCAGACAAGTACGAAGGTGCTAATCTGGCTTCTGGTCCTGCACGTATGGGCGAACCACAGATAAGTCCAGCAGCAGAAGCAGCAAGAAACATGGAAACTTGCATACACGATCAGCTACTAGACACTAATGCAGTGACTGTTTTGAGACACTCTATATTCGAGTGTGCTTTGCTTGGAACTGGAATAGTAAAAGGTCCGTTTAATTATAACAAAACAATACACAACTGGGAGGGCGGTCAATACAGCCCTATCGACAGAACAGTACCTAGAGTAGAAGCTGTTAGCTGTTGGGATTTTTATCCAGACCCCAGTGCTACAAGTCTGGAAGATGCAGATTACGTGATACAGCGACACAGAATGAACAGAGAGCAGGTACGTGATCTTACTAATCGCCCATTCTTTAACCAAGAGGCAATAGAAAATGTTTTACAAAGTGGTCCAAATTACGAAGAAAAGTACTATGAAACTACTCTCTATGCTAATGACGATGATCCGAATTATCAAGGACGGCGTTTTGAAATATATGAGTATTGGGGTACAATGGATGCTAAGTTTGCTGAAGAAATCGGTATTGAAGCTCCAAGAGAAGTTAAGCAGGGTGACGCAATCCAAGTCAACATCTGGATCTCAGGAAACGAAATCCTCAGATTCGTAGCTAACCCTTTCATACCTGCAAGAATACCTTATCAGGCTTTTCCATACGAACTCAACCCATACCAGCTATTTGGTGTAGGTGTTGCTGAGAACATGGAGGATAGCCAGATGCTGATGAATGGTCACATTCGTATGGCAATAGATAACCTAGCATTAGCTGGTAATCTTGTATTCGACATAGACGAAACTCAGCTTGTACCTGGACAGACAATGGACGTATATCCTGGAAAAATATTCAGGAGGCAGTCTGGTGTTACAGGTACTGCAGTTAACGGCATAAAGTTTCCTAGCACTGCTGGTGAAAATGTACAGATGTTCGACAAAGCAAGACAGCTTGCAGACGAACAGACAGGAATACCCTCTATCGTACACGGACAGACAGGCGTTACAGGAACAGGACGTACTGCTGCTGGACTAAGCATGTTAATGTCCAGCGCAGGATTAAGTGTAAAGACAGTAATAAAGAACATAGATGACTTTTTACTGAAGCCACTAGGAGAGTCTTTCTTTCAGTGGAACATGCAGTTTAATGAAAGAACACCAGAAAAGATAGGTGATCTTGAGATTAAACCGAAAGGAACCAGCGCAGTAATACAAAAAGAAGTACGCACACAACGATTAACAGCTTTACTCCAGACAGTTGCGAATCCGATGCTAGCACCGTTCATTAAAATACCAAATCTAATCAGGGAACTTGCCATAAGTCAAGATATGGACCCTGATGAGTTAGTAAACGATATGAGCGATGCAGCAATTTTTGCTGAAATGTTAAAGGGGTTAATGCCAAATGATCAACAAGGAACAGGCGCAGAAGCTGCTGCCACTAGCCAACAGCCAACTGGAATGGGAGGGGCTGGAGAGTTACCTCAAGGAACTGGCCCAAATGATGAGACAGCAGTTGGTGGTGGAGGTATCGGAATTGGAAGTGCGCCGACTGCAGGGGAAGCTGGCTTTACTGGAAATCTTAATTAATCTAAAAGATGCAACACAAGCTACAATAAAGGCACATAAGGATGGCAGATCTAAGTCTTGAAGACATTGCAACACAACTAGAGGAAGCTCTAGGAACAGAGACAGGAACAACTATAACTCCTGGAACTATAAGCCCAGTAGGTACACAGTTATCTGGGGGAAGGAAAAAATTGTCTTGGCCTGAAGTAGTTCAAAGAATAAAAGATAATATTGGAGTTACGTCCACTGAATCTTTTCCTGATATTCCTTCTGGAATACCTGCTACAACTTTTTACAGAGCAGGAGTAACATCTGGATTTCTGCCGTCTGGAATGACTACTTTTAGACAACAGCCTTTTAGCTCATTTTCAGGAAGAATGGCGGTAGCACAAGGTCAAGCTAGTCCTGAAGGAACTACTGCAGCAACAGAAGAAGCTGTACAATCTGCTGCTGCTGGACAACAAAGACAAATTAGAGGAGATATACCTTCAGAAGAATTATACACTACTGCAGACGCAATAGAAGAAGAATCTAGGTTTGGGCCTGGACCTTCAGCACTGTCTGGACCCACTCTGGCTGATCTTTTTGGAGGTTTTTCTGGACTGTCTATGGCTATGCTTAAAGGAACACCTTATCAAGACTATACTCATATGGTTTCAACTGATAAAAATGGAAGCTATATGGGTGGAGGTTGGTTAAACGCTAGAGGACATAACCAACAACTGCAAGATCTTTGGCCTTCATTGTCTCAAGAACAAAAAGATATGATAAATAGAGGTCAGTTTAAAATGTATGAGGACGATGAAGGAGTATGGAGGCCCACTGACGGATCTAGAGTTAAATCTAAAGATGGTAAGTTTTTTATGCAAACCATTGATGCTGCTGGAAATAAAGTGGACATGTTTCATCCGACAGGAGGCAGAATATATCAAGATTTACCTGGAATGTATGGAAGTTATCAAGGAAAACCTCCAGGCTATGGTGAATTATCCACTAGGTTAGAAAACTTGTATGTCAGTGATCCAAACGATCCTGACGTATTTACAAGAGGACCTGAACGCACTCATCGTCAAAATCTTAGGTCAGACACAATATTCGGAGGAGATTGGATGACTGAAGATCCAGACTATACTGTGGACATAAGCACTCAAGATTTGGCTATGGAGGCTGCTGTTGACATAGGTGAGGCTGCTGCAGGAGCAGCAATGGATGCAGAGGGCGTTGAGGATGGTTGGGCAAACCTGCAAGGAGGTGGTGAAGTAGCAGAACCTTTTTTTCGCAGATCGTATCCTCCTAAAGATATAATACAAGAACCATACATACCTGACGATCAAGGCGATGGTTTTGAATTACTTCCAGAAGATATTCCCAAAGATAGAAATGTAGATAGATATAAACGTAAATCTCCTTTGACCAATCCATATAATCGTGCTGATCCCGATGACCGTCCAGACCATTTCGGAAACTACTCTGTAGATCGTATGGAGGCTAATGAAAAATATTGGGAGCAAGGTCGTAAAGATATAAAGAAAGCTCGTAGTATGTTCAAGGCAGCTTCGAAGAAAGAGAGAGATTTCTATAAAACGCTTAAAAAAGGTTCTCCACTGTCAGCAGCAGATGAGAAAAAAGCTCAAAAACTTATGGATGCTTCAGAATTAGCTTATCGTATTTATGAGGATACGGTTGAGCAAAGCGGCCCATATTCTTTAATAAGACATGTTAAAACGTTATATGATCTTCCTCCAGTAACTTCCGAAGAAGAGAAAAAACTTTTAGCTATGATTAAAAGACGTGCGGATGTTCCTGCTGAAGAGTTAATAAGTAGTTTAGTGACACATTGGCCTTCTAGTAATCCAGAGGATATTGCACCAATAAATCGTTATGCAAAAACTAAAGAGCTACAAGAAGGTGGCGCAGTTGAAGGCGCACCAGCAGACATGGCTAACTTAGGCATGATAAATGCACCAGCAGCAAGACCACAACAAGGGGGTCAAAAATCTGTACAGGACGATATACCAAGAGAAGCAGATGAAGGAGATTATATACTTCCTTACGAGACTGTTTTGACGGTAGGATTAAAACAATTAAACAGGTACGCAAGAGAAGCTATAGATCTGGCAGTAAAAAATGGAGTAAGTTTGGAAGGAACAGATTTAGATCCTACAGATGATGTTCCAATCAAAGTAAGCAACTACGAATACCATATTCCAAAATCTCTTGTTCCTTTTTTCGGAGGCGGTAAAAAATATCTTGATAAAATAAGAGAAGAAGGACTTATATTACGAAAACGACTAGAAGAAGAAAAACAACCTTCAGCACAACAACAACAGCCTCAACCACCAATGCAAGCTGCTCCAGCACCTCAAGCACCTATGATGCAGAAAGGTGGTTTTGTTATGAACCCTAACGAGCAAAAACTACCAACAACAGAAGCTATATTAGAATCAGATACAACACAGGCACAAGAATCATCTTATAACCAGATGCAAGCACTGGAACGCACAAGGAAACAGGCACAACAGCCTCCTATGGTTGATCCAAGCGGTAAGATAGTACAACAGGGCTTTGCAGCACCTCAAGGGTATGCAGATGCTGGCCCTGTTGATGGAGCAAAACAGGCACAAACACCTCCAATACCTGGAAGAAAACAACCGCTTCAAGAAAGACCTTATGTTAAAATGATAAATGAAGAGCTGGCTTTATTTGGTAAATTAGATCCAGCTAAAATGATGGCTTTAATTGCTTTAGGTGAAGCAAGAGGAGAAGACAGAGATGGAATGCAAGCTGTTATGCATGTAATCTATAACAGGACAAAAGATAGTAGATTTCCATCATCTGTAAGAGACGTAATTCTGCAACCTTACGCTTTTTCTTCTATACCAGTTTTTAAGAAAGAAGAAGATTATAGTGGAAACGAATATACAAACTTTAAAAAAATGTTTGATACTAGGATAGGAGATAAAAAGTACAAACAGGCTTACCAAGATGCACAAGAGATACTGTCAGGAAAAGCAATAGATAATACTGGTGGATCAGTTTACTACATTAATCCAGACAAATTAGAAAAAAAACCTAGCCATTTAGAAGGACTAGATGAAAAAGTAAGAGTAGGAAACCATGTTTTTTATAAAAACGGTGGTTTTGTAGAAAAAGTAGTAGAGACAGCAGCTTAAATGAACATACGTGGTGAATTTATAGACTACATGAAACGTGTAGAAAACGGAAGCAAGATAGGCTTTCAAGACGGCGTTTGGTATCCTCACCCTTCTCCAGAAGGAGGCAACGATACAATAGGCTACGGTCACAAGCTACAGAACGATCAAGAGTGGATGCAGTCTGGCTTGGACAACGATGAAGTGGAAAGACTTCTTATAGGCGACATATCAAAAGCTGCAGAAGGAGCAAGCAGAGTTATATCAGAATTTGGCAGTGACGACTTTGACAGTCTTTCCCAGAACTGCAAAGAAATATTTACAGATTTTGTATTTAATATTGGTCCTAACGGTTTGCGTAAATTTCCTAAGTTTGTGAATGCAACGCTAGACGATGAAAAGGACGTAATGCACCAAGAATATAAGCGTTACTATCGTACAGGTAGTGGCGAATTAAGAGAATTGGAACATCGTAACTTAGAATTTTCTAAGATGTTCCTCTAAACCAATGGCTACCCAAGTAACATGGTGTTGTTTGGCC
>VTLG01006703.1_pt1 | contig 11450 bp, 16 predicted proteins | sample 4694571 | NCBI WGS metagenome assembly VTLG01 (sample SAMN12604809, study PRJNA352737) | marine metagenome | biome: ENVO:00000447; feature: ENVO:00000209|ENVO:00000569|ENVO:01000036; material: ENVO:00002151; isolation source: viral sequences binned using virsorter ... | reverse complement strand
ATGTGTGAGATTGATGATAATAGATTAACTCTATCTTCCCTTACATATAGCAGTAGCTTACTGCCTGGCACACCTGGCTATAGGACTACTGTTATATCACCTGGCAGAGATGATATATTACTTTCTTCCTTAGATTATTCTGGGACTGGACTTCCTGCCCCGAACTTCGGCACAGACCATCTAAAAATTATATGGCAAAGAACTAATATGAGAATGCAATGTCTTATTACTTATGATACGGCTGGTAATGGGACTTTCGGCACACCTGTATTAGTAGGTGATACTAATTTAGGAGCAGGAGTAGATGGGAAACTAACTGCCTCTATGGCTGAAATAAGATTCCCTTACATACCTTTTATATATGCGGCAACGGGTGTAGATAATCATAATGTATTAACAGTAGATGCCTTATACTCACCTTTTTCAATACTGACTATTATATTGGCACAAAATAACCATATTGACGGTTATAATAATAGTAGTAGAGGCATTAAATGGACGCAACAAGATGGAGTAAGTAGTAAGATAAGTGAGACCCAATTGGCAGCTTTAGATGTTATGGAAACAAGCGACCACCTAAGTCAAAGTATGCTTACGGCGCCTGGTGATATAATTAACGTCCAATTTACTCTTAAAATTAACTTCTTAGTGCCTCAAGACTTACAATCTGGAGGTGGAATTCTGCCTGATAATCTCTTAGAACCTAATATTGCGAATGCCGGGCCAACATTAGGGGATAATAACGTTAATTTTTTCTTTGAAAGCTCGGCAAATTATTCGACACCAACCGCTTATAAATTCGATAGCCCCCTTACTGGCGACTTTGATACTACTTACTTCATAGAATTACCTGATTTACCTATTAAATCTCATAACGGTTTTTCTACTGATGTAGGCAAAAGTATTATGGTTGTCCCACGAGAGCAATTAACTACGGGTGAATTTGAAGGTGTTATGTATTACCAACCTCCTTACCCTGTTAGAATAAGATTACATAATATCGATATGATGAGACTTAATAGTCTTAGAGTGCAAATACGGAATAGTGATGGCACTTTATGCACTGATTTAGATAAACCAAGTCAATTACTTATTAAAATATCCCCTACTGAACCAAGTATAAGAGAAGCACTAAGGGAATTAGGCAAGGCAATAGGGATTAGGCAAGATACTAAGATTGATACAATCGGTGATATGGCTCCAAGAATATAGATATTGTTTTTTTTTTTAATTTAGCTACAGAAAATCCATAATTATATGATTAATTATTGATTTTTTTTTATATATAGTATATATAAAGTGATGGATTTACTACCCGAATTGGATATTAATGCCGATATTGAAGCCTTAATGGAAGATGAAAAAGACGTTGAAGTCGAAGATATGACCGTAGATGATATAAGTAAGGATTTAACTAAGGAAGAACCACCCGAAACAGTAGATACGATGTTTAAGAAAAATGCCCCCGAAGAAGAAATAAGTAAGCCATTAGAATCTATGGAGAAACCTAAGAAGAAGAAAAGACAGCTTACAGAGAAACAGAAGGCACATTTAGATAAGATACGGGCAAAAGCATTGGCTTCACGTAGGGCGAAGGCTCAAGAAAAGAAAGAAGCTGCCCTAAGAAAGCAAGAAGAAGCACGAGAAGCTAAGAGGCAGAAAAAACTACAAGAGAAACGTGATACTTACCACTCTACTAAAACTACTCATTTAGAGAAAGTTGGCAAAGAAATGGTGTATGATAAGGAAGATAAGAGATTATATGATAATATCGATGATGTCCCTATTGAAAAGAAACAGGCAATAAATCATATGAACGAAGAAGACGATTTTACTAATTTTATGAAGAATATGGATAAATTTATGATATTACAAGAAAAGTTAGAAGCACGAAGAAAACCCAAGCCACCACCTAGCCAACCTATTCCAGTCCCAAAACCTGCCCCCGTAAAGAAAGCACCACCACCAAAACCGCATATAGAGAAAGACCCTTATGATGATTGGTTCGGCTAGGCTGTGAGACAAAAAGACATAAAATGGAGCTCATAGCTGGGTGGCTCATAGCACGCCCCCTAATCCGCCAGAAGAGGCTAAGCAGCCTATTTTATGTCTTTTTGTCTCAAGAATAAATCAGTAATTATTATATAATAATTTTCTAATTATATAATAAATGAGTGAAAACTACGACTTAAGCGTATTGCCGATAGTAGATAATAAACATAAGAAGAAGTTAAAACGACCAATACACCCAAATCTGCCAGATATAAGTAGTGGGCAAGTAGGAATGATAATTAGTCCAATTAAAACTGGCAAGAGCACATTAATAAGTAATTTATTATTGAATCCAAATTTTTATAAGGATTTATTCGATAATGTATATATTATTAGCAATACAATAAACCAAGATGATACAAGCCGCTTCTTACGCCAAGCTTTCCCTAATACGATATATGATGATGTAGATAATATAGATGGGATAATAGGCAATATATTAGATGCTCAACAACAATTCCCAAAAGAAGATATGCCTTTCATAGCTATTATATTAGATGATTTTTTAGGGCTTAAACGAGGCAGTAAAGTCTTTCATTTAGCAGCGAGAAGTAGGCATTATAATATAGGTTTATTAGTATTCGCATCGCAATTATTAAGGGCCGTGCCGTCAGTAGTGCGGAGTAATGCCACATTCGCACTTATGGGAGGGCCACAACCTAACCAAAAAGAGCTTATTAAAGCTGCCGAAGAATTTGGGAGTAGATATGGTGGAGAACGTAAGTATATAGATATATATGAGAAGGCAACAAATGAACCGTATAATTTTCTTTATTTAGATTTACAAAGTAATCCATCATTAGCATACAGAAATTTTAAGGAGTTAATTTATAAAGGCAATCCACAGCAAGATATAGAGCAATTAAAAGTTAGTAAAAATACTGATTTAATTAATAATTTAAATGGGCAATAATTTTCTCTCCTTATAATAAATATGAGTGGTTTAGCAGGTTTAGAAAGCACATTGCAATCATACGGCGCTATGTCGCAATCAATAGGACAAATGCAAGACGAAGCAACAGGCCAGGCATTAAGTGGTTGGGCCGATAAAAAGAGAAGTATAGCTGAGGGAGCAGCGAGTGCCAATGCTCAGTTAGATGCCCAAGGTGAGGCATTAATAGGTTTGGCAGCGGGAGAATATCCAGTATATACGGGAGCAGTTAAATTAGGGACTAAGGCTTATAATTGGTATAAAAGTAATGCTCAAGCGGGCACTAATAACTCTACTGATGCTAGTGGAGTAGGTGAAGGTGAAGCTCTTACTGATAATACGTTAAGTAAAGCAGGTGAAACTACTGATGTAGCAGGAGACCAAGGCACTGAATTAAGTGAATTTTTTAGACCAGGCACTACAGGAGAAGGAGATGGTAGTGATTTTGTAAGTGAAAGACTTAATACAAGTGCTAATCCATCGGCAGATAATACAGGTGATACACCTGCTAAACCCGATACATCAGGAGAATCCCGTAATCCATTCGACGATGACTTCTTAGAAAGTGAAGATATGCCTATTAGAGGCACTATAGAACCAGGCCTAACTCCAGAATCATTCCAGCCAGGAGGAGTTAATAGTAGTAAATTTGCCGATGGCACACCACGCCCATCAGGCTCAGACCCAAATATATCACAACCAGAGACTCAAACCGCATTCGAAGGCTCAGTAGAACAGGCAGAACAAGACCTACAGGCAACAAGAAGCGGCTTAGGAGCTGCTCAAACAGGCGGACAATTAACGGCTGCTACTACTGAAGAATCTACATCAGCGGCAGCTAATTTAGGCGGCACTGCAGCTGCAACAGGAGGTGAGATTGGTGGTGATTTAGCTGCAGGGGCAGGTTTAGCAGCGGGTGAAGGTGCAGGTGTATTAGGTGGTTTATTAAGTGCCGATGCCGTGACGGCAGCAATCCCCGTTGTTGGCGAGGTAGCAGCAGTAGGGACAGCTATATATGCAGGGGTTGAAGGTTTATTAGATTTATTTGGTAGGCATAAACACCCATCTACACCCCCAAAACCACCACCCCCTACTATACAGGGTGCCAGTGTAGCGGCTCAAGGTCAATTAGTATTGCCCTCAGCAGATGGAGTCGTTGATACGCCAGCATCTTTAAGTGCTTTTTAATTTTCTAAAATTAATATCTTATTATATATTTATTTAAGAAAAGATTTCATCCCTTTTTTGCGTCTAATCAATAGAATATAGGTATCATATTTTAATTCTTTATTTTAAGCAGGGGGGTAGTTGCCCACCCCCCATATTATTAGTTAGCTATTAAGCTGTAACCTTTGAGTGCATTTCAACACCATATCCGTCAATAATCTCTGTAGCACCACAGAAACTAGAAACCACGATGTTAGAGCGTAGGAAAGAACCTTCCCTGTACTCTTCTACTCTCATCATTTCACCTGCATAACCAAAGCCTAAAGCCTCTGGTACAAATACCCCACCTTTAACAGCAGTAGATGCTACTGTAAACTCTGGTGAGCTATGGATTCCAATACCTGCGATTCTGCTTACAAAACCACTTCTAGCACCTTCGTCCTGTATTCCTGCACCTGCAAACTGAGCCTGTGTAATAAGGTCATTATGGATTCCATAAGTTCCCCATATCTGTCTAGGATCAAGAACTGCATTTGGCTGACCGGGAGCAGAGTTTTCTTTTAAGTGAGCAAGACATTGGAAAAGATCATCCACATCTATTGTAGCAGATGCACCACCCACAGCGTTTGAGAAACCATCATACAAAGCATTTACTAGAGAATCTAACTTAGATGCCATAGCGTTACCTGCCAATGCACCTGCGTTAGCATATACATCATCAGCGTTTGATAGTTTAGCCTCATCATAGATTGGTAGCATCACACTATACATATCCAGAGTGATTGTTTTCTTTTCAGAATCCAATGCTGTGGAAGGGGTTACTGTACCCTCTGCTGTGTTAGCCACATCTGCTGATGTTACTGTGTTAGAACCTGCATTATAAGCAATAAAAGTAATCTGGTCTGCTTTTGGTTCACTCTTTTGAGACACCAAAGGCACAGATACACTTGCCTCACTAAATTTAAGAATAGCCTCTGCCTCGATAACCTCTAAAAGGCTACCTGCGTAATTACCGCTATCTCCTGTTGCCATTATTTACTCCGTTTCTTTCCAAATATAGAATCCCACTTATCTTGAGTAATATGAGAAAATGTTGAGCGTATATCTGCACCGGGTACTTTTTCCTGTCCTACAGACATTCTAAAGCCTTCTTCATAAGGAACTTGCTCGTTCCCTACCATATAGATATGCTCCCTATCTTTCGTAATAGCAGATTTAATATCCCCTTGAATCTCTAACCCTGTTGTGGGGTTGTTATCTACCGATTCGAGATGTGAACTTTTCTTTAATTTGCTCATAAGTTGATCTATCTATTTTCCCAGATACATGATCTTTTACTGCCTCTTTCAAGGTAGCATAACCCTGCATCCCTGTAGAATCAGATGTATCTACACTTGGAATATTCGATTTTTGATTAATTATTTTACCATGAACTGATCTAAGCACCGTTAGACTCAATCCCTTAAAATCTTCCCTATCTTCTTCTGGGAAGTCTGAAAGCAGTTTATCTTTTTCTGCTGTGCGTTCAGCTTTATACTGCTCAACTACAGGAGTAAGCTCACTAAGCTCTTTGGCTCTTTCTTCAGCGAGGGTTTTCCATTCTTCATTTTCCTCTAGCTGTTTCTGCCTCTCAGCCTCTTGAACCTTCTCTAGTTCAGCTATCTTAGATTCTGCTTTCTGTAATCGTTCTTTCTTTTGCATGACCTCACGCAACAGTTCAGACTCACGATCACTTATGTTATCTGTACTGCTCTGGCTTTCAGTAGCCACCTCTTGTACATTCTCTTGTACTTGCTCTTCCATTGTTTCCTCCATGTTAATGAAATCTATCTGCCTATTTTAAAGTTAATAGGGATTGCAGTTTCTTTGTCTGCATTTCTTTTAATTCTTTGCCTCGCCTCTTGTTGTACAATCTTTATGGAGTCATTACTGAGTGGCTTTTTCGCTGTTGTTACTGTTCTGCCCATATCCTCATTCCATTGTATCTTCTTTGCATTTGTACCACTCCATCCGATTGTAACACTATCTGGAGTAAATCCTCTTACCTGCAATCCATTCATCATATCACCTGTAAGTGTTAGATTTACTTTATTACCTCCACTACCTCTTCTTATGCGAGGCTTACGCTCTGCATATCCCCTACTATATGACTTAAATCTTTTATTAAATACATCCTTACCCTTCTTCTGTGTCTGTACTCGTATCTCATCGGTAATTTCGTTACCTACTTCCCTCCAGAACTGCTTATCAAACTTTGGTATGTTTGCTAGTTTACCCAACTTTGATACCTTCAACAGTTACAGGGTTAAATCTTTTTTTAGTATCTATAAGTGATGATGCTTTATCTGGTTTAATTAACTGCTCTGATCTGGATGTTTCTCTTGCCCATCTATGTCTGCAATTAAATCCACCTGCATTACTAAATGTGTTGGGATATTTAGACTCTATTTCTGCTCTGGTCATTGAACCTTCACTAGCCATTAATAAACATATATCTCTGGTCTTTTGGTCAATCACACCTAAGTAAACATATCTAGCATCAGCAGGATCAAGCTCTGCCATCTCTACTGTTACATTACGCTCAAACTGATTTAAAGCAGTATTGGCCAGAGTCTCTGCTTGATCTGCTCTTAAAACGCCACCTGCACCCTTTAAAATGCCATCTGCTATCTCTTTCTCAGTAGCACCTGCTATTATTCCCCTAGCTACTTCCTTCTTTATAAGTTCACCCATTACCCCTGCTTGTTTAGCAAATGAGTTTCTATCTATACGCTGTAAAGCTGTTAAGGATTCTGCTGTTACTGTGCCTGTCATTTCCATCGCACCTAATACACCCTCATACTCTAGCATTAGCTTATCTATATCAGCATTTAGATTAAGTTGGTTTAAGATAACATCTTCCATATCCAACCCCTGCAATACAAGTAGTATCTCATTCTTACTGAGTCCTTGCCTCTGTAGATCAAACACCTGCTCTACAAGTTCTTTCTGAACTCGCTCTACTGCTCTAGCATATTCTAATGATGCTGATTCTTTAGCCACGCTGTAATGCCTCTAGTAGTTTGTTAGTAGGTTGTTCTGGTTGCTCTGGTTCTAGTTGTTGCATCTTTAACTCTAATTCAGCATCATCTATATCTGGATTAAACTTCCTTATTAGCTCCTCACGAGTAATTAAGTTATGTTCCATCAAGAACTCTAGCTTGTTGCGTTCTTCTGTCCATGTCATTGGAAAGCCTACCTCTGGGTAATCCACGCTGTAATTCTCTGATAGATTAGCACCCTCATGGACTCTAAGTACTTCCCTATCTACTTCATATCTTTCATGCTCAAAGTCTCTAAAGATTGGAATATCAGACTCTCTTGTTTCTATGTTATCTACAGATAGAATCTTCAATGCCTCACCACTTGGAGGTGCTGATGATTCACCCCATCTGATTGTAAGACTATGATTCTGCCCTACTTGGTTAATTAAATCCTTTACTGATTGAATCATCTGGGTAAGGTTAGCACTCGGACTTACATAGGACATATTTGCACCTTCTGGAAGTGCAATTAGACGATCTACTCCAAACTTTAAATAAGGTGGTATCTCTGTATCTAGTCCTGTAATTACAGGTGAACCCATCATTAACCTAGTGGCTATCATAACCTCAGTCCACGCATTACTCGCATGAACAGCACATCTAGTAACATCAAAAGCGTTTGTATTGAACTCTACTTTAGTAATAGGAATAAGATCATAAGGATTCACCATCTCAAGATTATTACCTACAGGCATCATCTTACCATTTAACTTGAAACGAAAGTGCATCCCTTGCTCACCATCCATAGGTTTACTCCAAAATACAAATTGCCTATCTCCGTTATGATCCCGATGTATCTCGTAGCTAACACCATACACTTCACCATCAAATATATACTCTTTAACAATGGGGTGTAGCTTATACTCAATGCGTTGCATCTTTTCATTATATATAGATTGCAAGTGGCAACTACCCAACAACCAAGCAAGTTCCCCAAACTCTCTAGTCTTGGTATCTAGGTTGTGAGTTTTATCACTATAATATTCATTGAACTCACCATTAATAAATCTTTCAGCAGGTTGCTTTAATAGCATTAATCTGCTTTTAGCAAAACGCTTAACCAATGACATCAATACAGGTGGAATCTGAGATAAAGATTCTGTGCTAAAATACTGCTGTATATGCTCATCTAAGTTTCTATTGTAATAAAAATCTAAAGATGTGTTTTTCTCAGCAATCATATCATCTAGTGCATTATACTCAGCCTCTTTAACTGAACGCAATACTGCCTCTTTACCGAGGTCTGGGAGCATTATTTTATCATGTAATTCCATTTATAAACCTTTAAGATATGGCATAATCATTTGCCTCTGTATATTGTTGAATGTACTCCCCAATCTCAGCTTTTTTTTTAAGATGTAAATGTTTCCCATAGTAATGTAAGAATACAAAAGTAGTAATGATTCCTACTACTATCCCCAATAAGAACTCTACCATTCTGTACTGATAGCCTTTCTTGTGCGTAAAGGGAAGTAGTAATTACATAGATAACCCAGAGCATCACTAAGGTGTGTTTGTTTAGGATCACGCTTATCTATATCTCCAAGCCTCCAAACATTCTGCTCTAAGTCCATTACTAGGTTAGGACATCCCTCCACACTAAAGTTCCCTTCCCTAATTAACTTATTCACACTAGCAACCCTATCTCTTACAGCAGGATTCTTTCTAGGTGATTTAAGATTAAATCCGTATGACCTCATAATATCGTGATCAGAAGATACAGCAGAACTCTTACGAGCATTACCAGAGGCATCCGATATAACAACCACATTCTGAAAATCTTTCTTAATTAATTCAGCCATATCGTAAGTATTAGCATTACTCATACGATACTCTTTAAACGCATGAATCCAACCATTCCCCATTCTCACAGCTAATGCACTAGCATAGTCCACATTGTAGTCTTGGCATATAATCACAGGTAGATGTTCCAGATCAGTTCTTTTTGCAATATGCTTAGTTCTATCAAAATCTTTATATACTCTGCCCTGCGTTAGGTTAATGAACTGCCCATGTACATAGGCTTTGATTTCATCATCTGAATAGGCTGATAATAGGTTTTGTTTATATTCTTCTGGTAGGTGTGTGTTTTCTAAGGTAGAGCCATATACAATGCCAATATCAATATCATCACGATTACTTAACTCATACCCCCAATTAAGTTGCTCTGGAGTACCTGTTAAAAACACTTCTAAATGATTTGCCTCTGGGTGTCTTACCCTTGCGATCATCTGGTCAAACACTTCTTTCTTTTGTATGAATGGTTCATCAATTCCTGCCCATGCTAAGTTAGAGCCTTTAAGACTATCTGGTTTATCACCAGAACCTAACCAAATACGACCTCCCCAATTATGTATGAGAAACTCGCCTTTCATTTGATTATATGTATAGTTTAATCCACTTCGGTTAAGTATATCTTTTAATGTTACTACTATGGTTCTCTGTGAAAGTCCATGTGAAGGACTCACATACATCCCTGCATGGGGTTGATTCAAATAACTGAGATATATCGATCTTAATGCCCCGATGTAGGTTTTTCCACTTCCGTAGCCACCTATGAGAACCTTGTAAAATGTTTGTAAATCCCACCAATGTAATTGATGTGGGAGAAAATTCTTTCTTTGTATTTTGAATTGACTCACTCAATGATAAGAGAATCCTTATGTGTGATTTCTTGGATTTCTTTTACTTTTCCTTCCCCTCTATCAGATAAGTAGTGCATAGCTGAAATACTGCCATTGTGTGCCATTTGAAATGCTTTATGAACCATCTGCTCTCTTTTGGTCTTTCCATTATCCTGTAATTCATCCCCCATTGAATTAATAATATCAGCTAATGATCCTCTCCTACCATTAGGATTAGCTACCTCACCTTTCTTGAATTGAGTTTTTGGGTTTCCAGAGGTCTTAAATTGTCCGTTTGCCCTCCGTTTAACCTCCATTTCTTTACTCATGTTCAATTAATCCCATCGCTAATGCTTTGTTTAACATATCCATTAAGCTCTTTACTTTATCAGATTCAACTTCATAGACATCAAACTCTAATCTCCAATTATGAGTAGTTTTAAGATTCTTAATCCCAACTAGCTCAACATTTAATGATACTCCCTTTTCTTCCATATATAAAAAGCTGTAGCTACAACTTATATCGTTTCCTGTCTATCGCTAAACAACCATTTCGGTCTTATAATCATTACTCCGTAACGAGTGAGGCACGATAAAGCCTCTATAAATAACGAAAAAAGTCAACCATATTTAAGTGTTTTTAAGGTAAAAAATAGGGGTAAGAAACTCTAAACTCTAATATTGTTAGAGTTAAAAAAATAAAAATAATTTTTAGATGTCAACCTAGATACTTAAAAAAGTGCCAAATTCGTCAACCACTTAATCTATTAATTATATTGGTTAGTGTATCACATGATCTATCTATTGTTTTAGCTACAGATTGTTTACTTATCTGGAAATCCCTAGCTATGTCATCATAAGATTCTCTACCTATGTAGTATTTAGCCATAAATAATTCGATTTGTCTATGTGTTGCCTCTTGTGCAAATAAGATACCGGCTAATAAGAGATTCATTTTGTTGTTTTCTAGTTCTTTAATATCCCATCTTTCTTTATGATCTCCATCGTATCTGCCACACATTTCGCATGGTTCTATTTTGTTCATTCTTACCTCTGGTATGTGATTGGGGTAATGCTAGTGGGCAAATGCCAACCTACCCACTAGCTATTCATTTGACAGCCTCTTCTTTCACTATCTTTTTTATAAGTTCAATGAAGAGACCTTATCTTTATTACTACGAAAGTAATTCTTTTATTTTAAAATTAATCTCCTCAACTCTTTTTAAATCTATTAGTTTAAAATGCCCCTGCTCAGATAATAAACTACTTATCTCTTCTAACAATTTTCTAATTTCTTTATCCATAATTATACCCTTTTTATTATTTTATCCTGTAAATCCTTGTATAAGTTTTATTACCCATTCTTCTTGTTGCTATTTTTATACCTATTTGATTTGCTCGTGCATAAGCATTTTTTGATTCTTTGTGAGTTACTTTTATATAATCACCAATTTTTAATTTTCTTAATAACCCTGTAAAAGTATTTCCATATTTTTTTAAGTAATCGTTAGCTCTATAACACCCTGTAAATTTTGGTGGTATAATTCCAATTTCTTTATCCATTAATTACTCCTATTCCTTAAAAAATCTTTT
>VTLG01001479.1_pt1 | contig 11451 bp, 16 predicted proteins | sample 4694571 | NCBI WGS metagenome assembly VTLG01 (sample SAMN12604809, study PRJNA352737) | marine metagenome | biome: ENVO:00000447; feature: ENVO:00000209|ENVO:00000569|ENVO:01000036; material: ENVO:00002151; isolation source: viral sequences binned using virsorter ... | reverse complement strand
TCTTAGGGTTGATCCTTTTACAAATTCCAACACTGGTGCAACCAGGGTTGTGGGGTTGTATCTGGTAGACTTTGCAGTCAGAACACCTAAATCCTTCAGTGCATCTGTCAATCCATAATCATTTAACAGGGGAACCCTTCGGGGTTCCCTTCAAGGACAAATATGAAAGTTAAAATGCTAAAAATGGTCAATGCTGATGGTGCATTCAGAAAGGTTGGGGAAGTCATCGATGTCAAGGATGAACTTGCTGACCTTTTGATCAGAACAGGGGTTGCAGAAAAATCATCTGAAACACCCAAGAAATCTAAGAAATAAATGGCCTTAGAGTCTGCAACTGATCTGGCGAATTTCTTTGATACTGATGCCCATGGGGTTGCTGTGACCTATACCCCTGCAGGGGGATCAGGAAAAACAATCAATGTGATATTCAATAATGAATATCTTTTGATTGAAGAAGGTGAAACAGGGGTTTCATCAACCCTGCCAGTGGTGACTTGCAGATCAAGTGATGTTTCAGGGATTTCAATTGATGACACTTTTTTAATTTCATCAACCACCTATAAGGCCAAGATCATCAGACCAGATGGAACAGGTGTCACAGAAATCCAGCTAGAAGAACAATAAAATTAGGATCGATCCTAATAATTTCAATAGGTTGCAACTAAATGGCAAACCATATCAGGCAACAGATCAGGGAAAGGGTGACAACAGACCTGACAGGTTTGACCACAACAGGATCAAATGTTTTTCAATCAAGGGTTTATCCACTGCAGTCTGGGGAACTTCCTGGAATTTTGATTTATACAAATTCAGAAGAATCAATGCCAGTGGTCCAGGATGCAAATAGATTGCTTGAAAGGAACCTTAGATTATCAGTTGAAGCATATGCAGAAGGAACGGCAAATTTTGATGACACCATCGACACCATCTGCAAGGAGGTTGAAACAGCCCTTGCATCTGACAGAACCCTGAACAGTCTTGCAAAGGATTGTTATCTGACATCAACAGACATCACCTTGGAAGGATCAGGTGATAAGCCTTTGGGCTATGCACAAATGATATTTACTGTTGAATACATGACCCTGGAAAGATCCCCTGATTCTGCACAATGATAAACATGAACATCAAAACCAATTTTGATCAGGTCCAAAAATCACTGGGATGGATGTTTAAGGATCAGGTGCCCTTCATGACCCAGGTGACAGTTAATGGTCTGGTGAAGGATGCAAGAAAGAATATCATTCAGACCCTTCCAACATATATCCACAACCCATCTGGATTCACCAAAAAAGCAGTTCAATTCCAGGAAACAAAAAACAAACACAATCCAACTGCATTCATTGGTTTTGCTGGAAGGGGATATGGAAAGGGTGCCCCTGCTTCCAAGGTTTATGATTCACCAAACCAGTATATTTCCAGATTAATAACAGGTGGGACTAGATTGCCAAAAAGAAGGGCTATTGCAACCCCAGTTGTTAAGAATGAAAAAATTACACAGGCAGGAAATATAAGAAGGGGTGTTTTAAAGAAATACCTTTCTGATTCAAAACGCTATTTTTCTGGGGTTCCAAAAGGATTTCCAGATGCATCTGCAGGAATCTGGAGAAGAATGGGCAGGGGTGGAAGAAAAAATATCACAATGCTTTTTACTTGGAAAAAACAAACTGATTATCAAAGGCAATATCCATTTGGTCAGGTGGTAAAAGAAAGAATAAGAAAACGATTCAAAAAGGAATTTGCAATTGCATTCAGGATTGCAATGAAAACCATGAAATAAATATGAAAATAAAAATCTTAAAGGATTCAACAGTTCAGGGGGAAAGGGTTCAAGAAGGGGATCTGGTTGATTATGACCAGGAAATTTGTGAAATCCTGATCCGAAAGGGCAGGGCAGAAAAACCATCCAACAACACTAAGAAAGGCAAGGTGAAAGATGGCAGTATCTAAAGGAAATGCAGGAGTTCTTCAAGCAAGTTCAACTAGTGGAGGATCTTACACTGCAGTTGGGTCACTTGTTTCATGGACCTTGGAACAATCTGGGGAATCTGTTGAAACAACAGTGATGGGTGCCAACAAATTCAAATCATTCACACCAGGAAACTATTCCTGGTCAGGTTCTGCAGAATGTTTGTGGGAAGATGATGACTCAGTTCAGGAAGCATTCTTTAACACACAACAGGCATCTACTTCTTATTTCATAAAATTATACCCAATCGGGAGCAGTGCAGGTGATTACTGGTCTGGGGAAGTAGTGGTGACAGGAATCAGTGAATCAGGGGCTATTGATGACACCATCAAATATTCACTTTCTTTTCAGGGAACAGGTGCATTGACATTAAATAATGCATAAAGGGAATTAAATGGATGTATTAACAAGGGCCAGGAATCAGTTTTCTGAAAGACTATCTGCAGGACTTCAATTTATAGAAGTTCCAGAATGGAAAGATGAAGATGGTTCCAACACAAAAATCTATTACAAACCATCTTTGAATCTGAAACAACAACAGAAAATTCTGGAATTGTCTTCGAAGGATAAGGTGGTGGAAGCAATTGCAATGACCCTGGTTTTAAGGGCATTGGATGAAAATGGAAAACCATTATTCAATCAATCCAACATGCATGAAATCATGCGTGAATGTGATCCTGATGTGGTTTCCAGAATTGTCACAGGAATGAATGCAGATGACCTGTCTGATGATGTCATTTCAAAAAACTGACAAGCAACCCTGATCTGTTTTTCTGCTTCAGACTTGCAGAAATTCTTCACAAGACAATTCCTGAAATAATGGAAATGTCAACATTGGAATTCAGGGGATGGGTTGCATACTTCAACTATAAAGAAGAACTGAAAAATGCCCACAAATAATGCAGTCATTACTGTATCTGCAGAAGACAGAACCAGGACTGCATTCAGGAAAATTCAACGAAACCTTAAACAACTGAGGGACACTGCACAACAGACTTCAACTGTTATTGCAGGAATGGTTGGAATTGGTGGATTGGGTCTTGTTTCCCAAAATATGCTTGCCAGCGCAGATGCCATTGGAAAGACATCTGACAAGCTGGGAATTGCCACCAAGGATTTTCAGCTATTGACCAATGTTGCCCAAGAATCTGGGATGGAAGCAAATGCATTTGGAATGGCATTTCAAAGATTCACCAGAAGGATGGAAGAAGGTTCAAGGGGAACTGGTGAAGCATTGGATTCAATTAAGATGTTGGGCATTGAACTGTTTGACACCAATGGAATGCTACGGGATTCAGATGACCTTTTAATGGATGTGGCAGACAGGTTTGAAGAACTTGGACCAGGGGCTGAAAGGGTTTCAACTGCATTTAAGCTTTTTGATTCCGAAGGGGTCAAGATGGTCAACATGATCCAGAAGGGATCAAAGGCCATCGAAGAAGCAAAACAGAAATATGAAGATGCTGGTGCATACCTTGGTGAAGATTTCATCAGAAGTTCTGAAAATGCCAATGATGCATTCTTGCTTTATTCAAAAACAATCAGTGGTAATTTTTCAGCAGGATTGGCAATTGTTCTGCCCCAGATGATTGGAATTGTTGAAACCCTTGCAGGAATGAAAGACAAATTCATCATGGCAGGGAAGGCAGTCAATTTTCTTACAATGGGGTTCAGGGTTTTGGTGACAGTGGTTGATTATGTAATTGATCAATTAAGCACTGGGCTGATTGATGGTTTTGAAATTGTAACACTGAAAGCAAAATCATTTTGGCAGGCTTTAATGCCTGCAAGGGGTGGTGCATCAACTGATTTGATCAGTGAACTGGCAAAGAAAACTGCAGATTTTAAAACTGAACTTGCACAGACCCAAATCGCTTATGCCAAAAATTTAGAAACAATTGAAGCACAATACCAAGCAGGGTTGAAGAGTTTGGATGCAGAAGAAAAAAACCTGGAAGTTCAGGAAAAAACGCAAGGTGCAATTGGTAAAACTGCAAAACAAAAAAGGGAATTATTATCTATTGAAGAAGCCAGAGTGAAGGCCATGGACCAATTTGCAGATGCAGAAGCAGATAGTGCATTGCAAGCAGAACAAAACTTTCAGGATTTTAAGACTAATCTTGCTGAAAGAATTTCCATGATTAAAAAAGAACCTGAATCAATGCAGGAAATTGCAGATCAAATTGTTGCAATTAGGAATCAGGAATTTGCAGATTTAAGGGAAGCAGAAGAACTAAAGATTATTGATGATGAAGAAAGAAGACAAAGGGATTTTATTTCTGCAGAAAAATTTGAAAAAGCAAAAAGAGCATTAGTTGTTGAAACTGCATCTTCAAACATAGCAACCCTGTCAAGTATGGCATCATCTGTAAAAGACCAATCAAATGCACTGTTCAGATTCTGGCAAGCAACTGCAATTGCAGAGGCAACCATGAATGCATATCAGGCCATTACCAAAGCACTGGCAACCCTTCCACCACCTTGGTCTTTTGCAATGGCAGGTGCAGTTGGGACATTAGCATTTGCCCAGGTTGCAAAGATTGCACAACAGAACCCTGCAGGAAAATATCTTGGTGGAACAGTGATGCCAAACCAAGCATATACAGTTGGGGAACGTGGTCCAGAAATCCTTCAGATGGGTGGTAAAGGTGGGACCATTACACCAAACAATAAAATACCAAAAGCAACAGTGGTCAATGTCAATATTAATGCAGTTGATTCACAAGGAATTGATGAACTATTGACCCAGAAAAAAGGTCTTCTGGTTAGTTTGATAAACCAATCACTTCAACGACAAACAAGACAGACCATATAATGTCAGGATCATTGCCAACATCCCCTGCTTTTGCAGATTTAACTTTTCAATCAGTTCAAAGCACGATTGTTTCCAGAACCATTTCTGGAAGAAGACAGGCAAGACAAATTGGGGGGCAATACTGGAAAATGGTTGCAACATATCCACCAATGACCAGGACTGACTTTGCACCAATCTGGGCATTCATCATTTCCCAAAGGGGTGGGTTTGACACCTTCACTGTAACACCACCAGTAATAGGGACAGGACAGGGACCAGGAGGAGGAACACCATTGATCAATGGCGCATCCCAAACAGGCAGGGCAGTTGTGACTGATGGATGGCCTACAGGAGCAACCTTAACAGTTTTAAAAGCAGGGGATTTTGTGAAATTTGCAAACCACACCAAGGTTTACATGCTTACTGCAGATTTAGTCTGTGACACCAATGGTGATGCAACCATGGCAATTGAACCAGCCTTGATCACCAGCCCTGCAGAAAATTCCGCAATTACCCATTCATCTGTTCCCTTTACCTGTTATGTGGATGACGCAAATGTGATTGAATATGTTACAGATGCAACAGGCTTCTACCAGTATGAAGTGGAATTCTGTGAGGCTTTTTAATGTCCAGGGGATTATCAACAGACATTAAAAATGTACTTGCATCAAATAAATTTAATTTGGCTGTACTTATAAAGTTTCAATTTAATACCAATTACTATTACACCAATTCATACAAGACCATAACTTTTGATTCAAACAATTATATATCTGGGGGGATCATTTTGGATCTGGCAGAAATTAAAGAAGAGGCACCCATTAACACTGGAATGATAAATGTGACATTAACCAATGCATCTACCACCATCCTGACTGATCTTCTGACTTATGGTCACATTGATAAATCAGTTTCAATTTATTTTGCATTTTTAAATGACAATTCAACTGTCATTGATTCACCTGTTTTGATTTTTTCTGGAACAACCAGCCAAATGAAAATCGCTGAATCAGCATCTTCAGCAACCATTGTTCTTGGGATTGGGAACCACTGGGCAAGATTAAGGTCTTTGAATGGCAGAAATTTGACACAAAGTAGTCAATCAAGATATTTCACAGGTGATACCATTTTTAATTTTAGACCACAGGTTGACAAACCCATCATCTGGGGTGTTGGGGTGGATGCAGATGTAATGGGTGCAGAAGGTGGGGGAAGATCCAGGGACAGCATGAGCAGGGGTGGCAGGTAATGATTAAACAAATTGCCTTTCAAGAAATTTTTCCAAAATGGGAAAAATTCAAAACAGAATTCAAAAAGGCAGGATCATCAAATCATTTATGGGCAAAAGGTTCTGATCTGTATTTTGAAAAATATTTTGATTCAGTAATGAATCGGACATTTTCAGAATTAAAAAAAGGAACAATGCAGTTATGGGTTTCTTATGATAGTAAAAAACCAGATGAAATAAATTATTTATGCATTACACAAATTACCAAATGCCCTTTTACGAATTTAAAAAGCCTAACTATTTTTTCAGTTATTAGAACTGCAGAAGTTGAAGATGAACAATTGAATTTAATGTGGATTGAAGCATTTCAACAGACTGCAAAATTTGGTTTGAAAAATGGTTGTTCAAATTTATTGGCAGTCACTGGACTTGAATACATGGTTCAAAAGGCAAAGTTTTTATCAAAAGACTGTATTGAATTGACTTATATAAATTTTCCCTTGGTGAATTAAATGGGTGTTGTTGGTGATATTGTTGGGTCTGGTGTTGAAGCAATTGTTGAAGGAATTTTTGGTATTGATCAGGATGAATCCTATGATGCTGATCCTGTTCCAACAACCCCAACACCTACAGACCCCCCTTCTTCCTACACTAAAATATCACCTTTTGATCCTTCAACTGCAGGTCTTCCAATAATGTACGGAACCCGAAGGACAGAAGGATTGTTGATTTTATCAGAAACAGGTGCAAGTGATGGAGAAGATGCAAAAGAACTATATCAATTTTTTGCCTTGTCAGAAGGTCCAATTGGATCTGTCACCCCATATTCTGAACCAGACGGAGAATTTTTGAAAGCAACCACACAGAGGAAAGGGTTTCTGGGTGCCGATGGGGGGATTGATTCTGATGCTACATGGACCACCACCTTGAAATCCAATATCATAACTTCTGCACCATCAGTCACATCTGCATTACAAAGCAAAGGGGTTGCATCATATTTTTTTAGGCACACTTATAATCTTGGTGAAACAGGTCTTCAAAGAAATCCTAAAAAATATTTCATTGTGTCTGGGCGAACCATTACAGGGAATGATGATAATCCTGCAAACATTCTTTATGACTACATGACCAACACCAGATATGGGGCAGGTATTTCTTCCAGCCTGATTGACACAACTGCATATGAATCTGCAAGGGATTATTGCGATGCAACTGTCACATCAGGAGGGAAACGATTCACTGCAGGTCTTCTTCTTTCATCCAAGGCATCTGTTTTGGATAATATTAAAGTAATACTTTCCACCTTTATGGGTCAGCTTCATTTTATTAATGGAAAATATTACATGCACATTGATAAAACTTTTTCTGGAACCCCAGTTGTTGACTTTGATTTTGATAATATCATTGGAAATATTGCAATCACTTCAGACACAAAGAATTCAAGAGCAAATCAATGCATAGCAACCTGGACCAATCCAGATGATGAATATCGTGCAAGTGAAGTGGCATGGCCTGACCCCAACAATGAAACTTCAACCTATAATGCATATTTAACTGCAGACAACAATCTGCCTTTAGTTAAAAAGATTTCAATCACATCAGTCACCAATTTCCAGCAAGCAAGATATATTGCAATGGTGACCTGCAAGAAATCCAGACAGAACACAAAGGTCAGTCTGAACACCACTGCAGAATCAGCAAATATTATTCCTGGTGATATTGTAACCCTGACCCTTGCTTCAATGGGTTGGTCATCAAAAGAATTTAGGGCAATCACTGTTGCAATAAATCCTGATGGTTCAATTAAAATCACCATGGTGGAACACCAAGATTCTTTTTATGCAGAAGACACTGGTACTGCACCATCAACTGTTTCAAGGACAACAATTCGGAATCCAGCAAATATTTCTGCAGTATCAGGGTTGACTGCAACAGAAACACTTTATAACACCAGGGAAGGGAGTGGGGTTAAAAGCAAGGTCACACTTACTTGGAATGAAATCACTGACAATTTTCTTGATGCCTATGAAGTTTCCTACAAGTTATCTTCTGCATCAGACTTTGAACCAGTTGGGGATACTAAAGATAGCACCATAGAAATTTTTGATATTGGTGTTGGCACGTTTGATTTCAGGGTTATATCAAGAGCCATCGAGGGTGCAACATCAGCATCTGCAACCACAACACTGACAACCACTGGACTTGATGCAGTTCCTGCACAGATAACCAATTTCTTTGTCAATTCCATGGGTACTGTGGCAGTTGCCCAGTGGGATGTGTCAACAGATATGGATGTCAGACAAGGTGGATATTATGTGATTGCACATTCAATTGATTCATCAGCAAACACCTGGGATGAATGTATTCCAATTACACCACAAGTGGCAGGGCAACAGACTTCTGTGATTGTTCCATTGTTAGCTGGAGCTTATGCGATTAGGGCCACTGATTCATCAGGTCAGAAGGGGATGCCAACATTTTTCCAATCAGATGGCACAAGCCTTCAACCCCTTTCGGTGGTGGGAAATGTCACAGAAGATTCTGCTTTTTCAGGAACAAAAAACAAAGTTGAAGCACCAGATGGGGTTTTAAAAATAGTTTCAGAATCAGACCTTGATGACATTTCTGATGTGGATGCAATAGTTCAGTGGGATGCCCTTTCAGGAATTTACAACACATCATCTTCTGGGTATTCAAGTGATAAACCTATGTATACATTTGCAAATACCTTTGACCTGGGATCATCCCAAAGGGTCAGACTGAGAAGATATTTAAAAGTCTATTCATCAGTTTGGTCAGACCTGATTGATAATCGAGCAACAAACATTGATTCTTGGACAGATTTTGATAATACAGATTCAGGAGTCACCAGTGTAAAAATGCAAATGAGATCAACTGCAGATGACCCATCTTCAGGGTCTGCAAGTTGGGGGGAATGGTCTGACTTCTACATTGAAGAAATTACAAAAAGGGGGTTTCAGTTTAGGGTTTTTCCAGAAACAACTGATTCTGATTATAACATTAACATTCAAGAATGCAGAGTATATGCAGAACAACTTTCATCCTAAAAAGGTCTTATGAGTCAACATGACTATGTGATTGCAAATGCAAGTGGGGCAACAGTCAGGGCAGATCTGAACAGTTTATTTCAGGCAATGCTTTCACAGAATTCTGGAACATCCGCACCCACAACAACAGCCGCTGGAATGTTTTGGTTGGATACCACTGGAGGTGCACCCTATACCCTTAAAGTTCGGGATGCTGGGAACAACCATTGGTTGACAGTTTTATCAGTGACCGATCCTGGTTCAGACGGAGATGCGGAAATTGTTGCGCCATTAGTCACAAAAGGTGGGACGGGTCAAACATCTTGGACCCAAGGGGATATTCTTTATTCTAACGGAAGCAATTCACTTGCTAAATTAGGGGCAGGGACTTCAGGTCAATTTTTAAAAACTCAGGGTTCTGGTGCTAATCCCGCTTGGGCAGATGTAAGCCAGCCTCGTTTTTTTTATGCAACATCTGCATCTGCAACTATAAGTAATACAGCGAGTGAGTGGGCTAATTATATTACTACTGTAGATGTCACTTCACCAACGGCAGGAAATTATTTATACATTTGGACGGCTGGTGGTGGTTTTAACAATGACCATTCAGATACCTACAGTTGGACAGCCTTAAGAATTAAAGATGATCAAAACACAAGCACTGAAGGGACTGAGGTGGCTAAAGTTTTGACATCTTATATTAATGCTTCTGGTAATACTTATTATGGTGCAGGAAGTTTTGTCATTGGTAGGTATTTAGTTCCATCAAGTAGTGGAACAATAACTGTAAGGTGTTGTCCTTACGTTAGTGGTGGTTCATGGAGTATGTATGGTAGTTATATGTTCGTACAGGAGGTGGGATGAATACATATAAACGCAAAGCATTACAAAATTTATTTCCTAATTCTTCATTTACTGAGTTAACCGAAGGTGGGGAAATAGTTAGTAGCAATGAAAATTTATTAAAAGTTACTGATGCAGAGATTGATGCAGAGATTGATAAGATAAAAGAGGAAGAAACGAAAACACAATATAAACATGATCGAGCATCCGCTTACCCAAGTTATGCAGATCAACTGGATTATATTTTCCATCATGGCATTGAAAAATGGAAAACCGATATTGTGCAACCTGTGAAAGATAAATTTCCAAAACCTTGAAATTAGGATCGATCCTAATGATTTCAATAACTTGTAATGAAATATTTTTTTATATCATTTAATTTTCTGGTCCTTTCGTTTCCTGTCTGGGCAGATAATCTGATGGCCCAATATCATGGGTCCAGGGATTTCCACCCTGATCAGATCCAAGGTCAGGAATATTCCAGGATTCCCCAGAACCAGGGTGGTGATGCAACTGACAAAATCTTTGACATTGTGACAGGATCAGATGCCCCACTACTTGCCCTGATTGTTGGATGTCTTGGATTGTTTATCTGGAAGAATGAACAACAGGCCAGGGCTGACAGAACCAAACTTTCTGACAGACTTTTTGATGTCATCAAGGAAAGTCAGATTTCAATGGATTCTGTTACTAATGAACTGACTGCAATTAAAATTCAAGATGCAGATACCAATGCCAGGGTTGCTGGTCTTGAAAGGGAAATGGAAGGCATCAAAGAAAGATTGATGATGATGAAATCATGACTATTGAAAAGCTAAGATGGTTCACCAGATTGTTGATCAGTGTGGTGGAATTGTTCTTGATTGGAATGATAATTTACTTTTTGTTTTTTGCATCCTTTGAAATGGATTCTGAAAAAGTGAATCTTCTTTCAGTCATCATAGGTGGTCTGCTTTTGAATTTTGGCAAGACCAGTGGTTTTTATTTTTCAACTGAATCAGAAATGGCACCAAAGGATCAAGATGGAAGCACTGATATTCAAACTCCTGATGTCAATCGGGGCAGGAGTGGGAAGTAGTATTGCAGAATACACCCTGGAAAAAGGAGAAGAATTTTTGAAAGAAAATATTAACGAGGATGAAATGAAAATCCTTGATGCAATTGTTGAAAAATCTGAAGAAACAATTCAGACCAATGTTCATGATTTGCTAAAAGAAAAAATTTCACTTCCATTCTGAAATGAACATTCAAGCAGTAACAACACAATTGAAATTCTATGGTCAGAAACTTTCTGAAAAACTTGCTGAATTATACTGGATGGTTTCCCAGAAAATCCACAAAGGTTTCAAGAAGGGAATTTCTTTTTTTAACAGGAGGGATGTTTCTAATGGGTAAATATCTTTCACCCCATTTCACTGCATCAGAATGCAACTGCAATGGAACTGGAAAACTTCCCTGGGATGATGGGCTGGAACAAGACCAGTTCATGGCATTCCTGGAATTGCTGGAAGCAATCAGAAAAGAATGGGGATCAAGACCCATTGTGGTTAATAGTTTTTACAGATCACCTGAA
>VTLG01010204.1_pt1 | contig 11452 bp, 11 predicted proteins | sample 4694571 | NCBI WGS metagenome assembly VTLG01 (sample SAMN12604809, study PRJNA352737) | marine metagenome | biome: ENVO:00000447; feature: ENVO:00000209|ENVO:00000569|ENVO:01000036; material: ENVO:00002151; isolation source: viral sequences binned using virsorter ... | reverse complement strand
GCAGCATTTAAAAAATTCTATGCAAATGCACAAGTGGGAAACTAACTGATGCTGCCATATACTGGGCTTCGGGTGGCAAACAGATAATAGATAGTACCGAGGAAGATGCAAAAGCATTCGGTATAAAGATAGAGAAGCAACCAGAGGTAAGTACTGATTTTGAAGTGTGGGAAGATAATTGGGAAATTGTTATGATGTTTTTAAGAATACAAACACAATGGAATATGTCCTTTGGAGGTGTAGTAGGATTAAAATACGAGGTTTTATTGCTTGCTGGAGGTCTATTTGACCTTTACAATGTAGAAAACCGCCAAGAAATGTTAGAGGGCTTACAACTTATGGAATCTGTAGCTCTAAGAGAGGTTAATAAGGAGAAGAAGAGTGGCAGCTAAGAAGCTAGAAAAGTTTACTATTGAAATAGATTTAAAAGGTCTAGAAGATCTTACTGGATTAACACGCTCACTAAAGCAATTAGATAAAGCATTTAAGCCATTAAATCAGACAGGAATAAATAGTTTAAATAAAAATATAGCTACAACTATTGCTTTAGTACCTAAAAGTATAAATCAATTTAAACAGAAAGAAAGAACATTAAAAGCACTCAGGAATGAGACAGATATAACAGGTAAAGAATTTAAAGAACTTGGGGCTGCGATTGATGCAAATGCTGCAAAATTAAAATCATTTACACAAATCCAACCAAAAGGAATGTTTGGAAGGATAGGTGCTGCATATAAACAAAGAGTAGGAGTAGGTCAGAGAGCAGCACTTGGTGCATTAGCTGGAACTGTAGGTGGACAACTTGGAACAACAGGACAACTTGCTTTTGCAGGTGGTGCTGTTGGAGGCCCAGCAGGTGCTGTTGCAGGTGCTACCATTGGTGCGGCTGTTGATACTGTAAAAGCAGCGGCGGCGGCGGCTCGATATTCTGCACAAATACAAAAATTAGAAGTTGCATTGAAAGGTGTAACTAAAACACAGAAAGAATTTGCAAAAGCACAGAAAATTATATCTGATACATCTAGAAGATTAAATGTTCCATTAGGAGATGCCACCAAGCAATTTACTACTTTATCTGCATCTGTTATTGGATCTGGTGGAAATGTAGAAGATGCTGAAAAAGTTTTTAGAGGTGTATCTGAAGCTATTAAAGCAACAGGTGGAGATGCTGAAGATGTGCAATCTGCGATTCGAGCAATGTCGCAAATCTTCGGTAAAGGTAAGGTGTCGGCCGAAGAATTACAGGGCCAACTGGGTGAACGCTTACCAGGAGCCGTGGTTAAATTTGCTACAGCAACAGGACGAACATTACCTGAGTTACAGAAAGACTTGAGAGATGGAACTGTTGGTCTTAATGATGTTATGAAGTTTGTTGTCAAGCTTAGTGAAGATCATGCTGATGCTGCTGAAAAGATGGCAAATTCTCAAGCAGATGCAGGTCAGAAGATGGGAGTTGCATTAAGAGAATTACAAAAAGAATTTGGAGATTTATTTGTACCAGTAGGTGCGATGATACAAGGATTTGTTACACAGATTGCAAGGGCAACAACAGCAATTCTTAAATTCTTTAAGACAGTAATAAGAGGAAATAAAGAAGTATCGAATGAGTTACAAGCACGAGACTTTGCATTGGAGCAAGTTGGTGGTACTAGTGCAATGACTAAAACAGGCAAACGTAGATTTGCTAAGACAGGGGTGTTTGATGCAAGTATGTTGCAAGCTGATAAACGTGATCAGTTTAACTTTATCCAAGGACAGCGTTTAGATTTCTTAAATAAAGAAGATGAGGAAGGTAGCACACCAAGTAAATTTGATGATCCTGTATCACAAGAAAAACTTAATGAGAAACTTGCAAAACGTCAGTTACAGCTAGGACTAATAACTCAAGAAAAATTTGATCAATTAGCAATTGATAGAGAAGCACAATTAATTTTTGACGAGATGTCAGAAATACAAGGTGAGAACTTTAAAATGACACTTGACGAGATAAAAGCAAAACTTAGAGAGAATAAAAATGAAGCATATAATTTCAAAGAAGAATTGAAAAAAGTTGCAGAATCTGCAATGGATTTAAAATCGCAGATTGGAGAACTTGCAGTAAATGCTGTCAACAAACTTGCAGATGGATTTGCAGAACTTGCTGTATCAGGTAAAGCTAGTTTTGGCGATTTAGCAAGATCAATATTAGCTGATTTACAAAGAATGATAATTAAGGCATTATTCTTCAAAGCATTATTTGCATTAGCACCAGGCTTACAAAGTTTCTTAGGATTTGAAAAAGGTGGTGTTGTTGAGAAAAGTGCTAAAGGTAATGTATTTGCAGAAAATAAAGTTGTTCCGTATGCATCAGGGGGTGTAATTGATAAGCCAGTAATTTTTCCAATGGCGAAAGGAATGGGGTTAGCTGGGGAATCTGGACCCGAAGCCATACTTCCGCTGAAGAGAGGTAGGGGTGGCAGATTAGGAGTTGAATCTTCTGGTGGAGTTGGTAATGTTGTGGTAAATGTAGATGCATCAGGTTCTTCTGTTGAAGGCGATAATGCTCAAGCATCAGCATTAGGCAAGATGCTAGGGGCTGCTGTACAAGCAGAACTTGTCAAAGCAAAAAGACCGGGAGGCATACTAGCTTAATTTATGGCAAATTTTAATACTACTGTAAATTTACAACCCGATTTTGGAGTAACAAAAACTTCAAAGCCGATAAAACGTGTTTTAAGATATGCCGATGGATATGAGCATCGTTTAATTTTTGGATTAGCTGCACACCAAAATCCAAAAGTTTATTCTTTAACTTTTGAAAATATTACGGAAACGGAAAGTGACACACTAGAAAATTTTCTTGACGCTCGTGCCTTAGATAGTGCTAGTTTTGATTTTACTCCTCCAAACGATGTGCAAGGCAAATATGTTTGTGATAATTGGACAAAGCGTATTCCTTTTCCCAACAGAGCAACGATAAATGTAACTTTTAGACAAGTTTTTGAACCTAGTTAAAAAATGGCACTTGCACCAGTATTTAGCGATTTACAATCTATAAATCCATCTGCAATCATTGAATTATTTGTATTGCAATTATCTGCTGCTATACATGGTTCAAATACAATTTATAGGTTTCATAATGGATCTAATTTAGATGCAAATGGAGAAATAGTATGGGCAGGTAATTCTTATTTACGTTTTCCGATAAAGGCTGAAGGTTTTGCTTTTCAGCGTGGACAGCTACCAAGACCAACATTATCTATATCAAATTTATCATTAGTTCCAAGTATTTCCGCTTTGCTCTTAACAGTTAATCAGACCACAGCTGGTAATGATTTAACAGGAGCTACTGTTACTAGAATTAGAACACTTGCGAAATTTATTGATGCTGCTAATTTTGCAGATGGTAATAATCCAACCGCAGATAATACAGCAGAATTTCCTCAAGAAATATATTATATAGATCGTAAATCAGCAGAAAATCGTGATGTTGTAAGTTGGGAACTTGCAGCAGTATTTGATTTAGCAGGTATTCGTGTTCCAAAACGTCAATGCACAAGATCTGAGTTTCCATCAATAGGTACATTTAGATGAATTGGAAAGAAGAAGCACTTTTTCATGCAAAAGATCAAGACCCAAAAGAGTCTTGTGGTTTGTTATTAAATATTCGAGGAAAAGAGAGATATTTTCCCTGTCGTAATCTTTCAATGACAAATCATCAATGTTTTATTCTTGATCCAGAAGATTATGTAAAAGCAGATTCCATAGGAGATATAACGGCTGTAATTCATAGCCATCCAACAACTCCACCTTTAGCTAGTCAAGCAGATAAAATATCTTGTGAGCAGAGTAATCTGCCTTGGTATATTGTTAATCCTAAAACTGAGCAATGGGGTTTTTGTAAACCAGAAGGATATAAGCCTCCATTATTAGGTCGGCAATGGGTATGGGGTATTACTGATTGTTGGTCTTTGGTAAGAGATTGGTATAAAGAAGAAAAAGGGATAAAACTTAGAGATTGGGATAGACCAACAACACCCGAAGAGTTTTTAAAAAATCCAATGTTTGAATCTTGTGCAGAAGAAACAGGATTTAGAATGTTATCAGCTACAGAAAAATTACAAATTGGAGATTTATTATTTATGAGTATTATGTCAAAAGGATTAAATCATGTTGCTATATATTTAGGAGATAATGTTTTACATCATTTAACAGATAGGTTAAGTTGTAGAGAGCCTTATTCAGAATGGTTACAAAAATGTACAGGAGGGAGATATCGATATGATGCGTAATATTATTTTTCATGGAGAACTTGCTGAATTTATTGGATATAAGTCATTAGAAGCAAAAGTTTCTACTGTTGCTGAGACAATGAGATTTTTAATCTGTAATTTTCCTACAGTTGAACCATATATGTCTCAGAGATATTACAAAATTATTTTAGGTAAAGATGAAGTAGATGAAAATGAGTTGCATTATCCCATGGGAAGTTCTGATATAAATATTGTTCCTGTTATAAGTGGAGCAGGTGGTAATTTAGGCAAGATATTTTTAGGGGCAGCTTTAATAGGAGCATCATTCCTTTTCCCCGGAGCAGGTTTATTTGGAACTACTAGTGTTTTTGGGGCTGCTGCTGGAGCAGGTATTGGAACTACGATTGGTACTGCATTGTCTGCCGTTGGTGCTGTTATGGTTTTAGGTGGTGTAAGTGGGATGTTATTTCCTATGCCTCAAGAACCAGATTTTTCTAATGAAGGAGATCCTAGAATATCATTTAATTTTTCTGGAACTCAAAACACATCACGAGCCGGGACTCCTGTTCCAATTGTATATGGAGAAATTTTTACAGGCTCTGTCGTGATTTCTGCTTCTATAGATACTGAGCAGGTGCAAGCATGACCGAGGACAAGAAAAAAATTATTCGTGGTGCAGGTGGTGGAAGTCCCCCACCTCCTCCTACCCCAACAAGAACTCCTGATACGTTACATAGTAGGCAATTTGCTACTATACAAGATTTAATTTCTGAAGGAGAAATTGAGGGTTTTGCAAGTGCATCTAAAGAAGAAATTACAGATAGGACATCTACTGCATATATTAATGCTGCTAAAAAAGATATTTTTTTAAATAAAACTCCTATTTTAAAATCTACTGCTAATTCATCTAACCCTGCCTCAACTGATTTTAATCATCAAGATATTACTTTTGTACCAAGATTTGGAACATCAAATCAACAATTTGTTTCTGGAGTTGAAACTAGCGAGTCTCCAACTGCTGTTGGTGTAACTGTTGAAGAATCATCTCCTGTAACAAGGACTATATCTGATACTAATGTTGATGCAATAAAAGTTACTCTTACTTGGCCTCAACTACAGAAGGTTACGGATCAAGGAGATATTTTAGGTAGTACTGTTGATTATAAAATACAAATACAATATCAATCAGGTGGATATTCAGATATTATTACTCCTGATAATGGAGGTAAAGTAAGTGGTAGGTCTGCTGATGCTTATCAGAAAGATCATAGAATAACAATTGACACAACAAAAAAGACTAATAATCAAGCTTTTCCTGTAGACATTAGAGTCGTTAGAGTTACTGCTAACTCAACAGATAGCAATCTTCGTGATGAATTTCAATTTACAAGTTTTTCCGAAATTATTGATAATAAATCTCCATATTTAAATAGTGCATATGCACATTTAAGACTTGATTCACAAAAATTTAGCTCAATACCTCAGAGGATGTATAGGATCAGAGGAATAAAGGTAAGAATACCGGGGGCAGGTGCATCTAGCTCTGGTACTCCAAGTATTGATAATGCAACTGGCAGAATTATATACCCAAGTGGTTATATATTTAATGGTGTTATGGGTGCTGCTGTATATACAAATTGTCCAGCGATGATATTGCTTGACCTCTTAACAAATGTCAGATATGGTTTGGGATCTCATATTACAGATAGTAATTTAGATTTATTTAGTTTTGTAGCTGCAAGTAAATATGCTAATACGTTGGTTGATGATGGACGAGGAGGACAAGAAGCAAGATTTAGTTGTAATGTCAATATACAAAAAGAAAGTGAGGCATTCGATGTAATTAATGATTTATCTAGTGTAATGAAATGTATGCCTATATGGACGGCAGGTGCAATAACAATTACACAAGATAAACCATTAGATACAAGCTACTTGTTTAATCTTTCTAATATTGTGTCAGCAGGTTTTTCATACACAGGAAGTAGTTTAAAACAAAGACATTCTGTTGTTAAAGTAAGCTACTTCAACATGGACTCGCAAGAAGTCGATTATGAGGTGGTAGAAGATAGCACAGCTATAACTAAGTTTGGAGTATCTATAAAAAATATCAAGGCATTCGGTTGCACAAGTCGTAATCAAGCTGCTCGCCTTGGACGCAGTATTCTTTTTGCTGAACAAAACGAAAGTGAGGTTGTTAGTTTTACGACTTCTATAGACTCAGGAGTAATTGTAAGGCCTGGTTCGGTTATTGAAATTAATGATCCTGTAAGGGCAGGTTTAAGAACAGGTGGTCGTATAGTTTCTGCAACAACTACTGCAATAACTATTGATGCTCAACAACAAACCTCCTTCCCTGCTTTAGGAGATTCGAGTACAAACCCAGAAATAAGCGTTATTCTATCGAATGGAACTGTTGAATCTAGAACTATTAGTTCAATTAGTTTAGGAGTTGTTACAGTAAGTTCTGCATTTTCTTCAGCTCCAAACCCTAATTCTCCTTATATATTTTCAAGTACCACTTTAGAAACACAACTTTTTAGAGTCATAACAGTAGAAGAACAGGATGATGTGACTTATCAAATATCAGCATTATCTTATGTGCCTGGAAAATATGACTTTATAGAAAATGGAACACCATTACCAGAAAGAACTATATCAATCTTATCGGGATTAAAAGATCCTCCTTCTAACTTGGTTGTTGAAGAAGCAACAGTTCCAATAAATAATATGGCAAGAAGTAAACTTGTGGTTAGTTGGAAACCTGTTTTAGGAGTTGGAAAATATTTAGTAAATTATAAATTTGAAGATGGGAATTTTATTTCACGAGAAACATATTCTCCTGATATTGAAATAATGGATTCTCAAAAAGGAACTTATGAAATTCAAGTTTTTTCATATAATGCAGCTTTACTACTATCAGAAAGTAGCACGACTACAACTTTTACTGCTTTAGGAAAAACTGCAATTCCAGAAAATGTGACTGGGTTAACAATTGAACCAATTAATGAGCAATTTGTAAGATTAAGATTTAATCAATCGACTTCAATTGATGTTTTACATGGAGGAAGAGTCTATGTCAGGCATACAACTCAAACAGGAGGTGCTGCTACTTTTCAAACTTCACAAGATATTATTCAAGCAGTTGCAGGTAATGCTACAGAAGTAGTCTGTGCAGCACTTCCGGGGACTTATCTTCTTAAATTTCAAGACGATGGGGATAGATTTAGTGCAGTAGCAGCTAGTGTAAGTTTATCAACAGTTCAACTTATTGATGAGATTATCATTAAAACTGATCGAGAAGATACTGATAGCACACCATATAACGGAACTAAATCAAATGTTGCTTATGATAGTACGCTTGGAGGATTAAAACTTATAAATGCAGCTTCCACAGGTACTTATGATTTCGTAGATACATTAGATTTAGGGGCAACATATTCTTTGCAGTTAAAAAGATATTTTCAAGGAGTTGGTTTTTATGTAGGAGATCAATTTGATAATAGAACTGAAAATATTGATACTTGGACAGATTTTGATGGAACAGTTGCAAATGAAGTTAACGCTAAAATTGCTGTAAGAACATCTACAGATATGAGTTCATATTCTGATTTTAATGATTTTGCAAACGGGACATTTAAAGGAAGAGGATTTCAATTTAGAATTACGCTAACTACAACAGACATTGCACAAAATATGAATTTACAACAAGCAGGTTATACAGCAATAATGCCTTCAAGAACAGAGCAATCATCTGTTATAGCTTCTGGTTCTGGAGCAAAAAATGTTACATTTACTAACAGATTTTTTGTTGGTACTTCTGGATTAGGAAATAATAATAATTTTTTACCTGCTGTTAATATTTCTCCACAAAATATGGCAACAGGAGATTACTTTGAATTAACTAATGTATCTGGAACAGGATTTACAGTTCATTTTAAGAACTCAAGTAATGCTAGTATTAACAGGAACTTTACCTATAGTGCTGTTGGTTTCGGCAAAGGAGGGTAACATGGAGAAAAATAGTATTTAACTGTGGCTGACGTTACAAATTACACTATCGAAAATGCTTCTGGGGCGAATGTGAGAACTGACCTCAATAATGTTTTTGCTGCAATTCAATCATGTAATTCAAAATCTACTGATTTAGCAACAAGTCAATGTGTAGCTGGTATGCCTTTTTTAAATACCACTACAGATATTTTAAAAATAAGAAATAGTAGTAATAATGGTTTTACAGAAATAGGAAATATAGACCAAGCAAACTTAGGTTTATTACCAAAATCAGGTGGTGCTTTAACAGGAGTTTTAGAACTTGATGATTCTAATAGTATTACAAGTCCAGCACTATGTTTTGACGGAGATGAAGATACTGGACTATTTAGACACGCTGCTAATACGATAGGATTTTCTACAGGCGGTGTTTTTCAAGCATTTATAGATGGAAATGGGCTTACCCTAAAAGATCAAAATGAAGTAAGATTTATGGAACTCACAGCACAAGGTTCAAATCATATAAGTGTTAGAGCTCCAAACGCTGTAGCTTCAAATAGAGTCATAACATTACCTGACGAAACAGGAACATTATTAACAACAGCTACAGGCATACAATCCACAAACATAACAGGAGTGTTGATGGCGATAGGAAGCACATCTGTTTCTAGAGGTAACACAATTACAGCATTACCTGGTATGCACTCAATCACCCCTGCTGCTGATAATACATATACATTAGGAACTACAAGTTTAAGATGGCAAGATGTATTTACTAATGATTTGGATTTGAGTAATGAAGGAAGTCAAAATGAGGTTGACGGAACTTGGGGTTCATATAAAATTCAAGAAGGAGAAGAACATCTTTTTTTAATTAACAGAAGAAATGGTAAGAAATACAAATTTGATGTTACGGAGGTAGAATAGAAACATGGCAATAAATCCCGGAATAAAAAATTTCGATGTAATAAAAAGAGCAGATTTTCCTTTGCGTCTTACGTTTAAAGATGGAGATGGAAATGCACTTAGTTTAAATGGATATACTGTTGCTGCTCAAGTTTGGGATGTAAGTCGTAAAGTAAAGTTTGCAGATTGGGGAATAACGTATACAAATAGGGGTGCTGGGATTATAGATATTGCTTTAACAGATATACAAACTGATAATTTTATTGTCGGAACTTTAAAATATGATGTGAAATTAACTGAACCCGGTGGGGATGAGTACTATTATATGAAAGGTAACCTAAATGTTTCTGAGGGCTACACGGAATGAGTACTCCAAATAAAATTGAGGTATCACAAGTCTCAGATGTTACAACTGTAGAGATAACTACAGTTGGGCCACAAGGGCCTGGTTTTGATTTAACCTTAGATCACAGCGGTAAAGTAGACAATTCAGTTATGTACTACGACTTAGCTTCTAATAAAGTTAAATTAGATTCAACAACTACCAAACTTACACTTGTCAATGGAGGCAATTTTTGAGTTATGTCTAACACTATAAGAATTAAAAAAAGAGCAGCTAGTGGTAGTGCTGGAGCTCCGTCAAGTTTATCTCCATCTGAATTAGCTTTTAACGAGGCAGATTTAAAATTATATTATGGTTTTGGAGACAATGGTAGTACTCCCCCATCAGCAAGTTCAATAATAACTGTAGGTGGTGCAGGAGCATTTTTCAATAAAACAGATACAAGAACTGCAAATACTGTCTTAGTAGGTCCAGCATCAGGTTCTGCTGCTGCTCCTACTTTTAGGGCTTTAGTCGCTGCTGATTTATTAAAATTAAATGAATTTACTGCTCCTGATGGTGCGGTAAGTTTGAATAGTCAAAAAATTACAAACTTAGCCGATCCTACTGCTGATGCTGATGCTGCTAATAAGGGTTATGTGGATGGAGTTGCACAAGGACTTGATGTTAAAGATTCTGTTAAAGCAACAACAACAGCAAATATTACACTTTCTGGGACACAAACTATTGATGGTATTGCATTATCTGCGGATGATAGAGTGCTTGTCAAAAATCAAAATACAGCCTCAGAGAACGGATTGTATCTTTGTAAAGCAAGCACTTGGACAAGAACGGATGATTTAGCTAGTGGTGCTGATGCTGCTGGTGCTTTTGTCTTTGTAGAGCAAGGAACAGTTAATGCTGAAAATGGATTTGTTTGTACTTCTAATAAAGGAAGTGCGGTAGTTGGAACAAATAACTTAACCTTTGCACAGTTCTCTGGGGCTGGTCAAGTAATAGCTGGAAATGGACTTGATAAATCTGGTAACACTCTTTCTGTTGACTTAAAATCAAATGGTGGACTTGTTATTGAATCTACTGAAATTGCTGTTGATCTTTCTGCTAGTTCTATAACAGGAACTTTAGCTGTATCAGATGGAGGAACAGGAAGCACTTCTGCGTCAGGTGCGAGATCAAATTTAGGACTTGTTATTGGAACGGATGTTGAGCCACACTCAGACAAGCTAACAGAACTTGCCACTATGGGTCAGACAACAGCAAATGCTTTAGCTGATCTAACAGAAGCAGAAGTGCAAATATTAGATGGAGCGGTCGTGACTACCACAGAATTGAATTTATTAGATGGTGGGACTTCAGCTACATCAACAACTCTTGCAACGGCAGATCGTATAATTGTTAACGACAATGGCACAATGAAGCAAGTCGCTTTTTCTGATCTTGTTACATTCTTAGAGGATGGAGCTACTTCTGGTTTTGATATTAATGGGGGAACATATTGATATTAATTTAATTAAATACTAGGAGGTAACACAAATGGCGGTCACAATAAAACTTAAAAATGCAAGCGGAAGTGATCCAAGTGCTAGTGATTTAGTTACAGGAGAAGTAGCTGTAAGAACCGATACTGGTAAATTATTTACAAAAAAAGACAATGGTAACGTAGCTGAGATAGGTGGTTCTGGTATTAGTGATGGAGATAAGGGAGATATAACTGTTAGCAATAGTGGTGATACTTTTACTATTGATAGTGGGGCTGTTACAGAATCTAAAATAGGTGACAACTCAATAACACTAGCTAAAATGGCTAACAATTCTGTAGATACGAATGAGTTAGTTAGTGGTGCGGTAACAAATGCAAAAGTAGCTTCAGACGCAGCGATAGCAGGGTCAAAGATTTCTCCAACTTTTACATCAAATATAACAGTAACAAATGCTTCTCCAAAAATATTTTTAACTGACACAAATAATAATGATGATT
>VTLG01006702.1_pt1 | contig 11453 bp, 14 predicted proteins | sample 4694571 | NCBI WGS metagenome assembly VTLG01 (sample SAMN12604809, study PRJNA352737) | marine metagenome | biome: ENVO:00000447; feature: ENVO:00000209|ENVO:00000569|ENVO:01000036; material: ENVO:00002151; isolation source: viral sequences binned using virsorter ... | reverse complement strand
CTCTAAACTTTAATTTAGGAAATTTTCGATTATCTAGTGTGAATTCTCTACTCATTTTCTTTACTCCTTAGTTTCATATTTCGCAAGATTTGTTGCAACCTAGCGTCATTCTTTAATTCATTGTTGCCCTTTAGCCTAAGCTTAGAAGTAGCTTGTGCAAGTTTTCTATTTTTCTCTATCATAGCGCCTCTCTTGTTAGTGTTTCCTTAAGGCTGGTCTAGTTTCTCACATTAGACCAGATTAAAAGAAACTATTGAATCAACTATATACTGCTTCTGCATCATTTATCAATACGTTGTTTAAACGCTCTATATCATCAGCAAAAACACCCAACAAAAATTTTCGCACCTGATATACTGACAGATCATAATCACTTGCGTTAAACTCAACAAAAGCATTGATGATAAAAGCCCTCTTGTTTCTATAGGTTTTGCAATTATTCCAATGCTTCAAAAATTTATCAAATATTTCTTCACCATAATCACCATTCAAAAACATTTGAAAATATCGGCGGACTACATGGTTACTATCGTTCAAGATGTTCGCAACATCATTAAAATCATTTTGCATTTGTTCACTTGTCATTAGTGCCCTCTCTTTCTAAAAAGTACAATAATCCTTTAAACAGGGATTGCAAGCGAAAATCTCACAATCCCTGTAATTCTTATTTAATGATTACTAAGTCTACTTGTTATTAAGCGGTTAATTTTTTCACAATGATCCAGAAAATCCTGGCCTTCCAGTACCAAAAATTCCTTGGTTAAATAAGCAGAAAATTCTGGGTTTGTGGTGGCTGTATCTTTTGCTAGATCATTAAAAAGTCTTTTTAACTGGTTTATTTTGTTAGTCATGGTGCAAAATCCTTGGTTGGTTTGTGTTGATCTTACTTGGTAGACGATCCACCCCCCCAAAATGTTCCAAAATAATTGAAGAAATATTTCGAATAAGAATAAACAAGTAAGTAGTTGAGAATGTTGTAAATATGTTACAGGTGTTGCTGCGAAGCCACACTCCAACGTCAAGTAAACTTTTCTGAAACATTTATAATGTTGCAATAATACCACAACTATTAAGAATAGTTCGCAATACTTCTATAAATATTAAGAAAGTATTCAGAAAAGACTTGACTTTTGAATGTTCGCGCTTTGTTCTCTTTTAGCCATGGTGTGGCAAATATACAACTGTCAAGAAAATTCGCACTATTTCAAGAAAGAATCAAGAAATAGTCAGGAATAGTCAGAAAAAGCTTGACTGTGACATTTTTGCAACAAGACCCAATTATAAAAAAAAATAAAAATAAATAATGAAAAAGGGTGGGCAGGGGCCACGCCTCCCCCGCTATATAGTAGTAGCATTGCCAAGAAAATTTTTCTAATTTTTAAACTTCGGGGGTTGACAAAGCTTTAAAAATATGATATAATATATTATATAATACGTTGACACAGAGATAAAACATCATTATAATAATAATCATTATAATCATCTCTTTAATTGTCTCTTAAAGAAACATTTAAACACTTTCTCAACATTTCTATAAATATTCCCTTACATTGTCTTGTCTTATTTAAGCAGGAGTATAATAATGCTTCAAGGTCAGTTCTCACCTATCATTTTAATTGGTATGTCTAGGCATAGTCTATTAGATGAAGTGGATAATAAGCAGATTGAAGAAGATGTTCTGAAAGAACGCAACAATAAAATAAATTTCAACACAGATTCTTCTAGTATTGAAGATTCTTTTCTACCTAAGACACCAGCTATTAACGATTTGCTACAAAAGGTAGAAGAGGTTGTGAAATCTGTTAATAAATATTTAGTAATGGGTGATGAAGCGTGGACACATCTAGTAGAACCTGGTCAATCCACCATGTTTCATACGCATCAAGACCCTGGTCCTCCTGGATTGTCTTTTGTCTACTGGGTAAACTTTCCGAAGAACAGTGGAGATTTTATAGGTATAATACAGGTAGATAAGTACAGACATTTCCATAAAGTTGTCCCTACTGTGGGTGATTTAATTCTTTTCCCTACCTATCTTCCCCACACAACTTCCAGAAATTGCAGCAATCAAACAAGAATTTCAATATCAGGAAATTATTACCCACCATTGGATAAATTAAATGCAGTACAAAAGGAACCAGGTAGCTTATTGAACTATGTAGGAAGAATAAATGGTAGGTAGTTTAATTAACCTTGACAAATTGTTGAAACTGTGGTATAATATAGGTGTATTATGTGTGAAAATGAAAATTGTAACTTAGAATTATGTGAATGTAAATGCTCTCGCTGTGATGATGGGGAGTGTTTATGTACTTGTCACCTAGTACGGGACATGGAATGAACTCATTAACAAAGAAAAAGAAGCTTACTGACAAGCAAGAAGCTTTCCTTAAACATTATTTTGATGTTGATTGCCCCCAAACTTTCAGTAATGGGCGACAATCCGCTATAAAAGCAGGATATAGTATCAATTCCTATGAGTGGATTATTACATCCATGCGAGATGAGATTGTAGAAAGGGCTAAACTAGAGTTTGCTGCCACTTCGCCCAAGGCTGTAAGAAGAATTGTAGATTCTATGGAGGCTCCACACAATGAAGATGAGCCTTTAGGTCGAACAGAACTACGATTTAAAGCCGCTCAAGACATTTTAGATCGTGCTGGTATCACAAAGAAACAGGAGATGTCTGTAGAGACTAAGAATCTTCATGCTGTTGTAATTTTACCACAGAAAACGCAACACGAAGAAGGACAGATATATAATCCCGATGGAAGAAGCAGTTAAACGCAAACGAGGACGACCTAAAAAGAGTCCTGATGATCCCACACATTCTTATAATCGCAGTCGTAAACCTAAACCTACCTACTTACTACAAAATAAACTAACCTCCGCACGGCAAAAGGTTAAAAAGCTGGGTGATCTACAATCTGCTGTAAAGCGTAAGCGTATTTTAACAGATGATTTAGTAGAAATTGCACCAAAACAGCTACGTGAGGAGATTGAAAGGAATGAGGTAGCTTTTAAGCCCAATCCTGGCCCCCAAACAGAATTTTTAGCATCGCCAGAAAACGATGTATTATATGGAGGAGCAGCAGGAGGCGGCAAAAGCTACGCTCTTTTAGCAGATCTACTAAGATTTGCCCATGTATCTGATCATCGTGCGTTATTACTTAGACGTACCCTGGCAGAATTAACAGAGCTGATTGAAAAGAGCAAACAGTTCTATCCTGTAGCATTTCAAGGAGCAGTATTTAAAGAAGCAAAGAGCATGTGGGTTTTTCCTTCTGGTGCAACTGCTCTTTTTTCATATTTAGATAAAGATGCGGATGTTACACGTTATCAAGGCCAATCTTTTACATGGATTGGTGTTGATGAAATAACACATTACCCTAGTCCTTATGTTTGGGATTATTTACGCTCACGTTTACGTACTACAAATCCTGATATTAAAACATATATGCGAGCTACAGCTAATCCTGGTGGTCCTGGACATAGTTGGGTAAAGAAAACGTACATTGATCCTGCACCACAGAACAAACCCTTCTGGGCTACGGATATAACTACAACAAAAGTTTTACGCTATCCCTCTACACACTCTACTAATGCTGGTGAACCTTTATTTACCAGGAAATTTATCCCAGCACGATTAACTGATAATCCGTATTTGCTACATAGTGGCGAATATGAGATGATGCTTTTATCCTTACCTGAAGTAGAAAGAAAACGCTTACTTGATGGTGATTGGGATATTGCAGAAGGTGCTGCCTTTAGTGAGTTTAGTCGCACATACCATGTCTCTGATCCTTTTGAGATACCTAGAGGATGGTATAGGGTACGAGCAGCTGACTACGGCTTTACAAGCCCTTCCTGTGTCCTCTGGGGGGCATTAGATCACGATGATAATCTTTGGATTTATCGAGAACTTTACATCAAACGTCAGAACGGTGATGAGCTTGGACAGCGTATTAAAGATTTAGAACTAAATGATCCTCTACCAATAATCTCTGTACTTGATGGAGCGTGTTGGAATAGGACAGGAAGCGGGATGACGATTGCTGAACTCATAAATAAAAATGGATGCCGTTTTATTCCAGCAGATAAAAATAGAATACGAGGTAAACTAGAAATTCACAAACGATTACGTGTTGATCCTGAAGCGGGATCTAAATTACGTATTTTTGGTTCGTGTACAAATTTAATTCGAGAACTGACATCTCTGCCTTTGAGCAAGAATAATAGTGAAGATGTCGATACTAAAGCTTCGGACCATGCCTACGATGCACTACGCTATATGTGTATGACGAGGCAGGTTGAAAGTCCTAGTCGTTTGTATAATGGTTGGGCTACACAACAAAAACAAATCGAAGCAATTAACCCTATCTTTGGATATTAAGGAGATTGTAATGTACGGTCAAACAAAATGGAATGACAGAGCGCCTGTAAAACAGGGTGAAATGAGTGCAGTTCCACCTGGTCCTGCTCCTCGTGCGCCTATGGAAAATTTTGAAGACAAAGGTGCGTTTGCTAACACAGAAGATGCTAAGAAAACATCTAAAGGTAGCGAGCATATGTCACCAAACCTTGATGCACTTGCAGAAGACAGACGAATATACGGGTAACTTTTTATGACTTTCCTAGATTCGGATGAACTAGAGGATGTTCCTGCTGTACTTCCTGGTGAAGTTTTACCTGGACTATCAGGACATATACGGCAAAAATTTATTGCGGCAGAAGAAGGTAGACATTCTGATGAGGCACGCTGGCTACAAGCTTATGAAAATTATCGTGGGTTGTCTGAAAAATCAGAAACATACCGTAGTTCAGAACGATCAAAAGTTACTGTAAAGATAACAAAGGTAAAAGTCCTTGCAGCTTATGGACAAATATCTGAGATTCTTTTCGGTAGGGGTGAGTTTCCGTTAGTCATAGAACCAACGCCTGATCCTGATGGAATTGAAGAAGCTATTCATCTTGATGCTGTTTCAAAGCAGATGGGGGGTGATCAAAATCTCGATCCTTATGGTTATGAGGGGGATGGAAGAACACTTGAACCTGGAGCAGTCGAAGCAAGTGAACCACGGTTAGGAGGATTATCCAAAGAATTAGAAGGTGCTTCACTCAAAAAAGGTTTTAGTAAATTTGGAGAACCAGATTTAAAGCCAGCACAAATTGTTGCCAGACGCCTTAACAAGATTGTTCACGATCAGTTACTTGATACAGCGGCAATAAAAGAAATTCGTAGATCACTATTTGAACAAGCCTTGTTAGGCACTGGTGTTACAAAAGGTCCATTCAATTATTATAAGAAAGTACACAAATGGGAGAATGTAGATGGTGAACGTATTTATGCGCCATATGAAAAAATGGTTCCGCGTATATCTCATGTGTCTTGCTGGAATTTTTATCCTGATCCTAGTGCTGTAGATATTGATGATTGTGAATATGTTATTGAACGACACCGATTGAATAGAGATCAGTTTCGTGATTTAAAAAATTTACCTTTATTTGATATTGCTGCTATTAGCCGTATTCTCGAAAGACCTTCTGCATATGAGGAACGCTATTTTGAACACACAATATATTCAGAAAATGATCCTACCTATAATGAAAATAGGTATGAAGTATTAGAATACTGGGGAACATTAGATGCTAAGACAGCACAAGAATATAATGTTCACATGCCAGAAGATGCTGACCAAATTGGATCTGTTCAGATTAACGCATGGATTTGTGGTAGTGAAGTATTACGTGTTGTCCTAAATCCTTTTGTTCCAGAACGTATACCCTATCATATCTTTCCTTATGAGAAAAATCCTTATCAAGTATTTGGTATCGGTGTTGCAGAAAATATGGAAGATGCACAGTTGTTGATGAATGGGCATATGCGTATGGCTATTGATAACTTAGCTCTAGCAGGTAATTTAGTATTTGATGTAGATGAGGCTTCTTTAGTACCAGGACAGAATTACGATATTTATCCTGGAAAAGTATTTAGAAGGCAGTCTGGTGTAACAGGTACAGCAATCAATGGATTGAAATTTCCTAATACAGCTGGTGAAAATATTCAGATGTATGACAAAGCAAGACAACTTGCTGATGAAGAAACAGGTATTCCTTCTGTCTCACATGGTCAAACAGGTGTAACAGGAACAGGAAGAACTGCTTCTGGGTTATCTATGCTATTAGGATCTGCTGGCCTAAGTATTAAAACTGTTGTTAAGAACATTGATGATCATTTATTACGCCCATTGGGAGAAGCATTTTTTCAATGGAATATGCAATTTAATGAAAGAGCAGAAACTTTTGATGGTGATTTAGAAATTAAACCTAAAGGTACTGTTTCTGTTATGATGAAAGAAGTGCGTAGTCAACGCTTGACAATGTTGTTACAAACAATTTCTAATCCAATGCTTGCCCCGTTTATTAAAATACCCAACTTAATAAAAGAACTAGCTATTTCACAAGACATGGACCCAGCAGAACTGGTTAACGATCCAGACGAGGCTGCAATCTATGCTGAAATATTAAGGAGTCTCAATGTTAATCAACCCGCAGGTAGCCCTGAAAACCCGCCCATGGGTGAACAACGAGGAAGCATGGAAGGCAACGGAGCAGTTCCTCCAGGAGCAGATGCAATGGATGCTACAGGCACTGGCAACGGAACAATCGGAAGCGGCATTACGCCAATGGCAGGGGAAGCTGGCTTTGCTTCAGCAGCTCCTGACCTTGAAAAAATCAATTAACGAAGTGATGAAAAATGTCTCTTAGAAATATTATACCTAAAAAGAAGATGCAAGAGGGTGGGACTTTTTTAGGTCCGTTTGCTACACAAGCAGAAGGGACTACACCTCGACAACAATTTGCTCCAGGATTTGTTCCGACAAGAACTGGAACAACAGAACCTACTATTACTTTACCTGGACAAGAAGTAATATCGCCAGGAAGTTTTAATGATCCTGTTCCTGCTTTAGCTCCTGAACAAAGAAGAGAGCAACAAGCTAAAATTGAGGCACAACAAATACAGGCTAATATAGATCCAGATGTTGGTTTTTTTAATGTACAAGATGCCATAATAGGTGGAGAAAAAGCTGGTATGAGTAGAGATCAAGTTCTTGCATCCTCAATAGGAATCCAACGAGATCTTGTAGGATATGATCCTGAAAAAATAAGAAATGATCCTTTTTTTGGTACGAAAGGAATTTTTCAATCTGCTTTGACTGGTATTGCTAAAGGTGGTAAAACAATAATACCAGCTGCACTTACAGGAAGTGGAGCAATTGCTGGTGCTGCTATATTAGGTACTGCTTATAAAGGTGTAAGAAAATCATTTTCAGCTCCTTCTTATACAGCAACTACTGAACCTACGAGACAAACATTTGATAGACCTCCTTCCCTATACCATACTCAAGTTACTGAACCTATTAAAGTAGATACTCCTGCTGTAACTTTTGCAACTGTAGGAAGTGAATTATTTGGTAGTGATCCAACATATGCAGGAGGCGCTAAAACAGGTGCAGATGGTTTATATGCAACAGGTGGTTCTGGTTCTTTTTCTAGTATTGCACATTTAGATTTAGGAATATCACAAAAAGATGAAAGCAATTTAGTAGCACAAGGAAGAAAGTCAGGTGTTTTTAGTTCTACATCAGAAGGAAGACAAACTGTAGATGCACTTGTTGCTAATGGACATTCTCAAGATGTAGTTGAAGCTGTTGCTAAAGGTGAAACATCAATTGCCGAAATTAATCAATTAGGAGCAGCAGTAGGAGTACAAGAAACTGTAGATCCTGGCGTAGATGCACCAAAAGTTATCTGTGCTGAACTCTATCGTCAAGGTTTGTTGGAAAAAGAAATCTTTGAATTAGATGAAGAGTTTGGAAGACACCTACGAAAAGTTGATCCTGATTTAATAAAGGGTTATCATCAATGGGCTTTGCCTTTAGTTTCTTTGATGCAAAGATCCATTGTTGTATCCCATATAATTAAAATTATTGCTAGACCAGTTGTTAAACATATTGCGTATCAAATGGGGTATCCATCAAAAACATATCTTGGTGCTGCACTATTTACAATTGGAAAACATATTTGTCGTTATATAGCAAAGAAAGAGATGGCTCATGCTTAGACCAGCAGAACTTGTTTCTCTTTTGATTGATACAGCAGGAGCTATATCAAGAGTAGATTTTAATAATGCTTCTAACAGACAAGCATACATGAAATTAGAAAGAACAATTACAGAAAATCTACCTATGCAAGTTAAAAAGTTTATGGTTCGCAACATTGACAAAACACCTTTTGATGATGAAAAAGTAAAAGTACAAGGTGATATGTATTCCATTCAAGAACTTGTAGGAAGTTTACAACAAGGTGGACCAGTACAACAAATGCAAACTGGTGGGATAACTGAAGAAGAGTTAATGACAGCCACTGGAGCAGAACAAGAAGCAATACCAGGAGAAGTAGTAGTACCACCAGAACAACAAGAACCAAGAGAAATGAACGGTGCTGCTCCTGATACTGTGCCAGCAAAATTACGTGAAGGTGATTATGTTCTCAATAGTCTTGTAAAAGTTACAGAAGGTATTGGTGATTTAAAGAAAACTGTTGAAGACGGATTAAATCAGGCCAAACAAGATGGAGTAGATTTAGGAAATCGTGAAGGTGACATTGTAGATGTTATTGTTGGTGATGATGAAGTAATTATTCCGAAAGAATTAGTTCCATATATTGGTTTAGATAAATTAGAAAAGATGAATAATCGTGGTAAAGAATTAATGAGAGCTGTTCAAGCAGCAGCGGAACAAAAACAACAGGGGCAAGAGTGATGACTGATATAGATGTTCCAGATACAGAAGATATTGCCGGTACAGATAAATCCATACTTGTAGACATAGCTAGAAGTGAGATAGGTGCTAGTGGTAAAGACATGGATAAGATGTCAGATACAGAGCTTGCAAACGTGTTAAGAGGTGTTGCAGGACGTATTGGAACAAAAGTATCTGCTAGAGATTTTGGACCAAGACTTAGTGTTCAACGTGATCCAGAACAAGGTATAACTTTTAAACGTGAACGAGACTTTACTCTTGGAGAACAAGTAAGAGGAAGACCTTCTCCACCTGAAGCTTTTTGGCAAGGTATTCCTGAAGCAATGGCAACTGCTATAGGAGAGGTTAATCGACAAGTTATAACTGAAGATGTTGATACAAGGATAGAAGTAGAAAAATTACCTGGTAGTGTAGATGTTATAAGCGGACAAACCATTCCAAAGGAAGCAGCAGGAAAAGAAATTTTTGAGAAAGCAGAGGAAAAAGGTCTTCCAAGTATGGGAGAAGGGTTACGAAGAGAAGCAACACAAGGTCCATCTGTAGATGTTATGGAAGGACAACGTGAATTTAATAGTCAGATGGAAAGATTGCGTAAAAAAGAAGTGAAAGCAGAAGATGAAGCAACAAAAGCTGTTGAGTTCACTAATTTTACAAATGAAGTTCTTGCTATTACTGCATCTGCTGAAGATGAAGCTGGTTTAACTCGTAATGGACGTAATGCTTTAAAAAGATTATCAAGACATTTACAAGATAATATCCGTATGGGAAAACCTCTTGATGCTGTAGAATTAGAAAGATTAGCAGAAGATCCTCGATATGAGGAAGCTTTCGATATTTTAGAGGGTATGTCAGATGGTTCAATACCTATAACTGTTGGTGGTATTATAGATAAATCATTAGAGGGTTTACAAATAACAAGTGAAGTTCTGATGGGAGTACCAGCATTAGCTCCAGGTGCTAAATTTGTAAGATTAGGAGCATTAGCAGGTAGAGCAGCTAGAAGAACAGCAGTATCACAAGCTGCAAAAACAGCAAGAAAAAGAGAAGCAGGTGCAAAATTTGCTCTTAGAGAAGAAAGATCTGCACAAGAAAATTTAGGTCGGATTATTACCAGTGAACAAGGAGGTAAAACTGTTGGTACTGTAAAAGTACGTAAATTTATTGGTAAACCAGAGGAAGAATGGGTCCGAATACCTTCCAAAGATGGTCTTATTTGGACGCAAAATTTAAGATCAAACCCCCCTCCAGGCGGTTTAGGAAGAGTAGGAAAAGGTGGTCGAAGAACCCCTGATAAATTTAGAGAAAGCCCTAAACGAGAAATAGAAGGTACATTAAAACCAGAAAATATTCCCACTCGTAGAGCCATGACGGGAGAGAATAGATTTGTTGGTCTTATTATACCTCTTCCTGGTATGGATGAGAGGAAAATTAAAGAGATTGAAGAAGTACAAACAGATACTCTTAATTATATTGCTGCAAGAGAAAACTTTAGAGCCACACCTTATCAAGATGGTGATAGAAAAAGTATAGGTTTAGGCACAGAAGCTTTAGAAGGTGATAAAAAAATTACAGAACAAGTAGCTTTTGAAAGGGCGCAGCAAAGATTAGAAAGAGAAGTATATCCAGAAATTGAAAGAATCCAAGATGAGTCAGGAATAATATTTAATAATAATCAAATTACTGCATTAAGTTCTTTATTATATAATATAGGTGTTGGAGAGACATGGAAGAACTCTGATGCACTAAGGGCTTTAATAGATGGTGATATAGATACTTTCTTAGAAGAAGCTTTTGATCCACAAAAAGGTTTTGTTTACTCTGGTGGTAAACTAATGCGAGGTTTACAAAACAGAAGAGGAAAAGATTTAACATTGTTTAATAAAGCAGTTCCCGAAAAAAGACCTGACGTTCCTATAGCGTAGGAGGACAGTGTGGCCGACATACAAGTACCTGATAAACTAGCATGGCAACAAAATCGTAGACGTATTGCATACATCTCTATGTTTACAATGGTTGCTACAGTTATTGCATCGTTTGTCTTTCCAGAACGTGCAAAAGAAATACCTGCAATGGATGTACTCTTTATTTCTTTAGCTGCTGTTATTGGTGCGTTCTTTGGTGCAGATGCAATGGTGTCTAAGAAAAAATGATTGGTGCTTTTATTGGTCCCATAGCAAATCTAGCCGGAACATTTTTACAAGGTAGGCTAGAAAGAGCTAAAGCTAATACAGAGATGAAAGTTGCAGAAGCTAAAGCAAGAGCTACTGTGATGGAGAAGCAAGCCACTGGTGAGATTGATTGGGATTTAGAAGCTATACGTGGCGCAAGAAATAGTTGGAAAGACGAATGGTTAGTAATTCTATTTTCTGTGCCTTTGATTTTAGCTTTTGTTCCTGGAATGGAACTGGTTGTGCTTAATGGATTTTCGGTATTGAATCAGATGCCAGAGTGGTATCAATACTCTCTAGGTGTTATCGTAGCAAGTAGTTTTGGTGTAAGAGCTGCTACTAAATTCTTTAGGAGAAAATAAATGTCAGACCCAAAAACAATACCACCAAAGCCAAATTCAGATAAGCTTCCCTGGAAAAAATTTCGTGATATAGAGTGGAGTAAATCTAAATATAATGA
>VTLG01014319.1_pt1 | contig 11454 bp, 10 predicted proteins | sample 4694571 | NCBI WGS metagenome assembly VTLG01 (sample SAMN12604809, study PRJNA352737) | marine metagenome | biome: ENVO:00000447; feature: ENVO:00000209|ENVO:00000569|ENVO:01000036; material: ENVO:00002151; isolation source: viral sequences binned using virsorter ... | reverse complement strand
GTAACATCTGTACTTGTATATTGTATCATTGGGATTTTAGCAGTTTCAATGTAATTTAATTTTATATTTCCACTTGCACTTATATCACCTGATGCTGTTATATCATTAGTAACATTTAAACTTCCACTTACTTTTATTTCATCTCCATCATTTGCACCTACAATAAAAAAGGTTTTATGATCTGATCTTATTTGAAAACCACCATCTGTATGGTATTGTCCTATTGTAAAATCAGGTTCTCCAGATGCATTACTTTGATTAGTAAGAAAATTTATTGTTGCATTATTATTTGCAAAAGATTCAATAGCTATTTCAGATGCTCCATTATTTCTAATATGAAAATCATATGAAGGAGTTGTTACTGCTGTGTCTCCTAATGTTATATTATTTCCTATAAATCTGCCACTTGCACTTATATCATTTGATGCTGTTATATTACCATTTATGCTTATTTGTGGTGAATTAAGGCTAATAGATCCTGAAGGAATACCTCCTCCTGTATTTATTGTTAAATTACCACCATCACCTGCTCCTGATCCTTTTCCTGTTTGGATGGTTATATCACCACCATTTTGATTACTACCAAAACCATCGCCTGATTCTATAGTTAAAGCGGCCCCATCTAAATTTCCTGAGGTTTCATCTGGTGCTTCTATTTTTATAGATGTAGCACCTGGTGTAAATACAATGTTGTTTGATGTTAAAGTGTCTGCTGTTATAGTTCCACTTGCACTTATATCACCTGATGCTGTTAAAGGACCTTCTATCTCAACACTACCTGTTAAGTTAGTTTTACCCATAACCATTAATTGATAGGTTGGTGTTCCATTCAGTTGATAGTTATCAGTAGGCCATTTATTAGCACTCGTACCTATACCTACATAATCTCTAAATGCCATCATATCATTTGATGCATCTACTTTAAATGCTACTTGATTACTAGATCTGATTGCAAAATCAATATCATTTGAACCATCATTAAAAACAACTTCTCTCTGACCACCATCAGGGGATGCTAATTTTAACATTGAAGAAAGAGCAACATTTCCACTAGATCCTTTTGCTTCAATAAGATCGGGACCTACAGTTAACATTTCTCCGTTTTCTACAGCTCCTGGTGGTTTAGTAGTAAATTTTATTGTTTGATTATTTGTACTAGGAGCTATAGTACCGTCAGCTGGTAAAATAAAATTGCTAGCGTGTATATCACCACTTGCACTTATATTACCTGATGCTGTTACTGGTGCATCTAATTTTATATGAGTTCCCTCAATTTCAGTTTTATTACTTGTATTCCCAATGAAAAGAGTAGTTGTTCCTCCTAAATCTGAAACTTGAGCTAATATTTGAGTGCCTAGTATATTATAAGTTGTTGAATTTATAGTAGTACTTGCACTGACATTTGATGCTGTTATATTAGTTGCTTCTATATATCCAGATATTGATAGACCTGTTTCTTTAGTTGTGTCTCCTTCTAAATGATGAAATGAACCTGAGCCTGCTTGTACTATTGAAGACGCACTTGCACTTATATTACCTGAGGCTGTTACGTGGGTTGTTGCTTGACTTCCTAATTTAATACTTCTACCAGCTGTTATATTCAAGTCATTATTATCATCATAATATAGTACTTGATCGCCATCAGCATAAATTTTACCTGTATGGTATATATTACTTCCATATAAATCACCACTTGCACTTATAAATCCATTAGCTACCTCTAAATTTCCAATCTGAACTTCTACTTTTCCAGTTCCTGCAGTAAGAAAAATATTATTATCGGCAATTAGATCAATTTGATTATCACCATCAATAGTCAAAAAATTAGTGTCTCCTAATATTTTTGTTCCTGTATCTTGAAAATAAATTCCTTTTCGGTTATTTGATGTTGAACCAAATGTAAGATTTCCTGATACAAAAAGACTTCCTGTAAATTTATGAGTGTCTTCAACATCATCTCCAAATTCAGTTGAACCTGATAAAGTAGCAACTGTTATGTTAGTAACAGATGAAGATACAATGTATTCATTAGCAATTAAAGAACCAGAAATTGTTACATCATTACCATCAATTGAAATAGGAAGGAGACTACCTGTTCCGTCTGCTAGATTAGTCCCGTCTGTTTGGACTACCCTTTGGTAAGTGTCCTGTATGTTTTTGCCTGTTAAGTCGTCTAACGCCATTTATAACCATTTTTATTTCTTTTTTTCAAGAACTTTTAACACACCATTTATCACTTTACCTGTGTTTTTCACGGGATTTTCTTTGAGATACGTTGCTACTATGTTATTTAGTTCATTACGCTTGAATGAAATATTTTCCACGTTAATATCTTCTTTTATTAAAAGTTTGAATAAATTCATAACGTGATCTTTTTCAGTAATTGTTGGTTTTTCATCTTTAACTTTAACCTCTACTTTAGCTTCTACAATAGGTTTTTTAGTTGTTTGTGATTTTACTTCAACAGTTACTTTTTTACTTGCATCTACTTCAAAATCTGATTCCCAAGGAGTAAAAAATGTATCTTCAGCAATAACTTCTAATCGTATATTTCCTGTAGTGTTTTCATCTATAAGACCTTTTAATTTTCTAATTGGAATTTCACACTTTCCACTTGAGTTTATATCTCCTTTAAAAAGTAAAGAATAGTCTTTTGTTTCGACTACTAAACGTGCTTTTGATTTACTTAAACTGGCTCCTTCTAACTTAATATCGCATTCAAAGAGCTCAGATTTGTCTGTAAATAATTTATACATAAAGTTGTTTTGTTATAAATATAAAATGATTATTAAAACTTGATGTTTTCTGTTATTACTTCTATGCCTAAAACTTTTTTAGCTAATAATTTTATATCAGATACTTTAATTTTATAATTATTAATTTCTTTTTCTTCTTTAATAGTTTTACCTTGAACCTTACATATAAGTTTTATAAGTTGTTTTTTATCTTTATTTTTCCAATTTTGCCAAGGTTCATTATCAAATCCCTCTACAGCTCTTTGAACTAATTTAACATCATCCCATGTAAAAGGATTATTATTCCAAATAATACTTCCCCAATGGCCTACTCCATCCCATTTAACTATAGTAGCCATTTATTAGAATATAGTAAAATTAAATTGTGCTGATCCATCACTAAAGGCAGTATCGCTTTCATTTGCTATACTGAAAAAGCATTGGCCATTTGATACTCTAAAAGCTGTGGCTGATAAATCTTTTGTTGATGTAATTAAAATAACAGAATCAGCACGTATTGCATCATTATCAATCTGATTAATTGTAGTTTTAAAGGTTCCACCTACATCTGCATTTTTTCCTGGAATTTCAGGGATATTATTAACTGTAATTGTAAAACTTTGAAGTCCATCTGTAATTGTAATAACTTCTCCAAAATTACCTGCTGATTGTGCTACTTTTGATAATCTAAATGAAGCAAAAGTAACATTAGCAGTAGATGCAACAGATTGATCCATAGGATATACTTCTGTAGCTCCTAAGCCTGTGTTTATTGTTGCAAATGTAACTGCGTCAGAAGTTCTAACATTTTGATTCATTAAATAAACTTCAGTAGCTCCTTGACCTGTGTCTAGTGTAGTTGCTGTTAAAGCTCCTACTGAAGTAGCTCCTGCTGTTAATGTTCCACTTGCACTTATATTACCTGAGGCTGTTATATGTCCATTTGTACCACTACTAAGATATAAATTTGTTGTTAGTTGAGCCATAACATTGGTGGAGTCAAGGTTTAATTCAACACCTCCTCCACCTACTTGTAAAGATAAATTATCTGGTGCTGGTCTATAAATTCCAGTGTTTGTGTCAGAACCAAATGAAATTGCCGGTAAAGTACTAGTACCATCTCCAACTGATATATTACCTGATGCTGTTATATTTTGAGCTACTATATTACCACTTGCACTTATAGTACCTGATGCTGTTATATCTGTTGTTACTAATAAAGAACTTCCACAATCCACTTTCCCAGTTATTTCTACAGGTGTATTAAAACTATAAAGGGTAGGTGTAGAAGTAGATGTTATAGCACCCCCTACATGAGTTATAAATGTATCACCACCTGCAAACCCAAAATAAGTATTAGGATCACCTGTGTGATAAATGTAATCTGGGATTTCATAATAACTAAATGAACCTGTAACTCCTGTTATATCTCCACTTGCATTTATGTCTCCTGAGGCTGTTATATTTCCATTTGAACCACTTACCCAAAGATCTCCTGCTACTTGTAAAGTAGCAGTAGGAGCTGTGTTATCATTAACCATCATACCTGATGTTCTTACTTTTACACTATTAAGAGCATCTAAATGTACAAAATTATGACCATTTACAGTTATATTATTATCTAAACCTTTAATAAATTGATCATCAGTATCAGTATCGTCAAAAGATATTCTTCCATTTCCAGGTACATGAAAATTAGCAGCATGAATTGTTCCACTTGCACTTATAGTACCTGAAGCTGTTATATTACCTGTAAGATCTATATTACCTGTAGTACTTCCTGTTACTGCCATAAGAGAGTCTATTAGATCTACATAATTTGCTTCTGTTGGTATATCTCCTTGTCTAAAATAATTTTTTAATGTTAATTTTTCTTGTATTGCCATTTTACGCTATTTGATTTGTTAATCCTACTTGTTGGTAACCTACTCCTAATCCTACTTGTTGTACTAATTGACCTAAAGGTGCACTTCTAACTTCTTCTCTTGTTACAATATCTGTATCTACTGATGATATTTCTGTATTAAATACTACTTTTGATCTTGAGAATGATTTATTTATATTCCCACTTGCTATTTCTTGATTTAAACTATCAGGAACTAAATATCCTTGTAAATTTAAACCAAAATCTGTTTTTATTGTTCTATCTTCTCCTTGAATTACTTCAGTTGTATTACTGTAAGAGTCTATTCTTGCATTAAATTTAAATCTTTCAGGATCACCCCAATAAGTATCAGAAGCATAATTAATCATTTCAATTAATTTATTATTTTGTGCTATAAAATCTGTCCATATAGTACAAGTATATGTTAATTTTACAAAATCAGGAATTACAACGGCATATTTTTCTATTTGTGGTTTTCTTCCTTGTAAAACTGAAAAATTATCATATCTATTTCTTTTAGAGTATCTTTCTTGAAAGGCATAATAAAATTGAGGATTATTTGCATCTATTTTATTTCCTAAATCTCTTCTTCTTTCAACACTATCTCTTTTAAACATAATAAGAGGTGTTTGAATTTTTCCTTCTTTATCTCTATAATATCCATCTTTTTGAACTGATTTCCATCTTTCTGGGGAACCATAAATTATAGGCACAGGAGTTCTATCACCATTTACAATAACTGAGGGTTTAATAACATTATTAAAATAATATGCTATAGCTTCATCATGATCTTGTAATCCAATTGATATATCTTGTATAGTATCATCTTTACGAGTAGTGTGATTTCCTTTACTTATACTAAATCTATTATCAGGATTTGGAAAATTAACAGTAGGAAAACCATCTGCAAACCCTGATGATAAATTTTCTCTTAATTTATCATATTGAGAAGAAGGTATTGGTCTTCTAGGATTTATGTTTTTTCTATCTGCCATTTTATGCTATTTTATTTGCTATTCCCCCATCTGTTTTAGTTGTTGTAGGATATACTCCTCCCCTTAAAGGTATTAAATTTAATTTTTCTACTCTAGACTGATGAGCAGTAACTATTATAGAAAAACTAGCTCCATGTTCTGTTGTTTCTGTTGATAAAGAATATTCTGAATCTCTACCTAATATTAATTGATTTTCGTTTTTAGAGTCTATTTCAAAAAAATTATTTCTGTAAAGTACTATATCTCCTACATTAGGAAATAAATTTATAGTTTTAAGTTCATCTTTTAAAAAACTAAAAGTTAAGGTTTGATTTATATCTGAACCAAAATCATCAGAAGACCATGTTTGATCATCTTTATTAATTAAACATGCTATTTTCATAGGTTCATAATAATTTTTACCTAAAGATTCACCATAAACATTAGGTGTTGTTTGTTCTAAAGCAAATTTATAGTAGGCTATTTCCGTTTGAATAAGGTCATTAATTAATTCCTTATTTAAACTATGAAATAATGATATATCTCTACTTTTTCCAAATAATGCCATTATAATCTTCTTAAGGTTTCTTCTTTAAATTTCACTGATTTAGCACCTGGTATTCTTAAATCATTAGCAGATCTATCTGATGTTAATATGTCTTCTTTAAATTTAGCTAAATCTGTTTTTGGTTCTTCTCTAGTTACAAATTTTATTCTTAATAAATGATATTCTACATCTTGTTTTTGAATATAATCTTCAGGTGTAATATTATTTACAATAGTAACTTTTCTTAAACCACGAACTTGATTTAATATATCTGTTACGTTAAAATCTCTATCTGATAATAATTCACAATCAACTTGATATGTGTTTAAAATTTCTGTTAATATGTCTTTTAATTTAATCATTAATGTATATAAATTTGGTATCTACCTTGTGCTTCTAAACCTGATTTTCTTAATTCATTTTCAGTTGTTGTTCTTTCTAATTGTCCTTGTGTTGTTACTCCTGCTAGATCTTCTCTTAATGTAGTTACTAATGCTTCTTTTTCTGCTTGGGCTTCTGCTAGTAATCTTGTATAGTCTAAAGTTGTTTCAGATCCAGGTATAGGCATTGATTGATATTTACCTCTTACACTTCCTAACATTTCTTTAGCTAAAGCTAAAGTATATTTTCTAATCCATTGTCTTCCAGGTTCATTTATATATGAATATGTTGGATTTGTGTAAGGTGCATTTGATATATCTGTAATTAAATTAGTGGCTGCAGCTTCTCCTGTAGCTACATCATAATCTGCTCCTTGAGAAGAAGCATCAACAATATAATCAAACCATAAAGTATAATCACTTGTAGGAATAGGAAATAATTTTAAAAATCTATCTCCATTTATTTCAAAATGATATCCTGATTTTCTAATATGATCATTCATTTCGATTGCTTGTAGTTTTAAAGCATCAAAATACATAGGCATTAACATAAAGTTTACACCTGGTGAATAATTACCAAATCCAAATGTTTGCATTAATGATTGTATTCCTGTACCCGTACCTGCGTAAGGATCAAAGTATCTATTAATTGCTGCTGGAGAATAATGATATATTTTTTTAACTCTAATATTTAAACTTCCTGTTGATATTTGGGCAGATCCTGTTTCCCATGCTACACTTCCTGTTTCAAGTAAATCATATCTTTGTTGTCCTTCTTTTACAGATAAAGATGCAGAGTATATTCTTTGTTCAGTAGCATAATCTCCAATACTATTACCCCCTACATTTTGAAAGTTAGTACTTAAATCTTCTTTAATATTTATTTGGTTTAAATTAGAACCTGTTGGTGTTCCTACTAATTTACCTAAGTTATCTATTATTTGAAAGTTATATACCTGAGCACCATACTCACTTACAGCTTCTTCAAAACAAGAATAAAAATTAATAGCTTGTAGTTCAATGTCTACTAAGGGATATCCCAGTCTTTGTGCGCACCAAACAGATACTTTATCAGCATCATTCTGGAATTCATAATCTGCATCATAAAAACCAAATGGTGTTGGATTTGATGTTAATGCAAATGATGATGAGCCGGGCCAAATTGGGATGTTTGCCATTTTATTTATAGTTTAGTTGTTCCCCTATAAATATGAAAAAGTAATGGAAAAGTTACATTCCGTTTAACATTTCAAATACTTCATCTATTGCTTCATGGCGGTGGTTGTCTTCTAATACTCGTTTATAAACATATTGAGAATCATCTATTTTAGGTAAATCATGAATTGCTGAATAATTAGTATCTTTAAGATCAATTTGTTGATTATCCCCACAAAATATCATTGTTGAATTTTTTCCTAATCTACCTAAAGCCATTCTAAATTGTGCTCTAGTTAAATTTTGAAATTCATCAACTATTACTAATGAGTTTTCAAATGTTCTACCTCTAAAATGTGCTAAAGAAACTAATTCAATTGATTCTTCTTTTTCCATTTTATCTAATATAAGAGGTTTATTATAAATTTTACGCATATTAGAACGAATAGGTACTAACCATGGTTCCATTTTTTCTTTTTCTGAACCAGGTAAAAATCCGTTGTCTTCAGTTGACACTGTAGGTCTAGTTATTATAATTTTATTGATTTGTCTTTTAAAAAATAAATCTAAAGCAATTTGACACGCTAATAATGTTTTACCACTACCTGCTTTTCCAACTACAAAATTATAAGGATGGTGTAGTATTGCCTGTTTTGCTGATTTTTGTTCTGGTGAAAGTGAAAGTGAAAATCTAACCGAACCTTTTGGGGGTTTTTTTGTAGTATTTTGTTTAGCCATATAATGTAACTTTATTATACATATAAAAAAAAGAGCCGCTATTGCGGCTCTCTTTAAAAACAAATTTATATTAGTTATTAAACTAAGTCTAAATGTGAAATAGTTACTGTACCATAGAAATCAGGTCTTACCATTTTCTTCGCGTAACGAGTCATGATACCTTTTCTTGGAGTGAACGACGATGGGTCATACACTAGAGGAGTCATGATTAACGGAATATATGGAGCAAAAACAGCACCAGTTTCAAGGAATTGAGATCCTTTGTAACCCATCAAGATTTTATTTTCAATCATGTAAGGATTTTTGTAAACTGTGTATCTGTTATTGATAGATCCCATCTTTTGAACACCCATGTTGTACTTGTCACTGTCTCCAGCAGAGTCAGCAGCAAATCCTGGGATTGATTCTAAGATTGTAGAAACTTTTGGAGAAACTACCATCCAGTTAGCACCACCTCTAAGAGTCTTTTGGTGAATTAAGTTACTAACTTTTTGTAATTTAATACCTAAAGTTTGGAACCAAGACATTTTAGTGTAGTATTCGTTAGATGCTGCATCATTTGCTGCAAAAACTGGTTGTTCAATACCACCTTGAGTAGTATTAGCATCTGTTAATCCACTTGCGATTGCAATTTCGTTACCAACTTTAGCACTCCAACCTTCAACTGTATCTGCATTGTTAATTAACATATCTAAGATTTCAAGATCAATTTCCATTGAAATGTATTCACTTAAGATAGAAGTTAATTCTGCTTCAGCGTCAATTGAGTGGTAAGCATTCAAGTCTTGAGCGAACTCAGGAGTCCATTGTGCTTTCAATTTACGTGTTTTAGCAGCAACCGTGTCAGATTGTAATTTAACATCGATTGTTGGAATAGTAAGTGTTGAGTTATCAGCACCATCACCTACTGTAGTACCGTTTTTACCTTCTTCATAATCACCAACATTATTTAAATTGTCTGGTCCTTTTGAGAAAGTAACAACTGCGTTACGTGATGCACCGTTAGCTCTTTGTACTACGAAATCTACCATGTTTACACCAGCAGAAGAATCATATCTAAGTCTAGTGAATTGTGGGAAGAAAGCTGTAATATCAGCACCTGAAATTTGGAATGATTTAACTGCTTCCAAATCTGCATTTGATAATATTGAAGCTGAAACTGTATAAGTTACGATTCCAACATTTGTGTTTACAGCGTTAGCATAAGCAGAGTGGAATTTTCCAGCATTTGAAGCTGAGAATTCAGTGTCTGCATTTAAAATTCCTAAATAGTCAGCTGAAGATGTTGTTAAATCACCAGCGTTTGTAGCTCCTACTGTTTTAGAATCTGATGATGTTTGATTAGATGAATATCCATACTCACCTGCACCATAAAGACCTTTATCGAATCCACCGTCAGTTCTCTTAAGATCTGAAGTAGCACCATAAAGTGATTCACCTGCAGAAGATAAACCATTTGAACTACCATATTGGAAGTCTAAATAGAAAATTAATCCTGCTGGTAAGTTCATTGGTTGAACTGAAACTAAATCTTTAGCAACAATTTCACCAAATACTCTTCGTACTAATGGAAGAGCAACACCTGCCCAAGCTTCACCTGATCCAGCACCTGTACCTGCAATATTAGTACCTGTACCAGTTTGGTTAGCTTCATTTACAAGCTGTTTAGCTTGATTTTCTAACAACATAGCCATGTTGTTCTTTTCTGTAGAAGATTCAATTCCTTCTAAAAGTCCTGATTTTCCCCACTTCCCAGCTAATTTAGCTGATTGGTTTTGTAGAACTTTATAAGGGCTTGCACCTTCTAATAATGAATTTACTGTGTTCATTTTTTTAATAAATTTTGATTAATACTTTACTTAATTTTAATATTTGCTAATTTTTGGAAACGAGTCATCATATCGTTAGATTCAGAGATGATTTCTTTTTTAGGAGCGGTACTAATACCAGCTGCTTTAGAAGCCATTCCAATTCCTTCTCTTAATGATTTTGTTTTTCTTTTAAAAGACGCTTTCTTTGATTTAGCAACATTGAAAGTATCTTTGATTGTTTCGTATATTAATTTAGCTTCTTTAGTGCTTTCAGCTTTGTCTAATGTTTCAACTACACGTAGTTTTTGACTATCATCCAAATTGTTAGCTTTAAAGATTCTGTTAACATACAATAATTTAGAATTTAAAAGATTAACTTCGTTAAGTTCAGATTTAACTAAATTAAGTGAGTTTACAGATTCACTAAGTTGTGATTTTAAACTAGAAATTGTTACATTTTCTTTTTTACATCCACATCCTGTTGTCTCTGTTACTTCTTCTTTGTCTTCATCTTTTTTAGCTTCATACATGTCTTCATCCATGTCTTCGTCTTTTTCTTCTTCTAAATTATTAATTTCCTGTAGAAGTGCATCTAGATCAAAACTCTCATTCAAACCTTGATTAACATGATCTGCTTTATAAGTAACATCATTAGCATATTCTGCTTTGTAGTTTGGTCTAGGTGTTTCGTCTAATGTTTCTTCTTTACTATCATCTTCGTCTAATTCTAATTCGTTAAGAATATCTTCCAAATTGATTTCTTCATCCATTGAATCTTCTTCATACATGTCTTCATCCATGTCTTCATCTTTTTCTTCATTTGCATGTAAAGACAGGTTATCCATATCCATGGACGCTTCGTCCATATCCATTTCATCCATATCTTCTTCTACATCTTCCAAATTTAGAATTTCATCCATGTCCATTTCATCCATGTCCATTTCATCCATGTCTTCATCATACATTTCTTCGTCTAAATCTTCAGACAATTTTGCAGATAACATAGATTGAAGTTTTGGTGTAAAAGCTTCTTCTAATGCAGCTTTTGCATTTGCAAGAGCAACTTCACGAACAGCTTTAGCGTCAGCGATAGCTTCCTTTAAAATGTTTTTTGCCATTTTACTTTGGGTTTTTCTCTTTCGAGTCTCGTTAATAAATTGTACGGGAAATAAGGTTATTAGGAACCTTAATAGGGTTATAAATTATCAGGGACGGCTTATTAGGAAGTT
>VTLG01011987.1_pt1 | contig 11455 bp, 6 predicted proteins | sample 4694571 | NCBI WGS metagenome assembly VTLG01 (sample SAMN12604809, study PRJNA352737) | marine metagenome | biome: ENVO:00000447; feature: ENVO:00000209|ENVO:00000569|ENVO:01000036; material: ENVO:00002151; isolation source: viral sequences binned using virsorter ... | reverse complement strand
TGCTCCTACCATTGATTTATCATCTATTACGACGGCTTCTACTACAACAACTGAATTGATTATTGGGGAGACTTTAAGAGGTCAAACTAGTGGGGCAATTGCTGTTTGTGCAGAAAGATTAAACAGTTCTAAAATTTCATTCATTTATGAAAATGAGAATCTTTTCGTAGAAGGTGAGACTGTTATTTTTGCAGAATCTAATGCTCAAGCGGTAGTTTCTACTTTAGATGCTCCCAGTTTTGACATAACAGACAGTTTTAAATTTACTAATGGTCAAGAAAATACATTCTATGATTTTGGAAGAATTATTAGAAAATCTGATGCTGATGCTCCTGATAAAGGATTAAAAATATATTTTGAGAGTGCTTATTATGAATCTACAGATGAAGGTGACATTACTACTGTAAATTCATATAATGCGTTTGATTATAAGAATATTCCAACTGTTGATGGATTATCTAATAGTGACATAATTGATATTCGTCCTAGGGTTACTGACTATACTCTTTCTGAAAATTCTAGATCTCCTTTAGAATTTTACGGTAGACATTTCAATGGAGATGGTAATTCGGCATTAAATATGCTGGCATCTGATGAAGCCATTAGTGTTGATTTTTCTAACTATCTTGGAAGAATTGATAGGGTTTATGTTACTAAAGATGGAACTCTACAAGTAGTATATGGAACTCCTTCGGAGAATCCTCAAAAACCAGTTCAGGTCGAAGATGCTCTTGAAATAGCAACTGTTGTACTTCCACCATACCTTTATAATGTAAGTGATGCTTCTATTGAATTCCTTGAGTATAAGAGATATCAAATGAGTGATATTTCAAGACTTGAAAATAGAATTCAAAATCTTGAATATTATACTGCATTATCATTATTAGAATCTAATACATCTTCATTCTTTGTACCGGATTCCGATGGATTAAACAGATTTAAGTCTGGATTCTTTGTTGATAACTTTACTACTTTCCAACCACAGGATACTAGTTTTGAAGTTAAAAATAGTATTGATCCGTTAAACAAAGAAGCAAGGCCAAGTCATTATACCACTGCAGTTGACTTAATGTTTGGTCCTGTGGTTAATACTGATGCTACCTCAGATTTAGACTTTACTGCTGTAGAAGGTATTAATATAAGACGGCAAAATGATATTATAACTCTCGATTATGCTGAAGTTGAATGGTTTGTACAACAGTTTGGAACTAGATGGGAAGCAGTTACTCCCTTTATTGTTGCATATTGGAATGGTACATTAGAATTAACTCCTGCTTCTGATACTTGGGTAGATAGTGTTCTTTTAGAACCAAGAATTATTAATAGAGAAGGTAACTTCAATGCAACCGTAGCAAATCTAGCAGAGACTACTGGATTTGATCCTCAAGCGGGATTCGCTCAAAATATTTGGAATTCATGGCAAACTTTATGGGTAGGACAGGAAACCCAAAGAGGTCGTGAAAGGGTAGAAAATTGGAATAGAGGGAATGAATGGGGCAATCGTGGAGTAGTTGAAGAAAATCTTGTTGAAAGAACAAGGCGAAGAAGAACTGGTACCAGAGTGCTGGTAAGTGAAACCTTTGCTAATGAAGTTATTTCTTCTAGAGTAGTGGATAGGGGTTTAGTTCCCTTTGTTAGATCTAGAAATATTGAGTTTGATGCTAGATCAATGAAACCCAATACTCGTGCATATGGGTTCTTTGATGGGGTAGATGTTACCGCATATTGTGTTCCTAAACTTTTAGAAATTAATATGAGTACAGGAACCTTTGAAGTAGGTGAAACTGTAAGTGGTGTAATTCAAGGTACTGGTTTAGGTCCTAATAATAGAAATACTAATGCAAGTATTACGTTTAGAGTAGCTACAACAAATCATAAGTATGGACCTTATGATGCTCCTACTGAAACTTATTCAGAGAGTCCTTATAATCGTCAAACTCTTGGAGCATCTTATTCATCAACTTCTACAGTTTTGAATATTGATACCTTCTCTCTTGCTTCTCAACCACAGGGAAGTTATCATGGATGGGTTGCAACTAATATGGTTCTTACAGGACAATCTAGTGGAGCACAAGCAACCATCACCAACGTAAGACTGCTTACAGATGTTCACGGGGCTTTATTAGGAAGTTATTATATTGCTAATCCTAATAATGTCAATTTCCCTCGCTTTGAAACCGGAGTTAAAACTCTTCAATTAACAAGTGATCCAGACAATGAAATAGGTGCTACTACAACAGCAACTCGTAATTATGTTGCAACAGGAACTTGGCAAAATGTTGAAGAAACTATTGTTTCTACTCGTAATGCATCAGTTGACTTTGCTCAAATTCAAGAAACCGGAGATGTTACACGTACCTTAAGTACCAATTGGGTACAGATGTGGGAAAGAGTTACTGGTAGAGCGAATAGAGGAGATCCACTTGCACAATCATTTAGAGTTAATCCTGAAGAGAATCCTGCAGGTGTTTTCTTAACTAAATGTGATATCTTCTTTAGGACAAAAGATGACATGGATCTTCCTGTCAACTTCTCCATCAGAACAATGAACAATGGAGTTCCTACTCAAGTAATTGTTCCAATGACAGAAGTGGTTTTGAATCCTAATGAGGTAAATGTATCTACTGATGGTTCTGTTTCTACTACATTCCAATTCAGAGCACCTATTTATTTGGAATCAAATATTGAATATGCTATGGTTTTATTATCCAATTCTGCCAAGTATAGTGTTTATATTGCCAGAGTAGGGGAAACTGATTTAGTTAATAATACATATGTTGCTAATCAACCTCTATTAGGATCATTATTCAAATCACAAAATGCTTCTACATGGGAACCAAGTCAATGGGAAGATTTGAAATTTACTCTTTATAGAGCCGACTTTATTACAGATGGAACAGTTGAATTCTATAACCCAGAACTAACTGTAGGAAATGATCAAATACCTCAATTACAATCTAACCCTCTCGTACTTGCTTCTAAAAAGATAAGAGTGGGATTGGGATCAACCGTAGCAGATGCTAATTATGAGATAGGAAATACTTTCTATCAAGCAACTACTAATGCATCTGGTACTCTTACCGGAGTTGCTGGAACTGCAGTGGGTGATTTGAATATTATTAATGCAGGTATTGGATATACTCCACTTTCAGGTAATTATCAATTTAGTGGGATATCATTAGATACTATAACTGGAAATGGTAGAGGTGCTACAGCAAATATTGACGTTACAGATGGTGTTGCTATTGCTGCTACTGTTAGTGGGGTAGGAACTGGATATCAAGTTGGAGATGTGTTGGGTGTTACCACGGTTGGTCTCCATTCCTTGGGACGTAATATGAGATTATCTGTTAGTGGAATTGGTAATACAAATGAACTGATTTTGGAAAATGTTCAAGGTGACTTTACCGTTGGAAGTGCCAAGACTGTGATGTATTATAATAGTGTTGGCGTTGCAACTGTATTGAATTATGGATTACCTGCAGGAGTAGGTGGTGATATTCAAGTTGCTTCTGTTAATACTGATGCAGGACGTGATGGTTTACATATTAAGGTAAATCATAGAAATCATGGAATGTATTTCAGTAAGAACAATGTTAAGATTTCTGGTGTAGAATCAGATATTAGACCAACTCAATTGAGTGTTGCATATGATGTGGGGGATACAGGTGGAATAACAGTTGCTGTTGCTAGTACTTTCACAGAATTTGAAAATGTTTCTGTGGGTTCTACTAACTATGGATATGTTTTGATTGGTGATGAAATTCTTTCATATAGTACTGTAAGTGGAAATACAATTGGTATTAGTACTAGAGGTATTGATAATACTACTTCTATATCCTATCCAGTGGGAACTCCTGTTTATAAGTATGAAACAGGTGGAGTTAGTTTGAGAAGAATTAATAGAACTCATAGTCTATTAGATACAAGTATTGATGATCCAATCACGTTTGATTCCTATAATATTAAAGTAGATACTTCTGCTGTTACTGGTACTGCAAGAAGTACCACTGCTAGTGGATATCCTCAACTGTTTATTAATGGTAATAAATCCAGTGGTGGGTATAGAGTGAAGGCCACTCAAAATATACCATTCGAAATTCTTACTCCAATGGTTAGGAATGTAACTGTTCCTAGAACTGGATTAACTGCTGAAGTGCAGACAACCACATCTCAAGGTTTAAGTGGACCTTCTACTGAAATTCCTTGGATTGAGCATGATTTTGAAACTGTTACTCTTAATGAGTCTAATTATCTAGACACTCCTAGACTAATTGGATCAAAGGTTAATGAGGATGAATATCTCACTAATGTTGAAGGAAGTAAATCTTTGAAGATGAGATTATTCCTTAATACCAGTGATAGTAGAGTAAGTCCTATAGTCGATGGTGAAGCATCTAATATCATATTAACTTCTAATAGAGTTAATAGTGTAGTGAACAATTATGCCACAGATAGTAGAGTTAATACTATTGAATCTGATCCTACAGCATGTCAATATATTACTAAAGAGATGGTTCTAGAGAATGCAGCTTCATCTATTAAGATATTAGTTAGTGCTCATATTAATCTCGATTCTAATATTAGAGCATTCTATAATATCAACAATAGTGCGGGAGTTGATCCTATCTTTACTGCCTTCCCTGGATATAATAATCTTAATAGCAGAGGTCAAATTATCCTTGATGAGGATAGTGACGGATTATCCGATACTTTTGTTCCCCAAACAAATAGTTATGGATTTGGTAGGGATGTTGAATTTAAAGATTATGTCTTTACCGTAGATAATTTACCTTCATTTAGAACATATAGGATTAAGTTACTCCTCACTTCTACAAGTCAGGTTTATGTTCCTCGTATAAAGGATCTTCGCGTTATTGCTCTTGCTTAATATGGAATACCATGGTGTCACCGGTCATGCGGATTTATTAAGAGATCCTCGTACAAATTCAATCGTTAATTCCAATACTAATGATTACACGAAATACGTTTCACGACGTAAGGCAAAACTTGAAGAGTCTGAAAAGACTGAAAATATTGAACAAGATCTTGCTAGTTTAAAAAGTGAAATGAATGAAATCAAATCTTTACTCAAGGAGTTAGTAACCAATGTCAACTAGAACCTTCACATTTGATCCAGATGCTGGAGTACCAGTTGGTGCTGATTTAACTATCCACACTGGCTCGACATTTAAATCTAACTTTAATGTTCAAGACGTTAATAGTAGTACTTACGATTTAACTGATTGGAGTGGTTCTTCTCAAATGCAGAAGGGGGTTGGTATTGGTGCAACAACTGTTCCTGCTGGTACATTTACCGTAGGGTTTACTAGTGCTTATGATGGAAAGTTTTATATTGAGATGGATGCATCTTCCACCAGAACTTTATCAGAAGGAAGATATGAATATAATATTTTAATGACTGGTAGTTCAGAGACAATAACACTTTTTGATACTGCTATTTCAGCTGGTTCTACAGCAGGTATCGGAACCACTGTATTTACAGTAAATAAGAGAACAGATAGTGCAAGTGGATATACTGTGGCAATTGGAGATTCCTTTACGGTAGGTGCTGCTTTAACCGATGTTGCTATTGTTGGTGTAGGTACTACCGTTAATGAGATTACCATAGGAACCGCTCATACATCTCCTTTACAAATAGAACCTGGAACAGGAGTTACTTTTACTAGAACAGGATCCGCAACAACCATTTATAGTATGGTGAATGGTAATATTCTTGTAATTGCTGGTGTATCTTCTGCACCATAAATATTTAAAAGAGTAGTTGTGTAAATGTCTAAACCGCAGAGTAGAGCAGAATTTAAAGAATATTGCTTACGGCAATTAGGTGCTCCTGTGCTGGAAATTAATCTTGCCACCGAGCAGTGTGAAGATATTATAGATGATGCCGTACAGTTTTTTCATGAAAGACATTTTGATGGTGTGGCTCAAGTATACTTAAAGTATAAAATTACTCAAGGTGACAAAGATAGAGGAAGAGCACCCAAAGGAACTTATGCAGGTATAACCACTACGAGTGCGAGCAGTACTATTAATGGACAATCTATACAATTTGATTATGAAGAGAATAGTAATTATCTAGAAATTCCTCCAGAAGTTATTGGAGTCACTAAACTTTTCCGTTTTGATGGAAGTAATACAGCGACTAACAATATGTTTAGTCTTAAGTATCAGTTATTCTTGAATGATATTGCTTTTAATTGGGGTACAACAGAATTATTATCTTATGCAATGACAAGAACTTATTTGTCTGACATTGATTTCTTACTTAATACTGAGAAGCAGATAAGATTTAATCAAAGGCAAGATAGGTTATATATTGATATTGATTGGGCAGAAACTAATGTGGGAGATTGGTTTATTATTGATTGTTGGAGAGCATTAAATCCATCAGATTATACTAGAGTGTGGAATGATTCATTCTTAAAACCTTATACTGTGGCGTTAATGAAACGGCAATGGGGACAGAATTTGATGAAATTCCAAGGAGTTAAATTACCAGGAGGAGTGGAGTTAAACGGACGGCAAATGTATGATGATGCTGAAAAGGATTTGGACAGAATCAGAGAAAGAATGTCCAGTACTTATGAATTGCCTCCATTAGATATGATAGGTTAATATTATGCTTAACCCGTTCTTTCAACAAGGTAATAGGCAGGAACAGAGTTTAGTTCAAAGTCTTATCAACGAACAGTTGAAGATGTACGGGGTTGAGGTGCATTATTTACCTCGCAAATATCTTACTGAAAAAAGTATTATAAGAGAAGTTGTTCAATCTAAATTTGACGATGCTTATCCATTAGAAGCATATTTGGATACTTATGATGGATATGGAGAGAATCCAGTTATTCTGTCTAAATTTGGTATTGAACAGAAGAATGAAATAACTCTAACAATTTCTAAAGATAGATGGGAGACTTATATTGAACCTTTAATGGAGAATGAACCTAATGTAAAATTAATTACTCGTCCTAAAGCAGGAGATTTAATTTATTTTCCATTAGGAGATCGTCTTTTTGAAATTAAATATGTAGAACATGAAAAACCATTTTATCAATTAAGGAAGACTTATATCTATGAGTTGAGATGCGAACTCTTCCGTTACGAAGACGAAGTTATTGATACTGGGGTTGAGGATATTGATGATCTTCTGGTTGGAGATGAAAGTGATGGTCAAACAGAAGATGGAATCTCCACTATTGCTGGACCTACCCAAACCCTTACTATGGTTGGTACGGGAGTCAGTGTAACTGCTGTAACCGGTCTTGTAGACGGTGGTATTCAATTTATTACTATTGGTGATAGGGGTGGTGGATATACTGATGTTCCTAGGGTTGCAATATCTTCTGCACCTTCAACTGGAATAACAGGTATTGCTAGTGTACGAATGATCGGCGGACTTCAAGTTTGTAATTTGAATGTTAATGCAGCTGCTAAATCCGTCCAGAATGCTGATCTGAATAATGCTGGTGCTGGATATACCGAAGCACCTATAATTAGATTTGTGAGCAATACAGGTGCTGGTGCTACTGGTATTTCTTCTATCTCTGATGGTGGTATTGGTATTATAACTATGACGAGTTATGGTGGACTAATTGGTGGTGGTGGATTTACTACTTCTCCTCAAATTACCTTTAGTAGTGAAATATTTGAGGCGGGTGTTACTACTGCTGGTGCTGCTGCTACTGCTGTAGTAAGTACTGCTGGTACTATAACTGCTATTAGAATAACCAATGCTGGTGCTGGATATAGTGTTGCACCTACCATAACAGTTGCTGATCCTTCATTCGGATCTAGTGGTAACTTCGTCTTTAATGAGATTGTAACTGGATCTGCTACCACGACTACCGCTAGAGTCAGAACATGGAATTCTGTCACCAATATTCTTGAAGTTGCTACTGTGGGTGGTGAAGGATTTAAGATTGGAGAGACAATAACAGGCAGCAAGTCTGGTGCTACTCAAGTCATTAGAGTTGTTGATACTCAAATTGGCGATGATGAGGAGTATGCAGATAACTTCAATATTGAAGCTGCAGCGGATGAAATTCTAGACTTCAGTGAACAGAACCCATTTGGTGTGCCCTAAATATAAGATAACAGGTGTCTAAAAATGTTTGAGTATTTTTATAACGAAATATTGAGAAAGACCATTATTTCTTTTGGTACACTTTTCAATGGAATAACGGTAAAGCAAACCGATAGTTCTGGTGATGTTGAGGATGCTATTAAGGTTCCTTTGGCATATGGTCCTACTCAAAAGTTTTTAGCACGTTTAAATCAGCTCCCAGACCTCAATAAGGCAACTGCTATTACTCTGCCTAGAATGTCTTTTGAGTTTACTGGGTTAACTTATGATCCCAGTAGAAAATTAACAACGACTCAAAAGTTTGTTGTAAAAGATCCTGTTACAGAAAAAAATTCTAGTAAGGCATATATGCCTGTTCCATATAATATGCAATTTGAACTTGCTATTATGTGTAAATTAAATGATGATGCTTTACAGATTGTAGAACAGATTTTACCTTATTTCCAACCCTCATACAATGTAACCGTTAATCTTGTTGGAAGTATTAATGAGAAAAGAGATATCCCCATTGTACTTGAAAATGTAACAATGCAGGATGATTATGAAGGAGACTTTGAGACAAGAAGAGTTCTTCTCTATACTTTAAGATTTAGTGCAAAGACATATCTATTCGGTCCTGTTTCCGCTGCTACCGACGATATCATCAGATCTGTTAAGGTTAACTACCTCACTGGTAAGGATACTGCTAATACTAGAAGAGATCTTACATACTCTGTGCTTCCTCGTGCTGTCAAGGCATATGAAGGTGATATTACCACTCTCATGGGAGAAAATATAACTGCTACTGATGATACAATGACAGTTGATGATGGATCTGCTATTGTAACTTACTGGAATAGTCAGAACACTGCTGGTAGACAATGCTACCTAGATCTTGAAGGGGAAGAAGTACTAGTGGTATCAATTGAAGGTAATACTATGGTAATTGAAAGAGGTAAAGATGGTACTACTGCTGCGATTCATGTTAAGGGATCACCTGTTAAGATTATCGATCAAGCAGTAGAAAGAACATATATCCCTGAAGGAGATGACTTTGGATTTGACGGAACTATTTCATGATGACTAAAGAATACAGCAAATTGGATAAGACCTTTAACATTACTCCTGAAGTAATAGAAGAGGAAACTACTGTTGTTGAAAGACAAAAACCTGATAGACTTACCAAAGATGATATCGAAAAGGATTATGACTATACACGGGGTAATCTTTATAGTATAATTGAGAAAGGACAAGAAGCAATTAATGGTATTCTAGAAATTGCTCAAGAAAGTGAAATGCCTAGAGCATATGAAGTTGCCGGACAATTAATTAAAAGTGTTTCTGATGCAACGGATAAGTTGCTAGATCTTCAGAAAAAAGTTAAAGAAGTTAACGAAGAAGAGAAAAAAGGTCCCACTAGTGTTACTAATAATGCATTGTTTGTTGGTTCTACTGCAGATTTAGCAAAATTAATTAAACAACAAGATAAAAAATCTGACTGATTTTTTTTGAAATAAATATAACTATGGATAACGAATATCAAAGTGCCACTTAAGAAGCCGTCAGAATTCTACGTTAAGACTCCTAATAGTTCTCTGGATGAGATTAGGGAAAATGCTACTCCAGAAAAAGTAGAGACAATTTCTGAAGCTTTTAATTCTTTTAAAACAAATTTTGATCATATTCAGGCATTAAAAGAATTTACTAATACCTTTGATACTTTTAAGAATAATGTAGAGAAGGTAGACACTTTATCCGAAAGCGTCGAAGAAATAAGAGAAGGGATTCAAGATCTTATTAATAAGGAAGATCTTAATGATGCCATGACTGCACAACTTCTCTTTGTAGAGGAGTCTATAAGAAATGTTCAGGATAAAGTAAAGACTTTAAATTCTAAAAGCGTTTTAGGGATAAAGGAAGAATTTGGTACATTATCGGGAATAGTAAAAGAATTTATAGGAGAGGAAGTACCTGCCTATAAGAGATTAATAGTTGATTCAGAAACCAGAGTTGATAATAGATTTGGGACTTTTAAAGATAAGTTGACTTCTCAAGTTGAGGAGGTGCATGAAGATATCTATGCTAATCTTAACTGTGTTACTTCTCAAATTGAATCTCTTAATGAAGAACATCTTTCTTCGGTAAAAGAGGAAGTAAAGGGGATTAGAGGTAAAGTTGAATCTTTATTAGAAAAAGTATTACCCAAATATAAAAAGTTTTTTGCAGAGACTGAAGTAAAGACCGAACAGAGACTTGCTGAAAATAAAGAATTTGTTATTGAAAGTGTTAAAACTCTAGAAGATGACTATAAGAATAATCTTGATCAGATCCAAAAAGGATTTGAAAGGGTTGCAGAAAATTATAAAAAGACTTTAATAGAATCTAAATTAAAAACTGAAGAAGAAGTAAAGGTTATTTCTTCTCATATTGATGATCAAGTTGTTTTTATGAAGAATTCTATTGAAGGAATAGAAGAAAGGATTAGTAATAAGGAAATAGAATTAGATAAGCATTTATTAGAAAAAACTTCTGATATTGAGAGTCTAATTGAAGATTCAAAGAGGTTAGGATCGACCTATGATAATCTCTATAAAGATTTTAAGGAAAGAGAGATTGCGGAGAATAAGAAGTTAGAAGGTTATGAAGAAACTTTGACAGGTTTCTCTAATAGAATGAATGAGATGGAGACATCTCTATCCGATAATATCTGTGAGTTGCAAGAAAATTTGGATACTAGTACATCCAAATATTATAATGAAATGAAGGACTCAGTAGTTCCTGCTGTAGTTAATTTTGAAAAAAATCTTTCTGGTCAACTCAAAGAGATGAGAGTTGATTTTGCAGTAAATGAAAAACATGTTGATGATTTACAAGGTGAGTTTAAAAATCTTCTTCATAAAATAAAAGTTGATACTTTAGTAAAAGAAGTTACGGATACTAATGAGAAAAATTTATCTAAAGTTAAAACTCAATTAGAAGAAAGAGTTAATCGTTTAGAGCAATTAATTGCTCTATATGAAGAAAAGGTTTCACCAACTGTTAAGGTAGGATCGACTGTAATAAATGAAGGTCTTTTAAACATTCCTCCTGATGTAAAAAATTCTGACCCATTAACTCCATTAGATCAGAAATATGCAACTATTGAAGATCTGCAGGACCATTACCGACTATTCATTAATAGGGTTCAGCAACAACTATCAACCTTTGGTGGAGGTGGTGCTAGGATTATGTCCGATCTGGAGGATGTGGATTATGCTGGCACAGGAATTTCTACTGATGGATGGGTTTTAGCATGGGATAGTGAGATTAATATGTGGGCACCCGCCGCAGGTGGATCTGCTGGTGCTGGGGGAACGTGGGGATCCTCTA
>VTLG01008489.1_pt1 | contig 11455 bp, 17 predicted proteins | sample 4694571 | NCBI WGS metagenome assembly VTLG01 (sample SAMN12604809, study PRJNA352737) | marine metagenome | biome: ENVO:00000447; feature: ENVO:00000209|ENVO:00000569|ENVO:01000036; material: ENVO:00002151; isolation source: viral sequences binned using virsorter ... | reverse complement strand
CTAGTGATAATAAAGAATAAATACCACCCATTGCAGTCTCTAATTCATTAGCCATGTAACGAATTTCTTGTGCTGTTACACGTTCAGCTTCTCTTTGAATAGCAGTGTGCAATAGGAAAGCATATTTTAATCGCTCCTCTAAACGACCAATTGATTTATCAACTGTTTGTAAATCATAAAACTTTTCTGCTTGTAATACAGAAACGTCATCTTTATTTCCTGTAATAATATCACCATTACGTGATATTGCTATGTCTCTTTTCTTTGTAGTAGAATTAGGTTTAACCATGAATACCATCTTGGCACTTGCAGCACTTGATTCTACCATAGCTTGAGATAGGCCTTCTAAAGATTTCAAGTCACCAATATATTCTTCAACATAAGAGCGTCCATAATCTTCACCATCTACTCTAACCATACGTAAACATAACCAAGGAAATGCGTCTATAGGGTGTTCACCAACAGAGGAAGGTATTTTAATTCCTTTAACTTCTTGGCATACATAAAATCTTTTATTATCTAGTTTATAAATATGAGTATACAAGTCACAAGTAGTGTCAGACTTAGCGTCCTCTTTACTCATTTGTTGTAGCACTAATTCTCTAACTTCATCTTCTAAAGATAAAATTGAAATGCTTTCTCTTACAACTATTTCTAAAATTTGGCCTTCACCATCTCTTTTACATACATATTGGTTTAAAGGAAACACACGCATAGTTCCTTTTTTTGGAATATGACATAGGACATTTCCACCAACAATCAATTGTTTTATCGCCTCAAAAACTGGTACACGTAAAGCAAGAGCTTCAATCTTAGACATAACTTCACGCTCAATTTTTGCTAAAGATTTTTCAATAGCAGTTTTAAGTTGAGGGTTTGCGTCTACTTGTTGTTTAGCTTTACCTTCTACAGCTAGTCTAAAAAATGGTTGATTTGGGGGGAGCAATAGTAGGAGTAATTTTGAAGCAAGGTTGTTAACACCTCGGCTACCTACTGATTGAAAAGGACTGTAAAAGTCCTGTGAGGGAGTTGTTGAATTTTCAGGGATTAGTGTTGGTATAGTTAATTCAGAGCATTGTCTACCCCTGTCTAGGTAATGCTCTCTTGTTTCCATTAGCTTATTATATCGTCCTTCAGCAGTATCTACATTATTGTAGTTCATATTTTCATCAGCCATTATTTTTCCTTTTAACTAGGAGTATTAAGACCAGATGAACCTGAGATAGCTAAGTCAGTCTGTAGAATACTAGTACCTTTTTTTCCTTTTTTCTTCTTGGCTAGTTCTAAACTGTCTTCGGAAGCTAATTCAATAGTTGGTGCTAATTCATCAGCACTAGCAACAGCTTGGTTAACTGGTTGCACTGCTGGTGCTACTGTACTTCCACCACCACCAAAACACATAAGCGACTCCTTTCTAATAAGAGGTTGGGATTGATAAATCTGAAGATGACGTACTCACGCTAGATTTTTTCTTTTTAGAAGAAGGTTCAGGATTTTCAAAGCCCATTCCTTCATCATCTTTAGGGTCTTTAATATTTCCTTCGACAAACTTAATTGTAGGGTCTGGTCTAACTGCAACTGCTGGTTGTTTAGTTCCACCAAAGCACATTAGCCATCTCCTAATAAGTTATCTTCATTGCGTTTTTTAAGTTCCATTAACCAGCTAACAACACTGCGTTGACCGGATTTAAACCAAACTTCCCTTTCTGTATCATTTAAAGAAGGGGATTTGTCTGGATAAATCTTATCTAAAGTTTCTATTAAACCTTCAACAGTATATGGTAACTGTATATCATCTAAAGGGTTTGTCATATAATTTCCTTCATATATGGGTACTAATTATCCCACAAATTACCAGTCATACTGCCTTTTGAGTATTCTGTAGCCCTATTTTCAAAGAAATTAGTATGTTCCACACCATTTAATACCCAATCTAACCAAGGAAGAGGGTTATCTTTAACTGCAAAGTTAGGTTTAAGACCTAATTGTAGCAATCTTCTATCGGCTATGTGTCTTATATATTGTTTTACTTGGTCTGGTTCTAAACCTTCAACGCCCCCTTGTTCAAAGGCGAGGTCAATAAACTTATCTTCAAGCATAACCATATCTCTACATATATCATATAGAGTTTTCTTAAAATCATCATTCCATATATGTTTGTTTTCATCAATCAATGCGTGAAATAATTTTATCATATTTTCTACATGATGGCTTTCGTCCCTTATAGACCACGTTACTATTTGGCACATACCTTTCATTTTACCAAATCTCTGGAAATTTAATAGCATTATAAAGGAAGCAAACAACTGTAGTCCTTCCCCAAATGCTGAGAATACAGCTAATTCTCTAGCTAACCCTTCAATTCCTTCACCTTTATTTCTGAATAAATAATCGTGCTTGTTAGACATAGCTTCATATTCTTGAAAAGCTTTATAATCACTGTCAGGTAATCCAATAGTATCATTTAATAATGAATAAGAATGAGCATGATTTGCTTCACTAGTAGCAATGGCTGATAACATCATGCGTATTTCTGGTGGTTTAAATTTAGTGATATAATTATCAAGATACGCTTGAGCAATGTCAACATCACCTTGCGTAAAGAATTTAAGTATTTGTGTAATTAAATTTTTCTCTTCATTTGTTAGTCTTTCATTCCAATCTCTAACATCTTCTGCAAGAGACACTTCACTAGGTAACCAGTGCATTTTCTGTTGTTCATCATAAGCTTCAAAAGCCCAAGGGTATTGGAATGGTTTATAATAATTTCTTTCTTTTAATAAACTCATACTAGCCACCCCCACCAATCAAACAATTCCAGTGCTTCTATTACTACTAGCATTCCTAATTCTACTGCTAAGATTGTATGATACACAGTCCACAAAACAGACTGAGGTTTTCCATCTACTGATTTATATTTTTTTCTATCATAAGTTTTCTTAGATAGTTTTTTTCTTTGCCTATACTTAGGAGTCATCACTTCCTTTGCATAAGGGTTTCTCTTTTTTGTCTTTACCATAATTTCCTTTCTTTATGCTTGACAAGCTAGACATTCTTCCTCTGAGTCAGGTCTAACTATTCGTTCTATTTTTTTAGATAAAATTTCAGCCCTTTTAATGGCTTCAGACCTACAATAATACATTGTCTTCAAACCTTTTTTCCATGCAGATAAATGTAATAAATGTAGTTCTTTTATATTAACATCTGCTGGGACAAATATGTTTAAACTTTGTGACTGACATATATACTCTTGTCTGTCTGAAGCTAAATCAATAATCCATCTTTGGTCTATCTCAATAGCTGTAGCAAAAACATCTTTTTCCCAATCTGATAAACTATCTAAATGATAAACAGAACCTCTATTGGCAACAATGCTTTTCCAAACATCTATATTATCTATTCCTTTTTCTTGTAATAGTTTTTTTAAATATTTGTTTTGCATAAAATGTGTTCCACTCATTGTCTTTTGAGTAAAAGCATTTGCTCTTAAAGGTTCAATGGAAGGACTAGTCCCCCCACAAATAATACTGCTACTAGCGTTAGGTGCAATAGCTAAAAGATGTGCAAATCTTAATCCTGTTCCTTTCATATCAGGAGCTTCCCCTCTCTCTATTCCTAACTCTTTTGAAGTGAATAAAGACTGTTCTTTTATATGGGAGAATATTTCTTTATTTTGTGATTTAGCTAATGCACTAGCAAAAGGAATATTCTTACTTTGTAAATAAGAATGAAAACCCATTGCACCTAATCCAATACTACGTTCTTGTCTTGCTGAATGCTTTGCAAATTTTAATTCATCTGGTGCGTTTGTAATAAAACTTTCTAAAACATTATCTAAAAATCTAATAACGTCTGGAATAAATTTATTATCATTCTTCCACTCATCATACTTTTCTATATTTAAACTAGACAAACAACAAACAGCAGTACGCTCCTCATTTGTAGGTAAAGTAATTTCAGAACATAAATTTGAATGGTTTACTTTTAATCCAAGTCTCTTTTGACTGCTCGGCAAATGCTTTTGAATCGTATCAATAAAGCATAGATAAGGTTCACCAGTGGTAACTCTAGTCTCCAAAATTTTTTGCCATAATTTCTTAGCTGAAATGGTTCGTACAACTTTCCTAGTATGAGGGTCAATAAGTTCCCAATCGTCATTGGCACTAGGATTATCAGTACACTTATCAATAATAGACATAAACTTATCAGAAACATTAATCCCATGATGAAGGTTGAGACACTTTCTATGAATATCTCCACCACTAGGTTTACGTATTTCCAGAAACTCCATAATTTCTGGGTGTGATATATCTTGGTAAGCAGCATAACTTCCTCTCCTTGTTTTTCCTTGAGAGAATGCTAACATTTCACTATCAACAACGTGCATAAATGGTATAGAACCAGTAGATATTGAGCCACCTGAAGTTTCAGTTCCATCACTTCTAATGTTTCCCCAATAGCCACCAATACCACCACCCACAGTTGCCAACCAAGCATTCTCTGTATAATGTTTTGTTAATCCTTCTCTACTATCTGGTACATAATTCAGAAAGCATGAGATAGGCATTCCTCTTTTAGTTCCACCATTAGTTAATATAGGTGTTGCATACATGAACCACAAGTTAGACACATATTTATAAATACGATTTGACATTTCCTCATCATCAGAAAATTCTTTAGCCACTCTCATAAAAGATTCTTGAGGGCTTTTTTCTTTTTCTGTGAGGTATCTGTCTTTTAATATTCTGAGTCCAGCTTCTGTTAGTAAAGAGTCCTTACTATAGTCCATGTATTATTTTCCTTCCTCTTTTTGTTTTAAATTAAATTCCAATTGCTCTTTATTTTTTTTCTCACACTCACCAGCAATTGCCATATAAGCAGAAGCGTCTATATAAGTATCATCAGTCCTGTCACCAAGTTTAGTTCTAGCAATTTTTAATAAAGTCATCATAACTGCCACGTCATGTGCTGTTACTCTCATTCCTAAATATATAGTCCAGAAATTAGCAATGTTCCAATGATTAGAAACTTTATCACCATACTCTTTTGCTCGTTCACCACTAACTAACTCTATAGCTTTTGTTAAATAATCTTTTGTAGTTTTTATACCTTCCATAAATTTACCTCTCCAGTTTGTTTATTATAATCTCCGTGTCTTAAAATTCTAGCAACTTGGGCCTGTTGTAATGCGTCTTCTTTTGTTAACCCATTCTTTTTATATGTATCAACAACTAAATCCCACATTTTATTTACCGATTGTCTTCTGTTTTTAAGAATCTTTTTAGCAGTGACTATACCAACAGAAGGACAACCATAGTAGCCATCTGTGCTGTCACCAGTCAGTGTTTGTATTAAATGCCACCAATCACATTCCTTCTTTTTTCTTAGAACAACAGTCTTTCCATCTTGTGAAAGATAAGAAGGTATTTGTTTAAAGTCTTTATCCAAAGAACATATAATTCTTTGTTCATCAGTTGGCTTAGTGGCTAGTATGCCAATAACATCATCAGCTTCAAGAGTAGGAACAACTATAGCTTTATATTGTTTCCTTAAATGTTCTCGTAATGCTCCTAATACTAAAGGTTTACGTCTTTGTTTACGATTATCCTTATAGCTAGGTAAGACATCTTTTCTAAAATTTTTAGAATCAGTCAATGCAATTATAATACTGCTGGTTTCTAAGTTTTCTTTCAATGTTTCTATTTCATTATGCAATAAACTTTTTGCATAATTTTCATCAGCGTGTAAAGTCCACAATCCATCTTCCCACTTGGTATCAACTTCAGCGAGGGTAGCTGCTTTATACGCTAGTATGTCTCCATCTATTAACAGTCTTCTTTTCATAATTAATCCTCTAAGTTTTTTGTTGTGAAAGCTTCAGATATAGGAATTAAAATAAGTTTGCTAGATTTATAGTCACCCCCCATAACATATTTATCTTTATATTTTTCTGCTAATTTTTTAATTCTTTCTATTGGAAAAATAAATGTACCATAATAATTTTTATCATCAGGTGAACAGAAATTTTGAATCCACCATTTTACATTCTTATTATCAGGGTGATAAATACCACTTGGTTTTCCAGAACATTCTACTTCAATACATAAATTATCTCTACGTGACCAAGTGTTGTAACGCTCAGTCTTTACTTCAGCAGAAGATTTACTCATATTTAAAATAGAATATATTTTATCTTGGTGATACTCACCAAAAGTTAAGTCAGGTTTAAAGTTATTCATTAGTGTGTTCCACTCCAATTGTTTGAGATTTTATATTCGCCAGTCAATGGCACTCGTAATTTGAAATGTTCGCCAGTCCTTTTAATACATTCGACAGCTAACTTTCCTACTTCTTCTGCTGTATCATTATCACATTCAACTTGTATCTCATCATGTACCCATAATAATTGTTGAACATTTTTAATGCTACTAACAGATTTATCAAATTCAACTAGCCACTGTTTACAAACGATAGCACCAGCACTTTGTAATAAAGTGTTCAATGCACTGTGTTGATTTCTTACTTTTACTTTTCTTTTATCTAATCCAAGTAAGTAACCACGTTCAGAAACTAATTTAACTTGTTCTATTAATTTACTCAGGGCCGGTAACCTATCAAGAAACTGCCTTCTTACTCTTGCTGCGTCTCGATTTGTTTTTCCAGTCACTTGAGCAATCTTCGCAACACCAGCTCCATAAAGCCAAGCGTACAAAAATCTTTTACTCTGGTCTCTTGTTTCAAGACCAGCTAATTTTTGATTAGTAGTATGTATGTCACCATTAACTACAATATCAGCATACTTTCCCCCATCAAACTTAGCTATGTAATGTCCAAGTAGGCGTAACTCTAATCCTGAAACGTCCACACCTAACAAAACTTTGCTACGAGGTACTGTAAATAATTCTCTAAATTGTTTTCCATAAGGAATGCCAACTGCTGGTACTTGCTGTAAATTTGGTTTACTTGCTGTTGCTCTACCAGTCACAGCATTATTTGTGTTAACTGTGCCATGCAACCTACCACCAACTTCTAATTTTAAGTAAGCATTCTTTCCCTCTGCCAACATACCAATACGTTTTTCTAATAAGAAATAACGTGCTAACAATTTAGCTTCAGGATAGTCTAAACTATTTAAAACTTTATCATCTACTCTAGGAGAACCATCAGGAGTAAACTCTTTAGGTTTCCAATCATACTTAGTTTTAAATCTATCAGCAATATGTTGTCTGCTTGAAGGATTAAACTCTATTACTTTATCTTTTAATTGCTTACCTGTTTTTTCTGAAACTCTTTTAATAGTTATAGGTAAAAAAGTTTCTTCCATTTCTTTTTTAATGTTCTCTCTTTCACTGGACAATTCAGAATATAAAGCAGTAGCTTTTTCTTTATCAAACATTATCCCATATCTTTCTTGCTTACCTATGAGAGTTGCTACAGCGTGTTCGAGTTTTAATGATTGCTCTGAATATTTTTGCTCCAAAATTTTTTGGTATAAAGTATAAGTGACCTCAACATCTTGAATACAATACTCTAACATTTCTTCAGTAAAAAATGACCAGTCGGTATCTATTAATTGTTTATAATTTCCTAGTCTAATTCCCCACGATTTTAAACTGTGTTTATTGACTAATTGCCTTGGAAAATCTTGAGTATGTACTCGTTTCATATCAGACTCTATTAAATCCGACCAAATTAGGCGTGTCGCTACTAGAGTATCAAACACTTTTGCTTTAGTTTTAAATTGAAACAACTTTTCCAATACTGGAATATCATATTTAATTATATTATGACCAATTATTAAATCAGCTTTTTCTAATTTGTTTGTCCCTTGCCACCAATCATTCTTAGTATAAGAAGATATTTCATTCGTATCAATATCCTTTAACACAATACAATGAAGCTTGGACACGTTTTCCAATAAATCATTTGTTTCTATATCAAATACATAACTAGACATTTAATTTTACCTTTATTAATTTTACAACGTTACAAGATGGTATGACTGTTGACGCCCCACCATCACCTAAACTTAAATCACTTTTTTTATAATTAAAATCACTCATCAGAATATGAACCTTATCATCTTTTCTAACCAACCAACCAGTGCTTACACATAAGCAAGGTTCAGACTTTAAAATGTCAGACATTTCTCTCCAAGAGGGGTCAGTCTCAATATCTTTCCAATAAGCAATATAAAAATCATACTTAAAGGGTATTCTAGGTAATTTTTGTTTACTCATTTTTTCCTTACTCTTAGGCCTAAACGTACTCGTCTTCTGTTTTTTCTTTTTGTTGAACCTACTTTACGTCTGCCCTTGTGTTTTTTTCTTTTTAAATCTGCTTTACTCATTAATGTACTGTTGCTATGTTAACAAATATTCTAGTTGCTGCTTCATCAAACATAGACAACTCATTTATTGTAACTTCAGCAGATAATTTTGTATCTATTGTTGGGACGTGTATTGTTACATCAAGAAGAGGATTTTGTTTTGCTACAATCATAGCATTGCTAATTTCTTCAGTAACAGTCCAATAACCTTTTTGCATATCTTTTAATTCTTTATTAAACTTTTCAAAAGTCATTGTTTTTTTCCTTAACACCAAAACCTTCATGGACAAGTTTAGTTTCAACTAAACAAGCACTTTCTTCATCAAAATATAACATTCCACATTTTCCTGTATTTCCAGAGTGTCTATTTTTTAACACCCTTACTGTTGTACAATTTCTTTTCACTTCATCATTCTGGTCACGCTCTAAACCAATAACGCTGTCACTTAATTGACTTATGGAATGACTACCTCTTAAAGAATTAAGAGAAGTTTGCACTCCATCTTCATACCCTCTGTTTCCATCAGGCCTTCTTAAATGAGAAACTAAAATCAATCCAATGCCAGTAGCTTCAACCAAGCTTCTTAATCTTGTCATAGTGTTGTCAATCAATCTACGTTCATCTAAATTTTCTAAACCAGAAATGACAATAGAAAGATGGTCAAGAATAACCCAACGTACACCCAAACCTTTAGCAAGATAACGAATTTTGGATAAAAGATTTTCGCTTTCGGTTGACCCAAAATGGTCAAATAAATAAAGTAAGCCACTACCCACTGTTGCACTAAAACTATTTCTAAAGTCATCTTCAGATACTCCTTTTCGTGTTAAGTGTAGAGGTTTTTTTAAATCAATTCCCATAATTCCTAAAGCAGTTCGTTTAATGCTTTCCTCTAATGCAATATAACCTACACATTCACCTCTCTTAATTAAATGATGTGCTATGTGTCTACACATTTGAGATTTTCCTTGTCCTGTTCCAGAAGTTATAGTTACTAATTCGCCCCTTCGCATACCAAGTGTCTTATTATTCAGACACTCAAAAGGATAGGGTATACTTTCGTTATCATCTTCCTTAATTAATGTTTCATAAATGTCTTGGCCTGAAATAATACCATCAGGTCTGTATGCTTTAGCACCCCACATACAATTGATTAATTCTTTTGACTCACCAGCCACTAACATTTCGTTAGCGTCCTTACGAGGTAACATAGCTATGCTACATTTGTTTGGTGTAAATAATTTAGAACATTCCTCTGAAGCTTGTTTTCCAGCATCATCAGAATCAAACATTAAGATAATTTTTTCAAATTTCTCAAGCCATTCTAATTGCTGTTGTAAATCTTTTTTCGCCCCTTGACTTCCTGTCTTTACAGATACCACAGCCCATTTATTATTTAAGCTGGAAGATAAACTCATAGCGTCTATCTCACCTTCAAGGACGCACACTTGCTTACCACCATCACGCCATAGGTTTTGTCCAAACAGTAAAGCGTTCTTGGTGTCACCAATCCATTGAAAAGACTTATCAGGATAGCGTAATTTCTGTGCAACTAATGTGTTAGTTTTGTCAAAGTAGTTTGCAATTTGAACAGTCTTATCTTTATGTTTACCAATAAGATAATTAAATTTGTTAACTGTTTCTTTATTTATTTTACGCTTAACCAATGGCTTAGCTTCACCTGATATAAAATTATTATTTATTTTTTTCAATGGTATGTCCTCATCATTGTAATTGGAATAGTATTGTCCACAGCCAAAACAATGACCATGATTGTCTGAATAAACAGCCACGTTGTCTTTTGAACCACACGCTTTACAAGGGGCGTGATATAAAAAATCACTTTCTTGCATATTAAATCCTTATAAAATTTTTTGGTTAAAAAAGCCGACCTAGAAATCTAAATCGGCTTATATTATTTTACTACTTCAGTAATCCATTCTCTAGGAATAAATTTATCTGAATATTTAAAGCCATGCTTGTCACACCACATGGCATAGGTAGTTTTTGACTTTTTTGAAATTTTAGTTTTTGAATTAGAGAAAACAAATCGTAAATCTAATCTTGGATATTGTTTTTTAACTAACAAACTCTTTTGCTTATCAGCAGTTAAAAATCTACCTTTACCTTCAATGTACATGATACCCCCATTCTTTTTAAATAAAATAAAGTCAGGGGTGTATCTATGTACCTTCTCTGGTTTTGTGTATTTTATAACCTTGCTCTCGTACTCAAAATCAATATTTTGTTTTACCAATTGTTGAGCAATTTGTTCTTCTAAACCTGAGCGATAGTTATTAGAAGTCCTCTTCTGACGATACTTTTTTCTCATTAAACTCCTCAACTATTGGTTCGTGTTGGTAACCAGTCTCTTCTTTAAATCCAAAGTTACTGTTATTACCTTCTACCAACTGTATAACTTGAGCAGCTTTTAATCGCATTGAAACTCCTGCCCCCACTAGTGTTGTGTAGTAAGGAATAAGCTCGGCACTTACTTTTATTTCTGAGCCACCCCAAACATTAACATTCTGTATGGGTTTTCCTTTTGCGTCCACCACAACTGGTTTGTTGGGAAACGTTTCACCTGTCTTTGTTGTTATCTTTGCTTTACATTTGAATTTCAAAATGACTTTTCCAGTTGGAACGCCTTCATCATTCAATTGGTCAAAGTATGGTGGTTCAGCTTTCTTAATTTCTTTACCTTTAGCTTTCTCTTTTCCAAGAGTAATAGCTTCTTTAATTGCTGCGTCAATTTTAACAATTAAAGGTTCAGCGTCTTTCCTATCTAAGATAAGATTAGTACGATAATCACCCACCTCAGAAAACTTAGTATCAGGGGCGTGTAGCCAAGGATACTGAGCAATTCCTGTAGGAGTAACTATCTTAGTATATTGTGGTCTACTCATTTTCTTCATTCTCCTCTTCTATTTCTTCCAAAATGTAACCCTTGTCAATCAAGACAACAGCTTCATCTAATGGAAGGTTTCTGTATTTTTCGTTAACCATAAAATAACTCCTTTTGGTTCATATAGGGGTACTTTAAGCGAAAAAGAACTCACTGTGGATAACTTCATTAATATCAAAGTCACCTTTTGCTGGTACGTCAGGAAGTTTACTTCTTTGCT
>VTLG01015443.1_pt1 | contig 11456 bp, 24 predicted proteins | sample 4694571 | NCBI WGS metagenome assembly VTLG01 (sample SAMN12604809, study PRJNA352737) | marine metagenome | biome: ENVO:00000447; feature: ENVO:00000209|ENVO:00000569|ENVO:01000036; material: ENVO:00002151; isolation source: viral sequences binned using virsorter ... | reverse complement strand
TAACTACCTTTTTACCTATAGTTTCAGTAGATCTACCACCCTCGCTATCAAATATGTATTTCTTGGAACGTAGGAGCTTTTTAAGGGTATATCCCTCAAAATCTGATGCGAGGTACTGGTGTAGGTACGTTTTATTAATATACGGCTGGATATGGTGCTTAATATAGCCAACTTGTACTCTATTATACTCTTCCGTATTTAATTCATTGCTTAATACAAAGTTAACATAATGACGAAAAGCATGCTTAAATTTAATCTTATCATCTGGACCCACTATGTCATCTGGGTTTAAACTTTTAATATAAACTTTAGCTTGTCTCTTTTGGTTCAGCTCAAACTTAATGGTTTTACCTTTGTGTCTTACAAAAAACTTTTTACCCGTATCGGTAATGGCTTGTATATTATAATGACTATTAATTTTAACTAACCAAAATTTCATTTAACAAATCAATACAACTATATTGCTTTTCTGTCAATGATAGATTGACAATTTGGCTTTTTATCAAAAGAGCGTAGGAATGCTGTACTACTTGCGTAGTTTAGAAAGATTATAAACTGCTAGATTATAATTCTAGCTGTTTCTTTTCGTCTTTTAGCAGTAGTATATCTACTAAAGCTAAATGGCTCATTTTAGAAAGAGCTGAAATACTAGGATGCGTACTATCATCATTTAGAAGTCTCGTTATCTTTTGGTTTAGAGACTTTCTCTCTTTCTTTTTTATCTGGATTTTTTGCTCCAGATGTTGGTAGTGTGTTTGCATTTGGATCTACCTCCTTTATGCGATTAAAGTCATAGGTAATTGTTTTTGCATCCATGACTATCTTAGCAGCTGCCGATGGTACACTAACCTCAGCTGCTGCATTCAAGTCTTTAAATGTTTCAGTTGCAGTAAATGAAACTGATCCAGACCAGAATTTTTCGTACTTACCCATTTGGGTAATCTCTTTCCTTAATCATTTCTAAATAGTGAATGGCTTTATTGATGTCTTTTATTTTGCCTTTTTTTTTGTGTCTACAGATGTATTTTATAGCGCAACCCTCTGAAAATTCAAGTCTATTTTCGTTTATGAATTGTGCTGGTTGGATCTTCATATCCTTGTAATGATCTCCGTCTACTTGCTTTTCTAAACTGCTATAAATTATTGGTTTAAACATTTCAGAATTTGTCATTTTATTATTTGTATACTTCTTGCTTTGCCTGGTATTCTTTTCAGCCATCCTCTTTCCTCTAAGTTATTAATATAAACATTAACAGAATTTTTTGATTTTAAACCTACCGCCAACGCAATTTCTTGATACGATGGCGGTATAGTTTTCTTTGCAATATAGTTTTTAATAAACTTAAAAAGTTTTAATTGCTTTTCAGTTAAACCATATTGTTGCATTGTTTCCCCTAAAATTGATCTGCAAATCCATCATTAGCTGGCTTATCTCCGCCAGTTTTCTTGATGGTAATTTTCAAATCCTTATTTTCCTGGATGTAACAAGATGCTTCGCACCAGACAGAATTAACAGTAAAATTTTTTCTGTAGTTCTTACCTGATTTAGGATTCACTTTATCACTATCCACCAACACTAAGTCTGGTCTTTTATCTCCAGCTTGTTTGTCGGGGTTCCTTTTCATTGAAAAGGTACAGATCCAATTTGGATCGCTTGGTTTTTTAAAATCAGCCATATATAATATTAACCTCCATTAAATTGCTGTTTTCTATCTAAAAAGGATTTCACTAATGTTTGATACCTTTTTAAATCTTGTTTCTTTAGCTCTGCTAAAAAATTCTTATTTTGACTTGCTATCTGATCTAAGTTTGCTTGATGACTAGCGTTTTTAATTCTTTCCTCAATGATGGTTGCTTGGTTTAAATCAACACCATTATTTTCATTATGATTTTGTTTTTTATTATCTAGTTCTACATCTGAATAAACTTCTCCGTGAATACCAAGAGCTTTTAATATGGCTCTATCAACGCTGCGCTTTTCAGCTACTGCTACGGGGTAGGGGAAATCGTTATTTAAAGGAGACACTTCTCCAAGCGAATAAAATGTTTTAGCATTATATTTAGCTCCAGCTTTAACTACTGCACAACCTTTTTCTAAATTACAATGTATTAAATTTATATCAGTTTCAATGCCGTATAAACTTGCTAACTTTTCTACCTCTAAATGTTTGATTGCATATTTACCTGAACCTATCTGCCACATACCCCCATTAACTTTAAGTTTAGCAAGATAAGGTTTGAGTGTGTTTAAATGTATTACTTTAGACATAAGAACTTTCTGATAGCCAGATGTATGAATGAAGGGAAAGATTACTGCCGTAATAAAAACCCTTGTCTAACATCTCTGTTAAACGCATCTGGCTACCATCATTAGTAAAGACATGACTTATAACTAAGAGGGAGATAAGAAAAACAATCAATATAAGGAGCAAACCTTTTGAATTGTTTTTTTCCTTTACTAATTTTTTTTTAAGCAACCACATTTGCGGGTTTATAGTTGATGTATCTCGTCTCATACTAAACCCCATAATTTCATTGCTGCTTGCTTGTGATCCCCTAAACCATTCCAAAAGAAATGGTCGAAATCACACGGAATATCTTGATGCCAAGTAGTTTTGCCAGCGTGGTTTTCCATAACTCTTTCTCTACGTTTAGCAGTAAGAGCCATTTGATTTAATTTTAGTTTTAAATTTTCTGGTTTTAAATCATCGCAATTATCTGGTGTAAAAACATTATAATCTTTTTCATTTAAAACTAATAAGTGTGGTTTCTTTTTTTTATTATTTGCTAACCAATAAAAAGCAACTTGTAAGATATGATCTTGCCAACCTAAATAACCTTCATCTATTTTAGGTAAAGAATAATTAGATGTACCATCTTTTCTTGGTCTGTTTTTTTTTCTCCATTTAGTTTTTATTTCAACAAAATTGTTTTCATCTTCTATATCTATTCTACCGATACAAGGCAAAATACAATTAGGTAATTCTAAACTAACAGATCTTTCACATTCAATAGGAGATTTTAATCCTATTTCTTTTAAACCAAATTTTAATTGTTGAAATGTTAATGCTAAACCTTGTCTATTTATTTCATGTTGTTCTTTATCAGCTTCGTTAGCTGGATCATATAAAGTAAATTGTTCTAAAATCTTTTCAAAAACTTTTCTTTGTGGTGGAATTTCTTTTTTAACTAAACCTTTTCCTTTAACATAATCCCAAACATAATTACCAAATTGTAGTTGTGCTAAATCCCCTAAACAAACACCACTAAACATTTTAGAATTTATAGGTAACTCACGTCTTTCTTCTTGGGATAAATATAAATATTTGTAACTCCAAATATCATCATTAGAATTTATTTGTGAAGGCGAGTGATGGTTAATACCATAAAGCTCAACCCACTTAGGTAATTCTTTTATATTGTCTAAAAAATCGTCTTTTTCCATAAACCGAATCAACAGAACAATTAGTAAACATTTGTAGATTCTTGTCAATACAAAATATGGATATATCCATAGAGGTATGGATACTAGGTTTTAATAATTTATAACAACTCTGGATAGTATGTCGCTTTTTCTGGTACGCAAATTTCTATATCTTCTGCGTTAAATTTTTCGCAATTTTTATTAACTGGTTTTCTTGTAATTGGATTTATAATTTTTAAAGTACCATCATCATTAGTTTTAACAATTCCTAAAGTATCATTATTTGATCCAGTTTTTTTTTTCCATCTTTTTGAAGGAGTAACAAAACAAACTTTATTAATACTTATGCTACTAAATTTATTAGCTTGATTTGGAACGTCAAATAAATATATTTTTTTATGGTTTTCTGTGCCTGGAGCTACAAACTCAATAGCTTTTACATTAAGCTTATAATAATCATAAGGTACTAATATAGGATGTTGTTCATCTTTAGAGTAATTTTTAACGATACAATCATTGTTAATATAAAATTTTAAAATAATTTCTTTTCTTGGTTGCATTATATCTACTGGATGACAATGTAAAACTTCAGCTATTTTAATAGCGTTATCCCAAGTAATTTCACGGCTATTCTTGGACCAACGATTAATTGTAGTTTTATCTCTTTTTAATGCCGCTGCTAAATCGGCTTGCGACATATTTTTTTCTACTAATAATTTTTTTAATTCAGCCATAGTATCTTGTTTAAATGTATTATTTATAATACGCAGCTTTGGTTTATATATTGTCATATTGTCAATTAATAATATATAGGGAAATAAAAGCAAGAACTATTTATAAGTTCTTATTAAAGTTGTATAAATATTTAGTTTTTAACACGATTTCCACATCAAATATGGATATATACTTGTCAAATTGGTAATTATCCATATAAGTAAATCATGCAATTAGAAACATTTAGAAAATCAAAAAATCTATCACATAAAAAGCTAGCTGAATTTTTAGGAATTAAAGGCACGTCTCCTGGATCAACAGTATTTCGTTGGTGCAATAAGGAGAGAATACCTCGACCAGAGTTTATGAAACTGATTTCCCAAAAGACAAAAGGAAAAGTCAAACCTTCTAGCTTTTATGAGTAGAAAGAAAAAGAAACTAACAGGAACCATTGATGATTATCCGTTTGTTGAGGTTAGGTGGTTTGATTGTATTGCTGATAACAGTTGGATGCCAATCTCAAAAGCAATACGACTTAAACCCAGCATCTGCTATAGTAAGGGTTATCAATTACTTAAAACAAGAGAAAAAATCACAATCTTTGCCGACTATTCCGTTGATGAAGATGGAACGCTTGAAGTAGGAAATCTAAATACAATTCCTGGAGCTTGGGTTCAAGAGGTTACGGAGATAGTGATTAAATGAAAAAACTAAAACCTAAAGATAATAAATTTCATAAAGGAAATAGTGTTGACGGAAAACATTATTGGTTAACTCCAGATAATTTAATGAAAGAATTAAATAATGAATTTAATTTTGACTTTGATCCAGCTCCGTATCCTAAACCAGAAAATTTTGATGGTTTAACTTGTGAATGGGGAAAATCTAATTATGTCAATCCTCCATTTGGTTCAATTATACACGAAGGTAAAAAAAAGGGTGCAACAGCTTGGGTAAGAAAAGCAATAAAAGAAAATGAAAAAGGTAAAGATGTAGTTCTAGTTTATCCAATAGATAAATGGATTTTAATGCTAGTTAAAGCTGGTGCTAAAATTAGAAATCTTGGCGATGTTAAATGGTTGGCAACGGAGGATAAATCAGAGGGTAAAGGAACTGGAAGGCATATAGCTTGTTTTATTCTTAAGGGTAAGAAATGAAAATATTATTTTTATTTGTTGTTGCAGCTCTAATTTTATTTCCAAAAGAAACACAAAATCAAACAATAAATAATTATCAAGTTGAGTGGGATAATTTTTGTAAAGTTTGGATGGGTTATGTAAATAAATATCCAAAAGCTCTAAGCGCTGGTTGTTGCGATATAGATCATCCAAGTAATGATATTTTAAAAGAAGGTTGGGAAGGAGAGAGCTTATTAAATTGTTATGGTTGATTACAATAAATTATTAGAGATGTGGCGAGAGGAGAAGCAAAAAAGACAATTCGCTGAAGGAGAATTATCCATTATTAAAGGGATAGGAAACAACTCTCCAGAAATGAAATCTTTTAAATTAGAAATTAATAAACTTAATGAAGCCAATAAAAGGTTGGTTGAGGAAAACTCTAACTTTGAAATAATTAGCAAGTCTCATAAGGAATTAAATGGGGATTTGCAAAAGAAGTTATCTGCTGCCGATTTAAGAATTAAGGAATTAGAAGTTAAGTTAAAAAATCAATTAAAAGAATATAGAAACAAAGGTTATATTTAGTGGATAAAATTTTTATCATTATCTTTTCTGGTTTATCTTTCATAGTTTTTTTATCAATTTATATGTTGGTGGTTAATGGCTAGAGAAATATATTTTAAGGATGTAAAGTTTTCAGCTTATTCTTTATGGCATAGAGCTTTACCCGAAAAATTGGGAATGTTGGATATTGATGCGGTGGGTACTTGTTTAAAATGTAAAACTCCTTTGTATCTAGCTGAAACTGCTTTTGATGTGGGTCAGCCGTGGAAGGCAACTAAAACAACTCAAAAGTTAGCTGAATTAGCTGGTCTGCCAAGTTTCCTGGTTTTTTATAAGGTTGATGGTGCATCTATTACGTCATTTAGAATTAAGCAATTAACACCTTATAAGTCGGATGAAATGTTAATGATGCCAGATGGTTGGTTGCAAGTGATGCAATTACTCCAGGAACGGCACGATCTTATTTGCGAGGGAAAGAAATGAGTTTGTTCTTTGTAGGAGATAGAAATATCATATTTAATAAAAAGCTATCAGCCATTGATAAGATAGTTTATTTTGCGCTGGTGTGCTTTATGAATGGTAAAACGGGTAAAGCATATCCTCGTTATTCAACAATTAGGAAGGAAACGGGGTTATCTCGTAGTAGTATTCAGCGAGCCATTTACAACCTTGCCAAGCAAAAGTTGATAACTGTAAAACGCTTATCCTCGACTAACTTGTATTTATTAACACAACAGCTGGAGTTAGAGAAATTAAGGTTAAATAGAGTGAAGTCTCTCACAGAGACCACTGATAGTTCTCACAGAGACTTATTAATAAAACCAAATATATATAACTATAATAGGAATGTTAATAAAAGGTATAATAACTATAATAGAGCATCTTCCTACACCCCAGTTGCTAAACATTCTATAGAATATGAAGGGGAAACATATATAGAATGTGGAAAAGAGGGTTATTATATTGAATATAGAAACAAAAAAGGGAATTTAATCCGCAAACATACATTTAAGAAAGATGAACCTATAAAAAAGTTTAGTGCCATCTTGAGGGTGGCATGAAGTTAAGAGCTGGAAAGATAATAGAAATATTTGAGGTTGCTGGTACAACTGAACGTTTAATGCCTGGTTTAAACGCCATAAAACCTAAAACTCCTAAAATGTATGATATTTTAAAAATGAGCCATGATCCAAAGGATTTAGGGTATTGGCAGAAAAAGGGTTTAAAACTTAGAGCAAATTCAAAGCAAATTGATTGCTGGGAACTGGCTATAGACTTATTAGGAAAAGCTAAACCTAATGATAGGAAATTGATTTGGAAGAGAGCAAGACGTTATTCTTGGGTTGCTTTAGGTAAAATGTTTGGGTTTCATAGAGTTACAATCAAGAGACGATATACAAGAGCTATTTTAGATTTAGAGTTTAATCTAGATAAATCTTTAGTAGACAGAATTGATTTAATTTAATAAGAGGAACTATATACTGTGGTTGGTAGACCCTTAAAAAAAATACAATGCGAGAGTTACACAAGAGGAAGCAAATTTACTAAACAATGTCTCTGCAAAGGTTATTTTCAAAAAACTTCTGGTAAGTATCGCTGCAAGTACCATGGAGGGTTTTCAACTGGACCCAAATCACTTGAAGGCAGAATAAAAGCATTAAGGAATTTAAAATTTTTAAAGAACAAAACTGAAGAAGAAATACAACAATGGATCAAAAGCAAAATAACCGAAGTCTCATACAGGAAGAAACCCTCAACAAAATAATTGAAAGAATTGAATTAGGAGAGCCATTAACTAAAATTTGTAAAGATAAATCAATGCCATCTTTATCTGTATTTTATAGATATATGAGGAATGATGAGAAATTACAAAATAAGATCAGACAAGCAAGAGAAACTGGTTGCTTTACCATTATTGACAAAATTAACGAAGAATTAGAAACACCACAAGATAATCAGCATATGATGTGGGTTAGAGAGAAATTAGCAATGAGCCGTTGGCTAGCTTCTAAACTGGCTTCTGGTGTGTTTGGCGATAAAATTAAGCAAGAAGTGAAGCAAGATACAAAATTAATTATTGAGTGGAATATTCCAGACAATGAAAACAATCTTATTCAAGCTGAAAAAATTGTGGAAGAAGTACCTAAAACACCTATACAAGAGCTATCAAATAAATAGTTGACGATCATACATATTGGGTGTTGACATATTGTCAATCTTAATGATATAAGTAAATCATTAGGAGGTACTATGATAAAAACAAAAGTACAATATAAGATAACTGCTTTAGTTGATTTGTTTTATACTACTGGCGCAGTTAAAATCGAGAAGGTTGCAGAGCTTGGAAAGTTAGCAGACACAAAACAAAGTTTGCTTAATGAGTTTCCTTTCGCTTACAACTTTAATATCTCTACTAATAGAGTGGAGGTGTCTCAATGAGTACAAGAGCTGTATATACATTTAAAGATAGAGAAGATACTTTTAATGTTTATAAACATCATGACGGATACCCAGAGGGAGCTTTGTCTTTTATAAAAAAAGCTACTCTCTATGCTTGGGAATTGCCTAGATTTGAGCCAGATGAATTTGGAGCATCTTTTATAGCTGCAAACAAAGACGGATCAGGTTCAGTAAGATTAACAAGCGACTTTAAAAGACACGGAGATTTAGCTTATAGATATGAAATAACTTTAAAAGATGAGAAGTTATTTGTTAAAATTTATGGAGCTAAAGATTGGAATCTTGGAGGTGTTCAAAAGTATAAGTTAGAAGATAGCGGTTTTTTAGATGATTTAATTAAATCATATAAAATTACTACAACACTTTCAAACGTGGAGGTGTCTCAATGATCTTTAAAGATTATAGAAAAAAAATAATATTTACAGCTATTCAAACTCTTAACGAGTTTTGTTTTAAAAATAGTAAGTGTAAATATTCTCAAATGATTGTTGTAGCTTTTAATGGTATATTTAACGATTATCTTGAGGGAAAAGAAAAACCATATTTTAATGAAAGTATCTATAAACAATTAAAACAAGGTTTAAATTTAAAATAATTAAAAGATAATTAACCCCAGTTAGTTTGATGCTTGCTGGGGTTTTTTAGTACCAAAAATTAAAATACGCATTTAAGCATATTAAGGGTTGACAATGTGTCAATGCTTATGTTATTGATCCTTATTAACTAAATAAGGAGCAATATGAGTAAATATAAATATAACGTTAATAGCTTCGACAATGCTATTGAGGTTGACAACTATCCATGGGGTTTTAGATTAAAAACTAAAAGACGTTATTGGATAGAGACTACAAAAAACGGAGATAGATTTTGTTTTTGTACTCTTAACCCTAAAACTAATAAATGGTGTGCGGTTAAAAAATCAACTTACAATGCCGTTGAAGTGATTTATATAGCTGACAATGGTTATGTTAAATCAAACGGAGTTTATAAGTACGGAGTTAATAAGGATAAGATTGAAAAATTCTTATCTGAAATTGATTACGAGCAATTAAGCACGTTACAAAAAAAACAAATATGTAAGTTAAAATCTGTCAATAAGGTTATGGAGAAGGTAACATTTACTATTGGAGAGCCAAAAACATATAATTTGTCTGATCCAGTTGACTTGGCTCGTATGCGAGTTGATGCAAACTCTCCAGAGACTAAAAAAAGAGAACTGGAGCAAGATCAAATAAAAGCAAAGATTGTTGGCGCTATAAATGGCACTTACAATCAATGCTTGATTAAGAACAATTTAAAATAAGTATATAAAATATATTGAACCTGGGAGAGTGTGTTGCTCTCCTGGGTTTTTTTGTGCCTATCATATTGGTTGAGCTACCTTGGTTGGAGTGTGGGTTTGTTCGTATCTGTATGCGAGTGGCACGCTTTACCCGCACGCGTATAGAGTTCTTTTGGTGTGAGCTATACTATTAACACTTGGATCACTCTTAAATTATTGAATAAGTATTGATGTATGTGGGTAGTCGGTAGGTATTGTACCTACGACCCATTAAAAACGTAGAAAAAAAGTTTATTTTGGATTGCAAAGGTACCCCTAATACCAAAAAACCTGGCGCTACTTTTATAAATATATATATCGGGACTTCAAGACACAAACACACACAAACACTATGGATAACATTAAAAACAAATTAATAACAGCAATGGTATTTTCCGCAGAGGAGACGGGGGGATTAATAATCCACCTAAACGGATTTGAGGATCAATCCCATGCTAACAAATTTTTAAAAAGATTAATGAAGAATAGCGGCATAGACTATAAATCAATACACGAGTTGTTCGATTTACCAACAATTCACTAAGGAGGGATAATGGATATAAATTTACTTATTCATGAAGCTAAACATTATTGGAGAGATCACAAAAAAGTGGTTATAGGTGTTGCAGCTTTAATAGTAATATTAGCGATTTTATAATGCACGTAAAAATACCCTATACCCCAAGACCCTTACAGGCAAAACTGCATAAGGAATTAGATCAATATAGGTTTGCGGTATTATCGTGCCATCGTAGGTTTGGCAAAAGTGTGGCAATTATTAATCATTTAATAAAAGCTGCACTTACAAACAAACTTAAAAACCCTAGGTTCGCATATATAGCGCCTACTTATAAACAAGCTAAAAGTATCGCTTGGGATTATATGAAGATGTTTGCGGGAGGAATACCAGGGGTTAGGTTTCACGAAACGGAACTTAGATGTGATTTGCCAAATGGCAGCAGAATAACCTTGTTATCTTCTGAACAGCCAGATTCACTAAGGGGATTATTCCTTGACGGAGTTTGTATAGATGAGGTAGCGCAAATAGATCCAAGGTTATGGAACGAAATTATTAGACCAGCGTTATCTGATAGAAAGGGGTTTTGTTATTTTATAGGAACCCCAGCGGGTATGAGTAATATTTTTTATGAATTATACCAGCACGCTTTATCAGATGATAAGTGGTTAGCTTATACAGCTAAAGCAAGTGAGACAAAAATTATCGACCAGGAAGAGCTAGATGCGGCAAAAGCTCAAATGGGAGATAGTAAGTATAAACAAGAATTTGAATGCGATTGGATTGCAAATATTGAAGGTGCAATCTATGGAGAAATTATTAAGAATTTAGAAGAGAAAAAGCAATTAACCAGAGTAGGTTACGATCCAGCGTTGACAGTAAACACCGCATGGGATATTGGCGTAGATGACAGCACTGCTATTATTTTTTTTCAACAATTAGGAAATCAAATAATGATAATTGATTATTATGAAAATAATCGAGAGGGGTTGCCACATTACGTTCAGATGATAAAAGATAAAGATTATGTTTATGGAGACCATTTTGCTCCCCATGACATAGAAGTTACCGAATTTTCCTCTGGTAAAACCAGAAGGGAAGTTGCTTACCAGCTTGGGATAAGATTTAAAATCTTACCTAAGATACCTTTAGAAGATGGTATCCACAGTTTAAAAATGGTTCTGCCAAAATGCTGGTTTGATATAGATAGTACAAAACCATTAATTAATGCTTTACGACATCATCATCGTAAGTATAACGAAAAGATGAAGATGTTTAGTAATAAACCAGTTAAGGATTGGTCTAGTCATGCAGCGGATTCCGCAAGATACATGG
>VTLG01006924.1_pt1 | contig 11456 bp, 16 predicted proteins | sample 4694571 | NCBI WGS metagenome assembly VTLG01 (sample SAMN12604809, study PRJNA352737) | marine metagenome | biome: ENVO:00000447; feature: ENVO:00000209|ENVO:00000569|ENVO:01000036; material: ENVO:00002151; isolation source: viral sequences binned using virsorter ... | reverse complement strand
ATCTACCTTCAAGGCTGAAACAGAACAGCCGTTAACTTTCTTACTTATACTCTGAACAATAAATACATCAGAGTTGAAGGCTGTTCCATATAGTTTTAGATTAGCATCCCAATTACTAAATGAGATGAAATCTGTAATTTCTAAATGATTGTATTTCGGAGATACAATATCAAAATCAATTATAACCTTCCTGTCTTTATAATGACTTTTGTATGCGTTCCGTAAATTATCGGCAGTTGTTGAATCCAGGATACAATCTGCATCTAATTCTAATGTTAAGGTATCACCGAATCCATCAACAGTTGTTCCTGTAGATGTTGAATCTGTAGAGGCGGCCCCTACTGAAGTTGATTCCATCATTTTATCCCGTGCATAATCTTCAGCATAATTTATGATGATTTTATTCCTGACATTATTTAAGGATGTTCTACCGATGTTTTTTATATTAATTTCAGAAAAGTCAATAGTATCTTCTAAGCCCCATGTAGATGATGGCAATAGAAGTGTTTTTATTTTGAATTTTCCGCTACCAGAAAAGAATACAAAACTCATACATTGGCGGCATATTTTAGTGATCAAGTCTTTTGAATTAATAAATTTATATTGACTGAAGGCGAATTTGATGTCGGCAATAGCATCGTTAAATAATAAGGCGATATCTCCCTTTGTTGAATCTGTTTGTGCATTTCCAGCCTTATCAAAAGTTTCGACATCAATATCAATTCCTGTTGTACTGCCATCTAATCCGAGTTCTCTTCTTAATATATCTTCAATCATATAAATCGGATTTTCAATTAAAGCGGGGGATGATGTTCCATCATAATTAGGATCAGGTTCATCACCGTTTGCGTTTGTCCTTGCCGATGAATTAATCGTATCTATCCAAGCGCCATACTCCCTGCCCTTCCCAGATACATAAAGATATTCCCCAACGTCAGGCGTAGTGACTGTTCTCGTTCTTGATACTTTTTTAGTAAGGGCCATACCTTCTGCCCCCTTTTGTTCTTTATAATCTACATGAGACTGAGTTTCTCTGGATGTAATTTCATAGTAATCTTTTATTTCTTTCACAAATGTCTGTGATGGGCTGAACCTTACTTCTAAACCAGCTTGATAAACTTCTACCGCATGGGTAGTGCTTGTGCCTGAACCAGCAATAAGTTCTAACTGAATGACATCTTCTAAATTCCATGCCTCCTTTTCTGCATCGGTGTACCAACTCGAATCGGTTACAGCCTGACTTCCTGCACCAGTTCCCCACGTTAAATTTTCATAGGTATGCGATCCAACCCTTACTCTAAAATAAGTGACATCTTCGGTCGCATGACCGCTATCTGGGCTAAAATCTTTATAATGGATTACGAAATAAATAGAATCAATTATACCTAAATTTGGAACCTTTGGTATCCTCCACCAAGCATATACATCATATCCTTTTCCAGCACCTCCCAATGTTCCATAAGTTGTTAGATCACCATCAACTGTATTTCCGAAATTACCTACATCACCAGCGGTATTATGTGCGGCTAACGGCACAAACACTCGCCAATCAACACCACTAAAATCAACCCTTGCATTTGCCGCAGAAGCATCTGCATTTGCGTCATTTACTTGAAAATAATATCCATCTTTGTAGGAAAAAATATTAAAATCATCTAAATCATTTACAGTAACATCGTCTGGCCTTGCATATACTTGAGCCGCAGATACGTTCCATTTATCAGTAATGATTGCTGGGAATTTACCCTTGACGAAATAATGATCAAACCTACCCGAAGTTCCAGATGCCAATGCAGTTGTATCCGCAGAACAGTCGCCATAAAAAATAGGAACAGGCTTGTCTATATTCCCTTTTGGGGCATTTGTATGCGTTGCAACATCTACGACATTTATAGGAACTTGATTATGTGCAGAATTGCTATTGTCTAACAAGGCGAGATTGATAGATTTATAATCATATTTAATATCACCTGATATTATACCCGTTCCAATCATTCGTGCCGCTGTATCGTAAGTCCCCGCCTGTGCAGTATTTAAAAATAATTCCCATTTTCGGTTTGCAAAATTATTCGTGCTAAATAAATCCGAGAATCGGCCACCCTTAATTGATCTATCTGTATTGATTAATCTTACAGACATATTGCCCGTGGTGGTCGTGAAGCTAAAAAAGTCTAATGATTGCGAATAGCTCCCCCAGGAAGAAACAAGCCCATAATACATATCCGATCCATCAGAACGATCAATATCTGAAACCCCTATAAAATCACTTGAGCCTTCCGCATTATAATACAACTTCAGAACCCAAAAAGCTGTCGTATTGCTGATCTTTAGAGCATTTGATAAAGATGAATCAAAACTAAGCAAGACCTGAACCCATAGATGTTGCCTTATTTAAGGCTGGAATCAACTCATTCCTCACATAACTATCATCAACAACCCCTCCAGAAATATTGACTGTTATTCCACCGCCTCCTTGTGGCCCGTTAAGATTGGGGCCTTCCAATGGCGTGACAGAAACGTGTTCACTTTTATTCCCTTCCCCTGTCATAAACATAGTAGGTCTGTCCACCACGCCATCGAAACCTGTTTCTGCTTTTTCAATCATTGCAACATTAGCAAGTCCAGCTCCTAATGCCGCCGCCGCCGCCGCTACCCCTAAAGCAGGCCCGACAACAGGAATCCCAGCCATAGCCTTATATGATGCGTTTGCTGATGCGTAAGCATCTACCAAGGCCTGAACCTGTGCAAATCGTTTCGCAGTTGTCTGCCCGACCATCCCAGCATCTGCCATTGTCTGCATACTGCTCGCAAAAGAACTTGCAACCATTTTAGCAGTTTTCATGTGTAGCTTGTGACGCAATGACGACTCAACTTCAGTGAGTTTTGTTTTATCTGTTTCTACCTGTTTATATCTTTCCATAGTTGCATCAATCGCTTCTAATTCCAGCCCGTAAGTTCCCTCTACTGCCTCTTTGTATTGGGCGTGCCATTCTGATTCTAAATTTGCTCTTTGGGCTTCAGTAAGAACGACAACAGCGTCAGCCGTTTCATTAATTTCGTTAGTTACTCTTGTAAACACTTCAGTTGCTTTTTCCCCGTACTCCTCAACATCTGTCCCCGACTCATCATATGAGACACCTAAGTCACCAAGAGACTTTCGCAACTCCAGATATTTGTCTTTTTCTTCCTCCGCTATCCTCACCAGCCTGTTTTTTTGATCTTCAAACAACTCTGCATGAGACTGAACCTCAATAATGCCATCACCATAATCAATTACTGTTTTTTTCCCCTCAGCCAGTAATTTATTATATTTAAGCTCTGCGGCGTTTGCTTCTATCCTTGCGGCCGTAGCGGCTCTGCTTGCCTTGGCCAACATTTCTTCGTTTGCTTGTAGCTTTATTTTTTCCTCAAACGTAGCGTTTGACTCTTTTAATAATTTATTGAGCTGATCAGTGGATGCACTCTCCAAATCTATATTCTTGATATAATTAGGATAATTCTTTTGAAGCGTGGCGACGGCTGTGTTTCTTCCGTCCTGAGATGTTGTAGCATCTTTTAACATCCCGATTAACGCATTATATTCTGTTTGCTCTGTTATTAATTTTTCAGATGTTGGGATTGCCATATAACTATTCATGGAATTAACAAGGCTTGTCATCCCCGTAACGGCGCTATTTAATGATGGAGCAAGATGATCAAACAAGGTAATCCCAAGCCCTTCCATGGCGCTACCTAATAGCGTTGTTTTACCCGCTAAATTATCGAGCTGTATATCGGCCATATTTTGTGCGGCTCCACCCGATTCTTTTAAGCTCTCAGTTAATTCATCTACGGTTCCTACCCCATCAAGCAAAATACCAAACGCAGATATTGCCCGTTGCCCCACCATGTCTTTCATTTCGGCAGTCGTCAGACCTTCTTTACTGAGCTGTTTAAACGCCTTGACCATATCATCGGACGTTTTAACGCTAAACCCGATTTTCTTCGTTAATTTTGAATTTTCATTACCAAGCTCAAGCAATATTTTTCGCAATGAAGTCCCAGCCATTGATCCACTTATCCCAGCGTTTGCCATAGCACCAAGCATGGCAGTAGTGCTTTCCACGCTTAATCCCACCTGTTTTGCTACGGGAGCTACATATTGCATGGAATTAGTGAATTTTTCCATATCAAGAGCAGACGAGCTAAATGATAAGGCCATTGTGTCGGTTATTCGGGAAGTTTCGCTGACATCTAATCCAAATGCCCGAAGTGTCTGCCCTGCTACAGCCGCCGCTGTTGCTAAGTCTGATCCAGATGCCGCCGCAAGAGCAAGTGTGTCTTTAGTCACTCCTTGAATTTGTTTGCTTGTAAATCCTAATTTGGCAAATTCGGTCTGTAATTCCCCCACTTGGGTTGCAGTGAACACCGTAGTTGCCCCAAGGTCTCTGGCATTCTTTTCAAGGGCTTTCATTTCTTCCCCTGTAGCCCCAGAAATTGCCCGCACATTACTCATGGTCTTCTCGAACCCTGCCCCAGCTTTTACTATTCCCGTGATTGCCCTGGTTGCAACATATAAAGCCGCAGTAGTCAATCCTAATTTGGCAACCATCCCTCCAAGAGCGCCTGATCCGCCACGAGTGGATTTTTCAAGGCCCCGTGTTCTTTTTTCTAAATCCTTATACTGCTTTTTGAGCTTTTCAACACCTTTGCCCTGAAATTCTATGACTTGCTTATTTTTTGCCACGCTTCTTTATCTCCCGTCCCTCATGCTCATTAATAATTGACTTAATAATGAAATATTTGTCCATCCAAATTTTCGGAGTGTCGCCATATCCCCCAGAATAAGGTGGGGTGCCTGTGTCTTTTGCGTACATATAGCGCCTAATGTCATTCTGTAATTTAACATCAAGTAATATATTTAAATTTGAAAAAAAAGGTAATTGTGTGTATGTATCAAGTATTGCACCACTACGATTGCCCTTGTTATAGTCTAATGATTCCTGGTACACCAGAAATAAATAATCAATTATATCATTTTTGTCTTTAAATGTTACGTTATTTTCGCCCCGAAGAACAGATGGGGCTGTATATGGGAACGCCTCGAACTCTGGCCTAACGTCTGGAGTGCCTAAAAGGCCACATACGGCGTTTATTCCTAAAAGTAGGCCATCTACTCCCCCAGCGTCTGCGCTTCCTGTATTAAAGCCATTAGCTCATCCTTTTCATCCAAGTCCATTTGCTTAATAACATCATCTGCGGGCATTCCGTTTATTTCCGAGTAATTTTTAAAATCCCCACCACCTAATCCGTACCTAATCCATTGAGTTCTGGCTTTAGATGAGTTTTTTATAGATTTAATTGCGCCAGCTTCAAATACAATCTCTGGAATATCAGTACATTCGTCCATTTGATCAACAGACATCGATTTTATTTTTACTTTACGACCTGACTTGAGTTTTTTATCAGTCATATTACCCTCCATTTATATTTTCTTATGACATTGTAATTACTGCAAGATTTCCACTTGCGGCGGCTCCTGTGGTGGCTGTCCATGGAATTTCTACGAACATTCCTTCGTCTGCAAAATCAATATTGTGTCCTGTCATTCTTGCCGATGGAATACTTATATCAAAATTTGATCCATCATTAAGTGCTAAAGCATAACCTGTCGATGGATTTGCGACCCAATCTGCTGATAGAGCATCTGCCATGCTTGCATCATATTTGACAGTTATAGTGCCTGAAAGATCGTACAACCCACCTCTTACATAACCATCGGCCTCTGCGCTCGCCCCTTGCCAGCCGACCCGTGATGCTGGATTTGTGAAAGTCATTGAAAATGCGCTACAAGTAACGGCATGACCACCAACTGTTAAGGCATTTGTAAAGTTAAAAAGACCTTTTTCATAATCAGACGCAGTTGAAGCACCAGTAACACCTGAATCTTTTATTATAGGCTTATATCCCGACATAAATTGGCCGCTTGCGTGCATACGCCCTGCGTCTGTCCCCATATCCATAGAAAGGGTCAGGTTTTGCAAAATGGCGCTGTGCATAATTTGATCATCTGAATCCAATCCTGTTGTGCTTGTGCCTGCTTCCAGTAAAATTATTCCTACATTGTCGGCAGTAGTTGATCCATGTGATAAATCCTCGTGGGCATCATGTACAGCCGCATTGATCGTAATGGCTCCAGATGTAGTGGCTACGCCAGTAGCCAAGCTCAATAATGTCTGTAACATAACTTCATTCTCTACGAGGTAATCGAAATCCCATGTCCATGTACCAGAGCCGTAATGTCGGATAAAGTCTCCGTCCTCATAAGCTCTTCTGCCAGACCTCATTACTGTGCCTGTAGTAAATGCCCCATCGTAATTAATGCCGCTTAATTGAGATACTCTCATAAATAAACGAGTTCCCGATACAAAATCAGCATCTGCTAAACTACCATCTCCCCCTATAGCCAAAGCCGATACGTCTTGTTTGCCAACGATGGCTTTATATTCTCTTCCTGATGCGTTAGTAGCCATATTTTAACCCCTTGTTAATTTTTGATAAGATTATTCATCACCAAATACTGCATTTGTTTAGCTGGAACATTAGCCATATCGACAGCCTCGCCTTTTAATAGTTTTTTATGCTGTGCGTCGGTGAGCAATCCCTTATTAGGCATAAATACCTTATAGGCATTTGTAGCGCTATAGACATTTTTGTTTTTTGCTGTTGCGTCTTTTGCCATTATGTATCCTCTAATTTAAGTTAATCTGCCCTTGATAATCTACAAGAAAAAGAAAATTTAGCAACATGAAGGCCATCTACGCCCTCTTCGTCTTCTTCAAATACATCAAAAACTATCTCACCAACTACTCCATCATGCCATGGGAATGACGATGCGCCATTATTAGTATTATTGTATAGAAGTTGATACAGTCTCTCTGCGTCTGAGTATAATTGTTCATAAAATCTTTCATTCCCATCTTCACCTATTGCATAGATAGCCAGATCAACATTATAAACCCTTCGCCATTCATTTGCAAATATCTCATCTGATTCGGAGCTTGTCCCCCACATCCTGACAGAGTACGACCCCATATCTTTATAAGTTGGGGAGACATAGACAGTACAGGCCCTGTCTGTTGTAATAATTGATCTTAGTTTTTTTAGAACATTATCATAAAAGACATTATTGTAAGTAGTGCCAAGAACAAGCGCCATTAAAATCTCATTTTCCTATGACCAACTCTGATATATCCGCCCTTAACATCCTTTCTACCAACGTGCCATGCACCACGAGTCATATTAATATTGCCAACATTGCTTGTGCGGACATCTTCGCCCGTTCCATATACTTCAATCTCCCACTCATCATTTGCTGTGGCTACTGTTGAGTCTGTCGCCCCTGCAAATCTTATTTCAAGCCCACCAGCGCATTGCTGATAATCTCCATTTATAGTTTCGGCCGTTACCACCTGGGTGGCTTTTAAATCTGTCGATGACTTTTCCCACACCGAATAAGTGGCCGTTCCTATGGCCCCTGCATCAATAATTTTAACTTTAATCAGATCATAGGTGCCTAAATACGACCCTCTGGTCTGTATAGGCCTAACTCTGCCCGCTGTGTAAGTTACATCACGGATAACTCCGTATGGAGCATCACCAGTAACAGATGTAGGAATCTGAATATCACCTGATTTCAAACCAGCTAAATATTCATCAGCCTCTTCCATAAACGCACCAGCCACTTCATTCATCGGATCGTCTGATTTTAGCATCATACCTACAGCTACGAGAGCTGTTGTGCGTTTGATTATATACGGATATGCACCCTCTCTATCGAGGCTAATTTCTGATGCCATCCGTGAATCCAGCCTTGATTCAACATAGCGGCTTGCATTGCGCCTGTATCGTTGTGTAAATGTTGTAGCGTCTTCGCCAGATTCCATCACCATATCATTTGGGCTTGTTGCACTGTTATAATAATAAACAGCATCCAATGTGGATTCATAAAACCACTCCCCATTAGATGTTACTGCGCCGCTGTTTGCTTCAGCACTGCCGAGGTCTTGTCCGTTTGCGAATAATTGAGTTGTAAGCCCACAGTTGTCTGCTCTATATAGATTACTGCTGTGAGTCACCCAATCAAAAACCCGAGTTTTTGAGTCGGTTGATTTTATTTGTGGATATACATCATAGATATCTCGATCTGTGCAGTATTCAATCGTTGATGTGACTGCCATTGCTTACCTCATTTTAATTTATTAAGCATTTTCTTTAATTCTGCTACGATTTTATCATCTTTTTTTGACGGCGTAGCCTTAGCATAGGTATCCATAACCCAAATAACCACGCCTTTTAAACCCACTTTTTTGATTTTGCGCTTAACATAGCTTGCCGCCGCACGTTTCGCCGCTTTGGATAGTGCGCCCATTATTCTGCTCCCTCATTCTTTGATTTTCCAAAATTTGCACCAAGAAAATTAATCAACTTATATAACTGATCTACTGCCTTGTCGTCGCCTGGATTTGGAGTCATTGTTGATATGATAGCAAAAGCCCCCACCACGCTTGTTGCAATACTCATTATATTTTGCCAGTTATCCGATAACCATTCCATTCTGAACTCCTTATTTTAAATAAGCCACGAGAGCTATAAATATTGTTAAGGCACTACCTACAAAAACACCCAACCCTTTCACATACGCAAGCCCAGCCTCTAAAGCGTTTACCCTTTCCATGCTTTGAGACAATGTGCGATCAATGGACTTGAGCCTTGATTGTATAGTGTCTAATTTAGTTGTATGTGTCGCTAAGGCACTGATTACTTGTTCTTTAAAATTATTGTTTTTCAAACCGAGTTTGCCCTTCTATACCATCCATAATAATACTTTTCATATTTATCAGGTCTTTTTGTAACGATTTGAGCATAATGTAACAGCCTAAATGCCCTGAATCTTTCGACCTCCAAATTATTTACAGCTTTAATTGTATTGGGGCCTATCCTACCATCAACGGAGATCATTCCCCCTTTACCATTCTTGTGATTTGCCGCCTTCTGCATAATCTTTGTAGCTCGGGATCGACCCTGATTCACTACGCAATCAAAAAAACTCTCTTGCAAATGATCTGGTAATCTATCACATTTTGATGGTTTAAAATAATTATTACGATATATTTCAATGGCCTTGCGCTTTGTAAGTGCCTTTATTTGGTCTGAAGATAACCCCGTCCCCTTCTCACTTATGCCGTATTTGGTGGTGCCTCCCGTATCAACTATTATCTTTTCACCACCTTCCCGCTCTATTAACGGCTCAATAAAATCATCAAAAACACTCATGCGAAGGCTCCGATCGTTTCGTTTTTTTGTTTGTCATGTAGATAACAAGCCGCAAGTATAGCTTCATAATTATCTGGTTTAATAGGCATAAGTGGGTATCTGAACCGAGCCACATTAATCCAATGATCCACCATCATTTGAGGGTCGTCTGGGAATAGGCCAAAATATTTCATCCAAACATCTGATTTAATAATTGATGTATCCCACATCATTGCGTCGAAGATGCCCACCCATCTGCCTATAGTGAAATGATCACCCCTTTCAATAATAACAACCTCCGCTCTCATATATTTGTAGCGTTTAAACATCTCTATTTTGAAATCATCTTTCAAATAATGAAATGAATGTGTCTTTTCGCTAATAATAGAAAGACAGGAACCAGGAACAACGGCAATAAAAATCATATTTCTTCACCTATAGTCTTAACAACTCCATCCACTAACGCATGGCGACCAATAGCAAACCTACCATGCACATCGTCATAATACTTCTCGCATTGCTTGGTGTATTCGTCTTCTGCCTTTTTAAGATCGTCGGTTTTAAGAATTACGGCACCATCCGCCCAGACAATATAGTCTTTTGTGGTTGAATTTGTTATATCATCATCAAAATCATATGGTTTAAAATAGATTTTAACATCTTTGCCTTTGTGTGATTTGCGAAATAGGATATTAAGCCTCTTTTTCTTCGCCTTTTTCTTCTTCTTCTGGCTCTTCTTCTTGGAACCCAAGTAGCGCCACACGCTGATAGTGATCTCTTAACACAACACTGTCTTGAGTCGAAGCGTTTAAACGGCCTATCTGGTTGTTAAGCTCATTAACCTTCTCGCAGGCATATATCTGCTCGCCTGTAAGTTCTTCTACTGTTTTTGTGACCTTTTTGCCGTCCTCAAAGGTCATTGTGTATTCCCTTGGCTGTTGTTCTGTTTTGTTATCCATCATTTTCCTCCTGCGGATTGATTGATTTTGTTAATGTCTGCTAAAAAAGATTCTAAATCTGCCACTTCTGAATCTACTCGGAGCTTTTCTTCCTGTTTAGATTTCAACTGGCTTTTAATACTTTCAATATTGACTGCTTGCACCTGATCTTCTAACGCCTCCCCCGTAGCTGGGTCAAATCTTTTAGACACAAGTTGTAATTCTTCATGTGATTTTTCTGGCTTATGGTGCCTGATGATATTCTGCTGTTCATCTACGATTTCTTTTATTTCTGCTCGGTCAATGACTTTCTTTTTTCTCAGAGTCAATTTAGACTTAGCCTTTAATTCCTTATATCCCTTCATTTTCCTCCTGCTCCTTGTTTGTTAGTTAATTATTCGGCATCACGGGCGGCACGGTCTTTGTAATCGCTTCGTGCCACTACCAACGCCACTATTTCATCTTCAGATGCTGGTATTGAACTGACTGAATCATCAGCATATAGTTTCGGTAGCCATTCAACTATTAATCGTTTTTTACAATTAGCAACTTTGCCATCAATAGCCTTATCTACCCAATCTTGTACATCAGCCAAATCGTTTTTTAGCACCGCTTCTTCCGTTGAAGAAAGTGTTCTTTTTTTTATGTCCATTATTATATCCTTTGTATTATGTTATTTCGCATAGGTTATTTCACCTAACAAACGAGATGTCCACTAAAGCCTGTCATAATCGTAGCACTATCCCCACTTGATTCTAAATCAGTTTGTGCAGAGCCACCACCTTGTCTAATTTGAACATATACTGTATCGCTGGCATCCATATCAACCAACCCAGACCAATTAAAAGTATGATACGGGCTATCTTGTCCGAAATCAGGATCCATTTGTGTTGCATAAGTTCGATTGCTTGTAATGATATAAAACGCATAGTAGGTTGCCGCTGAATCCATGTTTAATAGCTTTGTGAAAAAATTTATTTGGTACTTTCCTGTAACTGGTGCTGTAAACGTATTAGATGCAAAATTAGAACCTTGGTCAAATATCTCGGTTCCAAATACAATAGTAACTTGTGAATTGATAGCAATATCAGACTGAGTTGATGCAGAATGTGCCAAAAACGCTGGCATTGTAGTTGACATATATTTATCAGCGTAAACTGTAGCCCCACTATCCTCTCCCATATACACAGCAGTTACAGCATCATTCCCAAGTGTTACTGAGTT
>VTLG01003210.1_pt1 | contig 11456 bp, 6 predicted proteins | sample 4694571 | NCBI WGS metagenome assembly VTLG01 (sample SAMN12604809, study PRJNA352737) | marine metagenome | biome: ENVO:00000447; feature: ENVO:00000209|ENVO:00000569|ENVO:01000036; material: ENVO:00002151; isolation source: viral sequences binned using virsorter ... | reverse complement strand
GGCGACAATAGCTGGAGCAGTTGCTCAAGGTGATGTAGTTAGTGCTAAGAAAGCTATGGTTGCTCATTTTGCTTTAGATGATACCTTACAGAAAGCAACTGATCATATGAGATTAGTTTTCAGAAAAGCATCTAATAATCCTAAACAAGTTAGTTATGTAATGCGTGGTGATTTAGCAATACAAGAAGAAAAGAGTTTAAAAATGTTAAGATCTTATGCTGACGCTGCTGATTCAAAAGGGGAGTATGGTGCTAGCATGATGCTAGGTATATATGAAGACCTTGATGCTTTAGCACAAGATCCTGTTCTCAGGTTCGGTGGTAATAGTATGACAGCATTTGATGGCTTTACTAAATCAGTAGTAGCTAATACAGAAGCTAAGTATATAGCATTAAATAAACTTGCTCAATCTGGTGAAGAGATAACTGAAAAAACATTTAAAAAAGCTTATCAAGAAGTATATGATGGTTGGTTTGATGCTAATGGTATGTTGAAATCAGATCTTATAGATAAAATTACTAGTGAGATAGCATTGAATGCTGATTCACCTGTTGTAGATGGGTTCAATCAATTTATTAAACGTTTCCCAGCTGCTAGAACCTTTATAAGATACCCTAGAACTACTGCTAACGTTATCGATACCTTTACTAAATGGAGTCCAGCAGGTGTACTATCTTCTGATCATTGGAGGATGTGGGGTCCATTAGGTAGAAAATCAGTTGATGATTTCTCTCTTGATGAAATTACAGAAATCTTGAAAAGTAAAGGAAAACCAATTGATGAGTTTGCTATGGACACCTTTCAAAGACTTAGATATGAAGTCAAAGGTAAAGCAGCTATAGGAAGCTTAATGACAACTATGGCATTCTTTGCTGGTGTCAATGATAGATGTACTGGTACAGGTCACTATAATAAAGCAATCCAGCAACAAAGAGTTCGTAGTGGATGGAAACCTAAATCATGTATAGCTCCTGGTACTAATAAAGTAGTGAGCTATGAGTGGATGGGTCCAGTAGGAGACTGGTTATCTTTAACACTTGATGTAGTAGATAATGCTGATACTTTAAGTACTGCTATGCAGGAAGACTTACTTCAAAAACTAGGTTATGTACTTGGATCTGCTTTTACAAATAGATCAGTTCTATCACAATTAGAACCTATGTTCGATGTTTTACAAGGTAACGGTGCTGCTGCTGCAAGGTTTATTACAAACTTTGGTAATGATATGGTTCCTTTAGGTGGTTGGAGAAATGAAATTGGTAAGATTTTATACCCAGAACTACGTCAAATTCGTTCTCAATTAGATGAAAACTTAAGAAATAGAAATGCCTGGTTAGATGCTGTAGATCCTACTCGTGCATTACCTGCTGTAGTTGATCCTATTGATGGTAGAGAAGTAGGCTCTGAATCAAATTGGTTCTTAAGAGTATTTAATAGAGGACCAATTAAGGTTCATTCTAGACCTTCTAAAGAAAGACAGTTCTTAATTGATATAGAATTCAATAGTTCACCAACTATGAGAATGAGCCAAAAAGGTGTTGTCTTAGAGAATCATGAGATTACTGCTATTAATTCTAAGATAGGTGAACAAGGTATTTATAAGCAGAAGATACGAGAGATAATGAAAGATGCTAATAGATTAACTCATACAGCTCCTGACGGTACAGTTTATAAAGGATTTCAGAATATTGTAAGAGCTCAACGTAGAGGACTTATACCTTCTGAAATTTTAGATCATACTAAATATGCTAATATCTTTGCAAGACTTACTCAAGCTTATTCAGAATGCAAACGTTTAGCAGAGAATTCATTAGATGAACCAATGAGATCTGGTATCAGGAATAGAGAATATGAGAAAATAAATGCAGATTATAATCAACAATCTGGTAACTTAAACCAACTCTATGAAGACGCTGGATTAAACGAAACACTAAACATTGCTAAATAATGGCTTACATAACAGAAAACAGTCATACCCAAACTGTAGGGGGTAATAAAAACTTTAAAGTTGACTTCCCGTTTTTAGCAGAAACTGATATAAAAGTACAGTTGAATGGTGTGACTCAAACAGTAACGAATGATTACACCGTAGATAAAATATCAGGCTCCACCTATGTTATTTTCAATACAGCTCCACCTACTTCTCCAGCTGCTACTATCCGTCTCTTTAGAGATACTGATATAGATACTATGCAAGCTACCTATGCAGCGGGTAGCTCTATAAGATCATTAGACTTAAATAATAATAACACCCAATTATTATATGCTGCACAAGAGTTTGGTACATTAAAAGAAGATACTTCGGTATCATTTACTTTAGGTAATAAAGGTGACGTCACTGTTAATAGTTCAACTGATTGGAGTTTAAATACTAACTCTGTTGAACTAGCTAACATGGCTGATAATAGCGTTGATACAAATGAATTAGTTAATAACTCTGTTACAATGGATAAATTGAACAGTGGTACTTTACCTAGTGATATTGTTGTCAATGCTGATAATATAGCTGCTAATTCAGTTAATACAAGTGAGTTAGTTAATGCTGCTGTTACTAGAGCTATACTTGAATCAGACTTACAATACGCTTTTAATCCTATAGGTACTGTTATATGGTACGCAGGTTCATCTGCTCCTACAGGGTATTTAAAAGCCGATGGATCTACTATACCAAACGGTACTGGAACAGTACAAAGTATTAATACTGATTTTAGTGCATTATATGCTGTAGTAGGTGCTGCATTACCTGATTTACGTGGTGAATTTATAAGAGGTTGGGATGATGGTAAAGGTACTGATAGTGGAAGAACTATTAAAAGTACTCAATCAGATGATCTAAAGTCACATACTCATACTGCTAATACAGTAACTACTTCGACTGATACACATACACATGATACAAAACTAGATGACAACAGAGTATTTGGTTTTACTCAAGATGGTGATTCAACAGATGGTGAAACAAGTCCTTATGGAAACCCAGGAGGTATTCCAGGTTGGGATATACCAGCTCAGTTGAATGCTAGTGATACGCATAGCCATACAGTAACACCTACAATACAAAACACTGGAGGAACAGAAACAAGACCAAGAAACGTGGCTCTTTTAGCCTGTATTAAATATTAAAAAATGACCGTAACAACTGAAGAATTTAAAAATGGTACGGCCACCCCCAATTACCCATTCACATTTCCATATTATAAAACATCCGACGTTAAAGTAGCAGTATGGAGTGCTGCTAATTCACGATGGGATTTAAAAAAAGAGAATACTAGTGGTCAAACAGACCAAGATTATTGGATAGATGGTGGTACTGTTAAATTTAACAGTAATCCTACATCTGGGACCAATAACATACATATTTATAGAGAAACTGATGTAGACACATCCAAGGCAACATTTGCCCCAGGATCATCTATCAGAGCTACAGATTTAAATAATAACGAAACACAATTACTTTACCTTGCTCAAGAAACACAAGGGCAGCAATTATTAGGTGAAGATAGGCATGATGGTACTAATACATTTCAAACCATTAGAGATGGTACTATAACATCTGCCAAGCTAAAGGATGGAACTATAGCTACAGGAGATATAGCTGATAGTGCTATAACTTCTGCTAAGATTGCAGACGGTACTATTGCATCAGCAGATATAGCTGATAATGCAGTAATAACTGCTAAGATACCTGACAACGGTATCACGATGGCTAAATTAGCTAGTGGTGCACTTCCAACTGATATAACTATAGCTGCCAGTAACATTGGTACAGGTGCTATAACAGCTGATAGGTTAGCTACAGATGCAGTAACGACAGTTAAGATATTAAATAGTAATGTAACTACAGATAAGTTAGCTACTAATTCTGTTACTACTGCTAAGATATTAGATGGTAATGTAACAACAGATAAGATTCCTGATGGAGCTATTACATCTGCTAAGATATTAGATGGTGCTATATCTTCAACTGATATAGGAGCAGGTGGGGTTGGAACAACTAATCTTGCTAATAATGCTGTTACTTCAGCTAAGATTGCTACCAATACTATTGAAACAGATGATATAAAAGATGGTCAAATAACTAATGCTAAGATTGCTGCTAATTCTATTGAAGCTGGTAGCTTAGCTGAAAGTTATTATACTGAAGCAGAAGCTGATGCAAGATTCTATAACTTAGCTAGTGCTGAAGAGATACAATCGGGAGAAACTTGGGTAGCAGCTGATAATAAAGTTGCAACTACATCTGCTATAGATGCACGTATTGTAGATCTTGTAGATGATGTAGGTGGCTTTGTACCAATTGCTAATGAACTAAGTTTCCCTAATGCTAATCCTGATATCAATAATGGTGCTGGTACATTAGTTAGTATTAATGCATTTTCGAATACCTTTACTACAAATGGTAGTGGGTCAGTAGGGATACAGAATGGTACTCTTGGAGGCAGTGTAGTTACTATAACAGGTTTACCTGCTAGTACAGTATATGCAGCTGGTGTGAGTATGTTAGTAGAGACAACATCTACATTAAATACATATACTTTCCATAGATTTGTACCAAATGCTACAGAAGTAACAGCTGTTGCTGGTAAGATAACAGAATTAGGAAGACTAGGTACAGCTGATGCTGTGGCAGACATGAATACCTTAGGTACTGCTGCTATAGTTGAAGACATGAACCTATTAGGTACAGCGTCTTGTGTCGCTGATATGGCATTACTTGGTGATTCAGCTGTTATAGCTGATATGGCTGTTATAGCTGATACATCAGGTCTGATTGCTGATCTAGATACTGTTGCAGATATACAAGCAAACGTTACAACTGTTGCAGGAGTGAGTGCTAATGTAACTACAGTTGCAGGTAATAATTCAAATATAACAACAGTTGCTGGTATATCTAGTGATGTAACTTCAGTAGCTGGTAAGACAACACAAATAGGTTTATTAGGAACAGCTGATGCTATAGCAGATATGAATACTTTAGGTACTGCTGACGTAGTGGCAGATCTAAATACTCTTGGTACTGCTGATGTAGTATCAGATATGAATGCTTTAGCTGTTGCTACTGTACTTAATGATATGGATACATTGGCTACCACCTCAAATGTATCTAATATGAGTACTTGTGCTGATAATATAACTAATATAAATAATGCAGCCACAAACGCTACAAATGCTGCAGCTAGTGCTACTACAGCATCAGCTCATAAAGTAGCAACAGCTGGTATATTCGCTCAAGCAGAATCTGGTCCTTTCACTGTTAACTCTAACCAAGATTGGGGTTCGATAACTGATACAGGGACTACTTATTTTGCTAATGAAACAGGGAATATACTACTAACTATGAGTGAAGGAAGCTCAACTTACGACTACGCAGGAATTACTTAATTATGGCAACACAAGTACAATTTAGAGGTGGTACTACATCTGAGCATTCTTCATTTAATGGAGTAGCAAGAGAAGTTACAGTAGATACCGATAAAAAAACAGTCGTCGTACAAGACGGTTCAACAAATGGAGGTTTCCCGTTAATGCGGGAAGATGGATCTAATAGTGCTCTTGCAGCAGGATCTACATCAGATGCCTCAATACAATTCACGGGAGATGCAAATACAGGTATATATAGTCCAGGTGCAGACCAAGTAGCTTTAGTAGCTGGTGGTAATGCACATTTAAAAGTAGATTCAACAGGTGTAACAGTAACAGGTAAACTGACAGCAGAAGATATTGTTGTTGATTTAACTGATGCTCAAGGTAACACTGTTGTTGGTGAAGCTGCTGGAGATAGCTTTAGTGGTACAGATGCTAATAGAAACTCATTGTTTGGGACTTCTGCTGGCACAGCAATTACAACTGGAGATTATAACGTAGCTGTTGGTGGGAATTGTTTTGCTGGTAACACTACTGGATCGTATAACACAGCCATCGGTGATGCAGCTATGTATACCGCTTCAACGGCTAGTAATAATACAGGTATAGGTAAGTCTGCTTTATATTCAGTTACAACGGGTGGTGATAATACTGCTGTTGGGATGAATGCTTTAGATGCTAATACTACTGCTAATGGTAATACAGCTGTAGGTACAGATTCATTAGGAGATAATACTACAGGTGCTAGTAATACATCCGTTGGTTATTATTCATTAAAAGCAAATACAGATACACATAACAATACAGCAATTGGTTATGCTGCATTAAGAAATAATGATGCTGCTAATAATACTTCTGCAGGTTATTATGCATTAAATGCTAATACTACAGGTGCAGGTAATGTTGCCCTGGGAGCTAACGCATTAGATGCTAATACTACTGCTTCTAATAATACTGCTGTAGGTTACCATTCTTTAACGGCTAATACAACAGGTGCTAGTAATGTTGGTGTAGGTACTTATACTTTTGAAGATAATACTACAGGTGCTCAAAATACAGGTTTAGGTTATTTCGCTCTTGGTAATAATACGACTGCTAATGATAATACTGCCGTAGGATATAATTCTCTATCGACAAACACAACTGGATACGCTAATACTGCCGTAGGTGCAAACTCATTAGATGCTTGTACTACAGGTTATCAAAATACTGCTATAGGTAAAGATGCATTAGGAGTAAATACCACAGGATTTAATCATACAGCTATAGGTGAAAGAGCTTTAGCTGCTAATACAACAAGTAACAGTAATACTGCAGTAGGATACTTTGCATTAAATGCTAATACAACTGGTGGTGCTAATACAGCTGTTGGAGGTAGTTCATTAGATGCAAATACTACGGGTAATTATTTAACTGCTGTTGGTCAAGGAGCTCTCGGATCTAATACAACTGCAAGTTACAATACTGGAATAGGATATAATGCATTAAACGCTAATACAACAGGTGGTTCAAATACAGCAGTAGGTGGAATAGCTTTAGATGTTAATACTACAGGATATGATAATACTGCTGTAGGTCATGGAGCATTAGGAGGAAATACTACAGGATATTTTAATACTGGAATTGGTTCAGTTACTTTAAATAGTAATACCACAGGACACGCTAACACTGGTGTTGGTTATTATGCACTAGCTTTAAATACTGAAGGATATCATAACCAAGCAATCGGTTATTATGCATTAGCTACTAATACTACAGGTGATCAGAATGTCGCTATAGGTAGTGCTGCTTTAAGATATAACACTACTGGAGGTAATAATGTTGCTATTGGATATGATTGTCTAGCTGCAAATACAACAGCAAGTAATAATAGTGCTATTGGTATGTATGCTTTAACAGCTAATACTACAGGTTCTGCTAACACAGCTGTAGGTGCTTATTCTTTGAAAGCTAATACTACTGGTGAATATAATACAGCCGTTGGATATAATGCTTTAAATGACAATACCACAGGTGATTCTAATACTGCATTGGGTGTTAATGCATTAGAAACTAATACTACTGGAGATCATAATACTGCTCTAGGAAGGCAAGCATTACAAGCTAATACTACTGGTGGTAAGAACATTGCTGTAGGTAGTGCTGCATTATATGCTAATACAACAGGAACTGAAAACGTTTCAATCGGTTATAACTCATTAACTGCAAATACTACAGGTAATTACAATGTAGCTTTAGGTTTTAAAGCTTTAGAAGCGAATACTACAGCTTCAGATAACACAGCTATAGGTAAAGGTGCATTATTAACTAATACTACAGGAGACCATAACACAGCATTAGGTAAAGCAGCTTTAGACTCAAATACTACTGGTTCTTATAACATAGCTCTAGGTAGAAGTGCAATGGATGCTAATACAACAGGACATAATAATGTAGGTATAGGTTACTCAGCCTTAGATGCTAGTACTACTGGTTATCAAAACGTAGCAATTGGTACAGATGCTGGTGGTGGTCTTACAACTGCTGGTAATAACGTAGCTGTTGGATTTGAAGCATTAAGACAAAATACAACCGGAGCACAAAACGTAGCTTTAGGTACTGAAGCTTTAGATGCTAATACTACAGCTTCTAATAATGTTGCTGTTGGTTATAGAGCTGGTTTCCTCAATACTACAGGTACTAATAATGTATTTGTTGGTTGGAAATCTGGAATAGAGAATACTACTGGAGGTGAAAACATTGCTATTGGTGAAGAAGCTTTAGCAAGTAATACTGAAGGTGGAAGTAACGTTGCTGTAGGAGAGAAAGCTGCATGGTTAAGTACTACTGCAACTAATAATGTAGCTATTGGTAGAGATGCATTAAAAAGTGGTACAACTGCTAGCATGAATACTATGGTTGGTTTTAGAGCTGGCTTTAGTCATACAACTGGAAATACTTATAATACTGCTGTAGGTTTTCAAGCACTATATGCAAATACTAATGCTTCTGCTAACACTGCCGTAGGTGCATTCTGCTTAGATTCTACTACTACAGGATCTAATAATACAGCTGTTGGATATAACTCATTATCTACTAATACTACAGGTAGTGAGAATGTTGCCATGGGTAGAGCAGCTCTTGGATCAAATACTACAGGAGCTAATAATACAGCTCTAGGTGTTTATGCTTTAATTGAAAATACTACAGGTATTAGAAATTCTGCAGTAGGTTTTGATGCTTTGAATAAAAATACCACAGGTAGCTATAACACAGCTCTTGGTATGTATGCAATGCAGCAGAATACAACTGCATCTGAAAATACTGCTATTGGTTATGCAGCATTAATTACAAACACAACAGGAATTAAGAATACTGCTGTTGGTTCTGGTGCATTATATGCAAACACAACAGCAGATGCAAATGCTGCTTTTGGGTATGAAGCTCTGAAGGCTAATACTACAGGATCAATGAATGCTGCTTTTGGTAATCAAGCATTAGAAGCAAATACAACAGGATCTAGTAATACTGCTTGTGGAAGAATGGCATTATGGTCAAATACAACTGCATCTGATAATACTGGTGTTGGTTATTATGCTTTAGTGAATAATACTACAGGAACACAAAACGTTTCTGTGGGTTCGTTATCTTTAGATGCTAATACTACAGGTAATTATAATATAGCGGTAGGTCATGGATCTTTAGGTGCAAATACTACAGCTAATAGTAATATCGGTATTGGTTATGAAGCATTAGGAGCTAATACTACAGGAACGGCAAATACAGCTTTAGGTCATCAATCACTAGATGCAAATACTACAGGAACTCATAATACAGTTCTTGGTTATAATGCAGGTTCTGATATAACAACTGGAGAACTTAATACAGCTGTTGGTTCTAATGCTTTGGATGGTAATACTACAGGTACTCGTAACACAGCTATAGGTTATTCAGCATTAACTGCAAGCACAACTGAATCTTACAATACTGCTATTGGTGCTTATGCATTACAAAGTAATACAACGGGTTCTATTAATACTGCTGTTGGTGATGCTGCGATGAATTCAAACACTACAGGAGATGAGAACTGTGCGTTTGGTCAAGGTACTTTAGCACTCAATACTACTGGTAATAGAGGTTGTGCTTTTGGTGCTTATGCAATGGATGCTATAACAGTAGGTGATGATAATTGTGCTTTTGGTCAAGCGGCATTAGGTGCTGAGACTACTGGTATTAGAAATGTAGCCGTTGGTCGTGCTGCTGGAGCATCTCAGAATGGTGCTAATAGAAACACTCTTATTGGATATGGTGCAGGATCAGCAATTACAACAGGCGTAGAAAATACTGCTGTAGGTAATGAAGCATTGGTAGCTAGTACAACAGCAAATTATAACACAGCTGTTGGTAATTATTCACTAGATGCTACTACTACTGGAGTTGAAAATGTAGCAGTAGGTTGGAATAGTCTTACTCAGAATACTACTGGTTTTTATAATGTTGGTATTGGTAGAAATGCTTTATATGCACAAACTACTGCATCAAGAAATGTAGCTGTAGGTTATAAAGCTGGAGAAGCAGTTACCACTGGTACAGCTAGCGTTTTTCTAGGTCCAGATACTGCTGAAGGTGCGACAACTGGTGATGGAAATATTATAATAGGTAATGGTGCAGGAAACTCGGCTTCACCATTCAACCTTACTACAGAAAGCAATCGTGTTGTTATAGGTAATGATAATATTTCTAACTCATATATCAAAGTTGATTGGACTGTTACATCAGATGAAAGAGATAAAACAGATATACAAGATATAACAACAGGTTTAGATTTTGTTAATCAATTAAAACCTAAATCATTCTGGTTTAGAAAAGAACGTGGTTCAGATGTTAAACATGGTGCAAAGCGTTTAGGTTTTATAGCTCAAGATATTCTAGCCTTAGAAGGAGATGATCCAGTTATCATTGATAATGAACAAGAAGATCATTTAAAATATAAAGGAGAACATTTAGTTCCTGTTCTTGTAAACGCAATAAAAGAACTATCCGCAAAAATTGAAGCCCTAGAGGCAAAGTAAACCGCTCAAACACAATTTATTATGACTGAAGAACAACGCCCATTAACACTTGCTGAAAAAGCACAACAACTTATCCTAGAAAGACAGCAGCTAGCCATTCGTCTCAATGAGATTAATGGTGCGCTGTCTATCTTAGATGATATAGCGTTATCTCAAACTGCACCTGTAGATGAGATAGAACAGGAAGAAGAACCTGCAGAAATTGAAACTGAAGTTTAACCCTTATTTATTTATTTAATCATGGAAGAAAGAACAGCCGATGAAGTAGCAGCAATCTTTTCAGCTGCAGGTGATAGCGTTACAGTTATTGGAATTGATAGAAATGCAGACTTTGAAACTGTTGACGAGTATAAGGATAAAATCAAGCGTAATGTAGAGCATCTTGAAACGATTAAAGCTTATAAGAAGCTAGATGAAACGACCTCTATCTGGACTTCTGAAAGTTTCACTGCAATTGATGCAGCAATAACAGCTGGTAAAGCTAAGTACTAATGGATATACCTAAAGCTAGACTACCCAGAGCTTTAGATATCCCTCAGATGTACTTCAGACCGCCTACAGCAGACGTTCCAGCTTATAAACCTATGATCATACCCCCAAGTGATTTAGAGGCTCCTGAGGACGTAAAGGCGGAAGAAACATCAGAACAACCAGAACCACCCAGCTTAAAGATTCCGGTATTGGATATACAAATGCCAATACCTGAAACAGCTGTAGTGGTGACAGCAGTAACAACAGCGGTAGTGGCAGTAGCTACTACTTCTGTTACTCAATCATTATTTGAACCAATTAAGAAAAAGGTTCAAAAACAACTACAAGCTAAAGTTAATAAATGGAAGGAAAACCAGAAGAAAAAAAAGGACTCCTCACCAAAATCAAAGACGGAATAGAGGATCAAGATGCTCAAATCCAAATACTTGGAACTTTCGTCAGACTTGGCGTAGTTGTTTGGTCTGGGTTTATTATAACTTTAAATTACTTAGAACTACCTGTAGTTAAGAAATCTGGTAACTCAGATATCACGTTCGTTGCTAGTGTCTT
>VTLG01001478.1_pt1 | contig 11456 bp, 21 predicted proteins | sample 4694571 | NCBI WGS metagenome assembly VTLG01 (sample SAMN12604809, study PRJNA352737) | marine metagenome | biome: ENVO:00000447; feature: ENVO:00000209|ENVO:00000569|ENVO:01000036; material: ENVO:00002151; isolation source: viral sequences binned using virsorter ... | reverse complement strand
TTTACTGAGGGATTCACATCCTTCATGTTGTTTATATAATGGATAGCATGACTTCCACTCAAACTAAAGCCAACCCTTCACAATCACGGGCGCGGCGTAAACAAACAACACCTAAAACAATGACAGAATCCACTTATCCTACTAAAGTTAAGAGCTACAAGCACACTGAACCTGTAGTAATTGATTCACATCTCAAGGATGTACAAGTATTAAGTACAGCAGCCTATGTTCAGGACTTTAAGAATAGAATACACTTAAACAATGTAGAGGTTAAGGAATTAATCAATGCACATGTAGAAGTGTATGACTTCGTTAAGCCACATGTTGTGAATGCTTTTAACATAACTAGAGATTATGTCAATTCATTAAGAAATAAGTCTAAGGACTGACTTTCTCTCTAAGCCCATGTAAGATGGGTTTACTGAGGGACTCAATATCCTTCACTGTTCATTTGAATATTAACTATGAAAGAAACGTATCAAATGTTCTTCGGTCGTAACACACCGGATGGTTATGTTACCGATGAACAATGGGATTCTTTCCGTGATGTACTCAATATGACATTCAACAGCTATACTGTTGCTGATTGTCAAGGAGTATGGCAAGGTAAAGATGAATGTACTAAGTATGTAACTGTTAGTACTAAGCATAGAGATAAGGTTGTAGATGTATGCTCTGCATATGCTAAAGCTTTCAATCAAGATGCTGTTGGTCTATTAGTAGGCTATCCCATGCAGTTTGTATCTAAACTATCTGAGATCTACTAATGACTAAGTATGAGTTCACACTTAAAGTACGTACTAAGTTGTCTCCTAGTGAGGCAATTTGGTATATTACCCAAAAGATAAAAGATGCAGTACCTGTCCTATCTATTGACTATGATGTTATAGAGGACAGGGCTACTAATGATGAACACCACGGAGGTATCATTGACAACGAAAAGTAAGGACTGGTTGATACTTAATGCAGTTCTAGCTTATCTTCACCATTATCCTGCAAATACACACACTGAGGATTATAAGAGGTTAAAGGATGAACTCATCAATTCAACTACCGATAAAAAACGGGGACGTCCGGCGAAAAGACAAAGGAAGAAAACGACCACAGTCGATACGCCAAGCAAGGAGGCGAACCAAACAACTCAAACGTAAACTTTCACAATCACGCCGCCATGCCTAAGTATAAGTATCTTTGTAGTTTGGAGTCTGGACGAGATTTTGTCCTGACATCAAACATCAAGGACGATGTAGAACGTTCCGAAGTATTAGCTTGGTCTGCTATAGAGGAGTCTAAGTTAATGGACGACTATCTTGTTGATGTTATCCGTATTGATTAATGCCTAAAAAGAAATACTTCCATAATAATTACGAAGCTATTGCTGGAGCACCTGCTGAATGGTTTGATGCTATTCCATACGATGAGTTGATGGACTGGAAGATATCAGGATGGGAAATACCATCTTCTGTATCTTGTATGATCCGTGAGACTAACTTAGAGACTGGTAAGGTCAAGGAATATGTATACCAAAAGGAAGGTGCAGCAAGGAAGAAAGCTAAGGAAATTATGTTAAGAGGTAATGAATTTATAGTATGTACAGCTGATGCTGTGCAATTTATGACACCCGAAAAAGAGGATCCTTATGATGACCCGCTCGCTTGATGATATAATATCGTACGAGAAGCAAGCATTAGACTTGTTAAGAAAAGATCATCCACATTATGAAGAGATTAAGAAACTCTTAACTGATCAAATAAACGACGAGATCAGCGAATATGCCAACACCAGCACAAATTGATGAGCAAATTAAACTCGAAAGAGATCAAATAGCTCAAGGACTCAAACGATTAAAAGACAACACAGCAAAACTGGAGGAAAAGAACTATGCATCAGCCACTATATATGGTGTTACTTCTATCGATTCCTTGTTGCCTGTTGTGGTTAGACATATTAATGAAACTGCGCATGATAGGTTAAAGCGTGGTACAGGTCATCAGTATCAACTGATCAAGGACTATGTATCACAGTTAGAACCATTAGCATCAGCAGCTATATCATTAAAGCTTACGTTTGATAAAGTGTTTGGTTATAAAGAAGGTAGTAATAACCTTACTAATGTATGTGATTCTATAGGACATGCAGTAGAAGATGAGTGTCAAATGAGACACTATGAGAAGAATGCACCTGGATTATTAAATGTACTAAAGAAAAACTATTGGCATAAGTCCATAGGCACACATCAGAAGATCGTAGTAATTCAAACATTAATGAATCGTTACGATGTAGAGAGATGGCAAGCTTGGGGACGTACTAATAGAGTAAGATTAGGTGCTTGGTTACTTGACTGTATAATGAATGCAAGTGGCTGGTTCTATAAGGATATGAGGCAGGAAGGTAGGAGAAGGGTTAACTATGTTGTACCTACTCCTGAATTCATAGCTGTTAAAGATAAAGTTATGAAAGATAGCGAGCTATTTGCTCCACTATCCTGGCCAATGTTAGTAGAACCTAACGACTGGACCAATGAAAGACCTGGCGGATACTTATTAAATGAGGTCATGAAAGGTAATGATATGGTGCGTCGTGGACATCACTTGTGTATACAGGGAGAAACACCAATCGCTTTCCTGAACAGGATTCAGAAGGTTAAGTATAGGTTAAATCAATTCACTGTAAACGTAGCCGAACAGCTCGGTGAACAAGGAATTAGTGTAGGTAAGTTTATACCTATTGTAGAAATTCCTCTCCCTCCAAAACCTGTGGACATAGCAGACAACAAGGAAGCTCGTAAGAGCTACCGGAGAGCTGCTGCAGAGGTGATGAATAAGAATGCTAATGCATTTAGACGTTCGTGTAGAACACGGATGACTCTGGAGGCAGTGAGTAGGTTTAAAAGAAAAGAGTTCTACATACCATGGTCGTTTGACTATAGAGGTAGAGCGTATCCTATACCTGCATTTCTAACACCTCAAGACACTGACTTTGGTAAGTCACTCATAAGGTTTGCTAATGAATCAGTTCTTACTAGCAAGGCTTGTGACTGGTTAGCCTTCCAATGTGCTACAACATATGGTCTTGATAAGGCTACTATGGATGAAAGATTGGATTGGACTAAAGATAATATCTTCACAATCACGGCTGTGGCTGTAGATCCTATGTAGCGGTCTACAGATCCTGGCTGGTCTAGCTAGAGATAAAATGACAGCACAACTCGTCAATGTGTTGCCAGCTGATAGGCCACAAGACGCATATAAGGTGGTAGCTGAGGCTGCACTTCCAAAGATACCATCTCACTTACACACACAATGGGATAGAAAGTGTGTCAAACGTACAGTTATGACTATCCCTTATAACGCTAAACCTTTTTCTAACCGTACCTACATTAGGGATGCACTAGAAGAGAAAGGTATTACGATTTGTAAAGATGACCTTACGATCACTGTCCAAGCTGTTAGGATGGCAATGGGAAAAATAGTCCCTGGTCCTATGGCTGTTATGAAATGGATAGAAGACGAGGTATCTGGGGCTATTACCCGTGGAGCAACTGAACTAAAATGGAGAACACCATCAGGTTTTGTTGTCTTCCAGAAGATAATGAAAAAGAAGGTAGAGGTATTAGACCTTAAACTTCTAGGTAGATGTCAGATCCGTGTATCCACAGATGATACAGATGAGGTTGATAGAGCCCGACACAAGGCTGCTACTGCACCTAATCTAATACACTCTTTAGATGCTTCACTGTTACATCTTAGTGTTACTAGGTTTGACGCACCCATAGCTTTAATACACGACAGCGTGTTATGTAGAGCTACGGATATGTCTATCCTGTCTAATTTAGTTAGAGAGACCTATATGGAACTCTTTGCTAAACAAGATTATTTAAATGATTTTGCACAGCAAATAGGTGCAGAATCTAAGCCACCGATTATAGGAGACCTTGAACCGTCAACTGTAATTGACTCAACTTATTTCTTTTGCTAATGTTGTACCCATCATTATTTGATTCGTTCTTTGCACCTACGCGAGTGATAGTTGTCTCAGAAGAGAGACTACAACAAGCTGAACAGGAAGCAAGAAGGAACCAACTAGCCGTCCTTGATAATCGTATCGAGGAGCTGACTAAATATAGAACATCTCTATCTGCTACAATCAAGACTAAATATAGAACATCTCTATCTGCTACAATCAAGAAGATGGAACCAGCTAAGGCTGGTGCTGATCTGGATGCATTAGATGGAGCATGTGATGTCTAATAGAAACGTACATGTAACTGATACTGTAACATTAGAGGGATATCAAGCTGTGCTAGAACCTGGCAAGTTTGGTTATTCACTCTCGGCTGTAGTTAACTCCGATGTAGTTGACACGCTAGAAACCGAGAGGGCTGATGTCCTTAAGTGGGCAGAGTCTAAGCTCAAGAACCCTAAACGTGCTACTCTTAAACCAACACCCTGGGAAGAGGTAGCTGAAGGGAAATATAAATTAAAATTCTCTTGGAATGAAGAGAGAAAACCACCTGTTGTAGACACGGAAGGTACACCTGTAACAGATAAGAAAACACCGCTTTATGGAGGATCTACTGTTAAGCTTGGGTTTTATCAGAAGCCATATATACTCAAGGATGGCGTTACCTATGGAAGTAGTCTTAAGCTGGTTGGTGTACAAGTTGTTTCAGTAAAAGCTTCTGCTGGTGTTGATGCTGGCGATCTTAATGAAACAGAAGTAGCTGACCTATTCGGTAAGACTACGGGGTTTAAAGCAGGTGAAGCTGCTCCATCCGAATCTAATGACGAAGAAGAAGACTTCTGATGAATCTCTTGCATGGGCTAAGAAAGCTTATGCTAAACTCAAGGAAAGAAAAGAGATTAAATTTAAATCTAAGTTAGAAGAGAGGGTCGCTGATCTTCTCACTAGCTTAGGTGTAACATATGAATATGAATCTACAAAGGTTCCTTATACCATTCAACACAATTATCACCCTGATTTTATTCTCCCAAATCATGTATATCTCGAAACAAAGGGATGTATATCTCGAAACAAAGGGATACTGGGATCCGAGTGATAGAAGAAAGGTGCTCGCAGTTAAGCGGGACAATCCAGATATAGATTTGAGAATGGTATTTCAATCACCATATAATAAGATAAGTAAAAAAAGTAAGACAACATATGCCATGTGGTGTGAAAAGCATGCCATCCCATGGACGTCTTTCCATAATATTCCACTCGACTGGTTAGTATGAATAGACATTTGAAAGACTTTATAGGTGTCTACGATGATGTAATACCTGAAGAAGTTTGTCAAAGGTATATTGATATAGCAAAACCTGCTCACTTCATCACTAGAAATGATGAGCACAGGTCAGATAAACAGTTAAGGTTGGATGGAGATTTTGTCCCAATAGTTGATGACTTATATAAGTACGCACTAGAACCAGTCTTAAATGATTATGTGACTGAGTTCCCATACTTAGATAAGTATCAGTTTGTCAGTAGCTCTGCTAAACTACAGATTACTGAACCACCATCAGGGGGCTACCATACATTCCATGCTGAGAATATACCTTGGTTATCTAGGGATAGAGTCTTAGCCTGGATGGTATACCTGAATACTATTGATGAAGGTGGTGAGACAGAGTTCTTATATCAAGCTAGAAAAATAAATCCGAAAGCTGGTAGAATTGTTATATGGCCAGCTTCCTTTACACATTTACATAGAGGCAATCCTCCTAGATCTACCAAATATATCATTAATGGATGGTGGCAAGGAGATCTCGGATTAAGAATACTGAAAAAATGAATAGTGAATTTGTGGCACACGAACCATGTGATAATTGTGGCTCTTCTGATGCTAACTCTGTGTATTCAGATGGCCACAAATTCTGTTTCGTATGTCAAACTTACACACCTGCTGAAGGTATAAATCACAATCACGAACACACCAAGATGTCTAATGACGTAAAATTAATAGGATCTGCTGTACGACTTCCAAAGAGGAAGATATCTGAAAAAACATGTGAGTTTTATAAGATATATGAGTACAGTGCTACCCTGCGATTCCCTTATTTCACGCCAGATGGAATACTACAGGGAGTCAAGACAAAAACCAAGAAGAAAATTTTCACTTATGAAGGAGTTTCCACTGATACCTTATTTGGTCAGCATTTGTTTCCTAGTAGCGGTAAACGTATTGTTGTTACTGAAGGTGAGCTAGATGCCGCCAGCTGTTACGAAGCTATGCCCGGATGGCCAATGGTATCTCTACCCCATGGGTGCGCTGCTGCAAAAAAAGATGTCCAGAAACAGATCCCCTTATTCCAGGGCTACGATGAGATCGTACTCTTCTTCGACGGCGATTCTGCTGGCCGTGAGGCGGCGGAGGCGGCGGCAGGGGTATTACCACCTGGCAAGGTCAAGATCGCTCGCCTTGAGGGCTATAAAGACGCATCAGACGCGCTACAAAATGGAGATGCTGAAGCGATTCGAAAAGCGATTTGGAACTCTAAGCCGTTCAGACCTGATGGAATCGTTGATGCAGAAACTCTTAGAGATCTGGTAACAACACCACAGAAATCATTTGACCATGAGTACCCTTTCGAAGGACTTAATCAGAAATTACACGGGATCCGGTATGGGGAACTTACAACCTTTACTGCTGGCTCTGGCTCAGGAAAAACCTCATTCTGCCGTCACCTTGCAACTGACTTGCTCTGCAAGGGGGAATCAGTTGGGATCTTGGAGCTTGAAGCAAGCAATAGGAGAACAGCACTTGGACTGATGTCCACAGCTGTTGGTAAGAACTTACATATTGGAGAACATGACAAAGAAGAACTTGACACCGCCTTTTCAAATAGTATTGCCAATTGGAATCTTTATTTGTTTGATGGGTTTGGAAGTTTTGATCCTGATATCATCTACAACAGGATTGAATATCTTGCCACCGGACTTGAATGTAAGGTCATTATTTTAGATCACCTTAGTATTTTGTTGTCTGGTTTAGACGGTGACGAGAGAAGAATGATAGATACTACAATGACCAGATTGCGTAGTTTAGTAGAACGTACAGGCATAGCCTTATTTTTAGTCTCGCATTTAAGGAGGGCGGGGAATGACAAGCACTCTCATGAAGAAGGAGGACGTATTACTTTGTCCTCACTTAGAGGATCACACAGCATTGCTCAAATATCTGATCAGGTTGTTGCCCTCGAAGTCGATCAGCAGAGCGGAACTGAACGAAAACCTACGACAGTGCGAGTACTTAAAAATCGCTATTCAGGCGAAGTTGGCGTCGCATGTACACTAGATTACGATTTGTCCACTTGCAGATTTACTGAACATGAAGCTGAACCCGAATTCAACCCGACTACAGATTTCTAACCATGAAGTCGTTCACCCGTCGGAGACTACGAGGGCAGATATATACGAACACTATGAACACCCATGGTATAAATTTAATAAAGAACAGGATAATAAAGCTCAACTGATTAGACCTAACCCACCTAGTAAAGAGGCAGTAGAACGTGCCAAATTTGTTGACAAAACCTATCACTGGAAAGGTGGGGGCGATAGTGTTCGATCTAGAGGCGAACGGACTACTCAATGATGCTTCCAGAATCCACTGTATGGCACTCCATTGGTGCGAAGATAATTTCATCGAGTCGTTTAATGATGAACCGTATGCGAAGAGTCCTAAAGACCTTCCTATGGCATCTGGACACTCTATTACCACAGCGTTATCGTGGCTTGAAACAGCCGATGTTTTGGTCGGTCACAATATTATCGGCTACGATATACCTCTTATTAAAAGGGTTTACCCTTGGTTTGATCCTCCTGGGATTATTATTGATACTCTTCTCCTATCTCACTTATATCATCCTAATTTACTGGATATAGATAAGAAGTCTGAGAAGATCCCTACAAAATTATATGGTAGACATTCTCTTGAATCTTGGGGCTACCGATTAGATGAGTACAAAGGAGACTTCGCTACTGATACTGATTGGAAGGAGTGGTCAAAAGAAATGGAAGAATACTGTAAACAAGATGTTGTTGTTACCAAGAAATTATGGGAACATTTCCACCCTTACCTGATTGGGTAAAACTTGAACATCAGGTCGCGAAAATACTTACACAACAGGAGATCCATGGATGGTACTTTGATGAGCGCTCTGCACGGGAACTTGAATCAGCTCTCCGAACAGAGTATGAAAAAACTACTGAACTATTACGCCACAGGCATCCTTACGTCGAAGGACCAAGATTTTGTCCTAAACGAACTAATAAGCGAACGGGATATGTTGAAGGAGCACCCCTTACCAAATTAAAAGAACTGAACCCCACCTCAAGGGACCATATAGCATGGATACTACAAACACACTATGGCTGGACACCGTTATTAACGACCTCAACAGGCAAGCCAGTCATCGACGAAACAGTTCTGAAAGATATTGGGAAGGGTATTGCTCTCCAATTTCTGACACTATTGGATCTGACGAAAAAGTTAGGGATGATATCAGAAGGCGTGAACGCATGGCAGAAGCTTGTTACGACATCTAGTCGGATACATCATCATTGTTCAGTAGCTACATCTACTTTTAGATGCGCTCATAGAAAACCAAATTTAGCACAGGTACCTAGTGATGAGAGGTTCAGGAGATTATTCCGAGCCAGTCCCAATCTTGTCATGGTTGGTGCTGATCTTGCTGGTATCGAGCTGCGGATGTTGGCTCATTATCTTGCAAGATATGATGGAGGCAGATACGCTAAGATCCTTATCGAAGGAGACATTCACCAGACAAATGCTGATAAAATTGGAATTACTAGATCACAAGTTAAAACGGTAACATATGCTTTCCTTTACGGAGCAGGTGATACTAAGATAGGCCACTCTTATGACAAACAACTATCAGATGACAAAGCAAGAGAGAAGGGTAAAGAGATCCGCAAAGCGTACGTTGATGCGATTCCTGGACTTAAGGAATTACTGGAGGGCGTACAAAAAGCTGGTGAGAGAGGTTATCTTTTTGGACTCGACCACCGTCGTATCCTCGTTGACTCGCGGCATAAGTCCCTCAATTACTTACTCCAAGGATCAGCGGCGATCATCGCAAAAAGATGGATGGTTCTAACACATGAAATCTTACCTAGACATACTCACCAACTTGCATTCGTTCATGATGAACTACAATTTGAAACGAAAGAAGAAAACGTAAATGATCTTAAATTCACCCTGGAATACTCAGCAGCAAGAGCTGGCGAATACTATAAGATGCGAATACCAGTCGCAGCTGAATCTAAATCAGGAACTAATTGGTCGGAGGTACACTAATGAAATATAATATAGACCAAGTATTTGGTACTCCATTAGTTTGTACAGTAATTGAAGATGACACTAGTGAATTATTGGAACATAATTATACTAATGAATTCAATGCTTCATCTAATCAAATAATAGAGAATCCTAACTGGTATGATACTTGGAAATTTAATAATAGAGCACTAGATCAAATAATAGAGAATCCTAACTGGTATGATACTTGGAAATTTAATAATAGAGCACTAGAGAATTATCCTAATATTAGAGATACTCTTCTAAAAGCATTTACTATTTTCGCTCATAATTCATTAGGATTAGATCATACTTTCGGTATGTCAACCTCATGGTTTACAATAGCCCGTAAAGGTGAACGAACTAATATGCACCGTCATAGAAATAGTTTCTGGAGTGGTGTCTATTATTATGATGAAGAGTATGAAGAGAAAAATGGAGCTGCTTTAGAATTTCATGACCCCTTTGCATTTTGTGGAGATTATTTTTTAAAGGCTACTAGATTAAATAAACTTAATCTTGTTAACTGCTTTATAAGGCCAGAGCCTAAATTATTAGTACTTTTCCCTAGCTATATAGATCATGCTGTTACTGAATATTCAGGAGATTATCCTAGACATTCAATTGCTTTTAATATAGTACCTACATCTGAATATGGTCATGCGGATTCTATGAATCATTTCTCTTGGTACACTAACTAAACCACCTAAATGAAATTATTAATTGATGCAGATTTTATCGTCTATAAGGCGTGTGCTGCCGCTGAGACTGAAATTGATTGGGGTGATGATACTATTCTTGTCACTAGCAACTTTAGCGATGCATACACCGCCACAAAACGAGAACTCACTAAACTTAAGGACCAATTTGGGTCACTCGCTACTTTAGTACTGTTCTTTTCCGACAGTATAAATTTTAGGAAAGAAATTTTACCTGAATATAAAGGCCACCGTAATCGGAAGAAACCGTGTGGTTATAAACGTGTCATCAACGAACTAAAGAAAGAGTTTGAGGTTATTGTTAAACCTACTCTTGAAGCTGATGATGCATTAGGTATTTACGCTACAAAAAATCCTGGCAATGTTATTGTCTCACCTGATAAAGATATGAGACAGATACCAGGGCGCTTATATAACTTCGATGAAACATTCACAATCACACCTGAAGAAGGTGCTAAATGGCATCTTATACAAACTTGTGCCGGAGATTCCACTGACGGATACAGTGGTGTTCCTGGAATCGGTGTTAAACGTGCTGCGGCTCTCTTCGATAAGAAGGGCTATTCGTGGAAAACAGTAGTCGAAACATTTGAGGAGAAGGATCTTACAGAAGAGGATGCTTTAGTCAATGCTAGACTAGCTCGTATACTTACTGTTGATGACTATGACTTCAAAAAGAAAAAACCTAGATTATGGTCCCCCTCCTCCAGTTACAAAGTTGACAGTGGAGCAGGATCTGAAGTTGAGAGTGCTGCATGATAGACTTAAAGAGACCTATCATGATAATAAGGAGGATATTATAACACTTCTGATAGCACTTCAACATCAAAACTTTGCACTAGGTAATTCAATAACAAATTTAATACAAAAATGGCCACCACCCCCGAATATTACAACAGAGGAAGTACCCCTGTTTGGGATTTTATTAGAGACCAAGGATTAAACTTCCACCTCGGTAATGCTATTAAGTATATCTGCAGAGCAGGTTACAAAGATAGCAAGATACAAGACTTAGAAAAAGCAATCCACTATCTAGAGAATGAACTTGAGCATGAAGAGAACTTTCTTATCAGAACAGGCGAAGGAATTCCGATCCAAATACGAGATCAAGAACAGTCCTGGTCGAGTCGATCGAGCCCGACAAAAGAACTTGATTGTTGAGGAATTTAAAGAGTTCCTCCAAGCTGATGGCTTCATGTTTATGCATGGTAAGAACCATCAAGAAGATTGTTTAAAAGAACTTGCTGATTTAGTCTATGTATGCTACCAATATGCTGAGAACATGAATTGGTTTTTAGATGAAGCTCTTAATAGAGTTCATGAAAGTAATATGTCCAAACTTGGTGAGGACGGTAAACCAATATACCGAGAAAAAGATGGTAAAGTATTAAAAGGACCAAATTACAAACCACCAA
>VTLG01013746.1_pt1 | contig 11459 bp, 15 predicted proteins | sample 4694571 | NCBI WGS metagenome assembly VTLG01 (sample SAMN12604809, study PRJNA352737) | marine metagenome | biome: ENVO:00000447; feature: ENVO:00000209|ENVO:00000569|ENVO:01000036; material: ENVO:00002151; isolation source: viral sequences binned using virsorter ... | reverse complement strand
AAGATAAAGAAGAACATGAATTTTATCCAACACCGATAGATGCAGTAGAACTTGCCAGACCTCTCTTAGATCAAAATAAAAAGTGGTGGGAACCTTGTGCGGGTGATGGAAGAATTTTAAATCATTTCGATAATGTTATTCTTGGAACAGATATAAAATCTAGATCACCAGAAGTTCAAGATGGTGATTTTATGACAATGGATAAACCAGAAAACATTGAAGGTATTATAACAAATCCACCCTTTACTCTTGGTTATGATTTGATTAAAAAATCATTATATGAATGGAAAATACCAGCGTTGTTATTGATGCGAGTAGAATATATTGCTGCAAAAGCAAGACAAGATGTTGTTAAACATATGACGGATATGCATATTGTTTCAGATTTAATAAAGTTTAAAACTATCAGTGGTAGAATAGTGAATGGTAATGGCACCGGTAGATGTGCATGGATGTTGTTTGATCCAAATGAAACTCCAGAACATATAAGAATGAAATATGTACTGTATAAACAAAATCCAATAGAAAAATTATTAGGATAAGGTATTGACAAATGGTTAGAACTGTGAGATAATAAACTATGACTATTAATTATGCGTTCAGTGAAGATAAAGTTATAAGTGATCTCAAGAAGTATGTAGATGGTACTTACGAGCAGCATTACGCTAAACGTAAGTATCAGTCCACACAGTTTATAGAAGATTGTGGACATGGCGAAGGTTTTTGTATTGGGAATATTTTAAAGTATGCCCAAAGATATGGGCGTAAGAACGGAAAGAGTCGTGACGATCTTATGAAGATTTTACATTATGGAATAATCATGTTACATATACATGATACGGAGAGTGAAGATGAAGTTAAGTGATGCAACATTGGATGTATTGAAGAATTTTTCTACTGTTAACCAGAATATTCTGGTGAAGGAAGGTAGTAAACTTCGGACGATGTCCACCATGAAGAATATTCTTGGTGAGGCTAATATAGGTGAGGAGTTCCCAAAAGAATTTGGCATCTATGATTTAAATGAATTTCTTGGTGTGTTTAGTTTGGCCAAAGATGCAGAATTGGTATTTGAAAATGATAGTTTTCTCGTAGTAAAGAGTGGGAAAACCAAGATCAAATATTTCTTTTCTGATCCGTCTATTCTGACAACTCCACCGGAGTCATTTAATGCTCCAGAAACAGATGTTCATTTTCCCGTGTGTGGTGATACATTAGGAAGTATTTTAAAATCTGCGGCAGTTATGCAGTTACCGGATGTGGTGTTTCATGCAACTGGAACGAATACATACATGACAGTAACCGATTTGAAAAATACTACATCTAATGAATTTACCAAAGAACTTGAAGGCGCTGAAAATCAAAGTGAGTTTAAGTTTCATTATAAGGTAGATAATCTTAAAATGATCCCTGGTGACTATGATGTTTCTGTTTCTACGACTGCTCTAGTATCTAACTGGAAAAATTCTCATAAAGATATTTCTTATTGGATTGCATTAGAGCAACCCAGTGACTAGTATTGAAGTTTTACACCACTACACTTGTGAAGTTTGCAAGGGGTGGTGGTCGATAGGTCTGGAGCACGTTATGAAAGCCCAGAAATTGTATTGTCCTTGGTGCGGCCATCATGGCTACTTTGAACAGGATGATATTAAAGAAATAGAAGGTAGATCGAGAGAACATTAATTATGGCAAGGGAAACATTTCTGTGGGTGGAGAAATATCGGCCCAAGAAAATAACTGATTGTATTCTTCCTGAATCAATCAAAAATACATTTATAGAATTTGTCAAACAGAAGGAGATTCCAAATCTTCTTCTGGCGGGTGGATCAGGTGTGGGCAAGACTACAGTAGCTAGAGCTCTGTGTGAGGAATTACATGGAGATTATATTCTTATTAATGGTAGTGAAGAATCTGGTATAGATGTATTAAGAAACAAGATTAAAACATTTGCATCAACTGTATCGTTGCAGGGTGGATATAAGGTGGTCATTTTAGATGAGGCTGACTATTTAAATCCGCAATCAACACAACCGGCATTGCGTGGGTTCATTGAAGAATTCCATCGTAACTGTCGGTTTATTTTTACCTGTAACTTTAAGAATAGAATCATAGAGCCGTTACATTCTCGGTGTTCAGTCATTGAGTTTAAGATTAATGGTAATAAGAATCAACTTGCCAATGAATTTATGGGTAGAGTTGAGAGTATTCTTAAAAAAGAAAAGATCGGCTTTGATGATAAAGTTATTGCAGAGCTGATTATGAAACACTTTCCCGATTGGAGGAGAGTGTTGAATGAGTTGCAGAGATATAGTGTCAGTGGTACAATAGATTCTGGTATATTGGTTAATATAGCTGAAGTTAATTTGCAAGAGTTGATGGGACATTTAAAAGGAAAAGATTTTAAGAATGTTCGTAAATGGGTAGTAGACAATATAGACAATGATCCGGTGAAAGTTTTTCGTAAAGTATATGATAAGATGTATGACTATATGAAACCTGGTTCTATTCCTAATGCAGTTTTAGTATTGGGAGAGTATCAGTATAAGTCAGCGTTTGTAGCAGATCAAGAAATTAATTTATTGGCGTGTCTTACGGAGATAATGTCTCAGTGTCAATTCAAGTAAGTGATGAGGCTATCAATGAAGTCTATGAGAAATTTAAGGCTCAAGGGTTTCCACATTACCCCACAGACTATAACTGGCGCAGGCTACAATTAGAAAAACTGCTAAAGTTTGATAGGTCGAAGATGTTACGACCTCAAAAGAAAACTTTGGGGCTATCTACACATGGGCTGGCATTAGCTTGGAGCTATATGCCACACCATTGGAAGATTAAATGTGGGTATATGAAAACACCTATATCGGTTTGGGAAGATGAAGAATCTTTGAAACATGGTATTCGGAAGATAGTAGATGGTACCTTTTGGTCACAAAAAGAATACCATCAAATAACTGCATCAGACATACGTTCTATATTAAGGCGTTATGCAGGTACACAAGCAGTTTCTAATTTCAGACCGACATCGGCAGCTGTAATTTACGATAGGTTTTTAGAGAAAGCATCGCCATTGTTTGGGGGCAAAGCAGGCACGACTTGGGATATGAGTTGTGGGTATGGTGGTCGCTTGTTGGGTGCGATTGCGGCAGACGTAAACTATATCGGTACAGACCCATGCACAGAAACATATGAAGGCTTAGAACAGATTAAAGAAGATTGGGGAAGTAAAAATAGAACTATAGAATTACATAAGGTAGGGAGTGAAGATTTTTGGCCTCCTTATTGTGAAGTAGATTTATGTTTTACATCACCACCCTATTTTGATTGGGAAAAATATTCAGAAGAAGATACTCAATCTTATAAAAAATATCCAACAAAAGATGAATGGCTTAATGGATTTCTGTTAGAGACAATAGATAAATGTCATTATGGTTTGAAGCCGGGTGGACATATGTTATTGAATGTGGCAAACACAGCACGAATTAAGAATTTTGAGGATGAAACTTTGCGGCTAGCTAAGATGATTCATTTTAAACATATTGATACATGGTATTTACAGTTGGCTTCTCAAGAAGGAAAACATAAACGAGAGCCTATTTTTATATTTCAGAAATGAGAATAAAACTTACAGGTGAATTTGCCACCTTAACAGGCAAAAGAGAAGTTGAGTTATATGGACCAACTAATATCAAGCAGTTGCTTAGTGCTTTAGATAATAGTTTTCCTAATCATGGTTGGGATAATTGTAATGTGGCTATTAATGGTACGATGTATGCAGATGCCTGGTTTCAACCAATAACAGAAAGTGATGAGATAGTTATTATGCCTCCTATAGAGGGTGGTTAATGAATACTTACGAGATTACACCTGTTGAAAAACACAATGGGATTTATTATAAGCGTGATGATCTTTATGCACCTTATGGTGATGTCAATGGTGGTAAGGTTAGGCAGACAATAGAGATTATAGAGAACTGTTCTATGGGGCCAGGTATTATAGCTTCTACATCAGTACATTCTCCATCGTCTACTATTTTTAGTAGGGTGGCACAAGAATATAATGTCCCTTGTATCATTGCAGTAGGGGGGACCAAGCCAGAGAATTTAGATAAACTACCAATGATGCGTTTGTGTAAGCATTTTGGTGCAGAGATTAGAATTGTAGCGGGTCACGGAATGAAAACAGCTATCTCTGCTAGAATTAGAGAGATACAACAGGAGAACGGTTACTATAATCCAGACTTCAGTAAACATATTCATATCCATCCCGAGTTGATGTTTGTTAATAGCCAACAGGTGGCTAACATACCCGATGAATTAGATGTATTGATAGCTCCGGTGGGTAGTGGGATACAATTTGCAAATATTCTCAAGGGCATACACGACCATAATAAATCTGTTAAACGAATTATAGGAGTGCAAGTGGGTCCTGATAGACGTAAATTAATAGACAGATATCTTACTAGTCAGTCTTTATGGGATGAAAGAATAAATTATGAGTATGAGTTAATGCAATATGCAATACAATTTCCACATTCTTATTCTAAATCAGAAAAACAGCGAGTGGGTGATTTTGAATTAGATGATCTTTATGAAGCCAAGGCTCATAAATGGATGTTGAATAATATAGTATCAGATAAGGTATTATTTTGGTGTGTAGGGAGGAGATTTTTTGATGGAATGGAATCAATTTTTGCGGTGTGATGCATCAGATTTGATGCAAGAAGTAGAAGATAAGTCAGTAGATTTAATCTTTAGTAGTCTACCCGACATCTCACAGACACATTACAATACTGATACGGTGAGTTATAAGGAGTTTCAGGCCAATGTGATGAAACAGTTTGCTCGTATGGTGAAAGATGATGGGTTTGTAGTAGTGTCACAGACAGACCGAAAGATCAATGGAGAAATTTTAGCTAATCATATCACCTATAGTAATGCCCTATCAGATTGTGGGATGAAGATGAAAGATTATAAGATAGTGGTAAGAAATGAACCGGTAGATAAACGAGATATGTATTATTTCAATTACCAACAGTGTGTGATATTCACTAGAAAGGGAACGATCAAACGCTCTGGAGATTTCTTGAAAAATATTTTGATATATAATACAGAGAGAATTGGCAATATAAAAGGTGCATTGAATTCTTTTATGTGGCCTGAGCCGTTTTGCCGTATGATAATAGATAAGTTGACAGTAGAAGGGGAGAAGGTTTTAGATCCTTTTGCGGCTTCCGGTATTTCATTACAGGTAGCAAAAGAAATGAACAGACAATATTTAGGATGTGAAATTAGTAAAGAAGTATATGACAATTCGATAATGAGAACTTCTATTATATGAGTGTATATCTCAAGAAGGATGGGAGTAAAGTCCTGTCTTTAACAGATGAAGAATTTGAAGATTTGGGTTGGGAAGAAAGAGTATTGTTAGAATTAAAACATGATGGCATAGGCTGGACCATACAACAAAGTAAGGTAGCGGCTGGCAAAGTGATAGGCGGGAAACCTAATGTGGAAGAAACGTGAAGAATATGAACCAGATATAACAATAGTTACAGCCTTATTCAATGGGTTTAATACCTTGGTCCCACAGACTAAAAATTATGTAGGGATTTATACTACAGAGTGGGTAGAGAAACTTTATAGAGGTATCGCACGAAACTATCATGGACCTTTTGGGTTCATATGTTTGGGCGACCAAAATTATAAATTTGAAGAAAGTAATATACAGCTAGTAAGATTTGAACGCTCAGTAGATCAGTATGGGTGGATGAGTTTGATGGAATGGTATCGACCCGATCTTTGTGCTGGTAATAGGGTTACGTTAGGATTAGATACTGTCATTACAGGCTCTCTACAGAGAATTTTTGCTTACAAGCCAGAGAAGTTAGCTGTATGTAAAGATCCCTTTGAGCATTTTAAGGTATGTAATGCAGTAACTATGGCTACTCCAGAATTTTGTGGAGAAATTTGGCCATGGTGGAAGGCAAACGAAGCTAGTCTGATGCAAGAATGTTTATACAAAGGCTATCCTTCAGAAATGGTATTACTCCAAAAATATTATGGTAAGAGTCCTTGCTTAGATAGTATGTTTCCAGAAATAGCTAGTTATAAGATGGACATACAAACAAAATATATATCTTTAAGGGAAGCTAGTATTGTTTATTTTCATGGTAAACCAAAACCACATGAACTACCGGGAGAACCGTGGTTAGGAGTGCATTGGGTATGAATGATATACATCCAACAGCAGTGATAGGTGATCGTGTAGAGATGGGTGAAGGTAATTATATTGGCCCGTTTTGTTATTTTACAGGTGAAGTAGAGATAGGAAATAATAATAGATTTGAGGCTTACTGTTCTATTGGTGGTAGAGCTGAACATATCAAACATTGGCATAAAGATGGGCGGACAATGATAGGCTCTGATGGTATGTTTAGAGAATATTCTATAATTAATAGTGGTACTAATGATGACTTGACTTTTATCGGTGATAATGTTATTATATTAAACAAGGCTTACGTTGCCCATGATTGTGTTATAGAAGATGGAGTAACTTTAAGTTGTGGAGTAAAGATTGGTGGTAATGTTAATGTAATGAAAGAGAGTAATTTAGGTATGGGTGTGACAGTACATCAGTATCAAGTAATAGGTTCTTGGTCTATGTTGGGTATGGGGTGTGTTGTATCCAAGAAATCAAGAATTGAACCAGGTCAAACTTGGGTTGGTAATCCCGCCCGGAGATTGAAAACGAATATGTATGCATTGAATAAATCGGACATAGATGAGTTTGTGTTATTGGAAGAAACTGCTAGATGGACACAACTAATAAAACAACGTGACCTTTGATCCAGTTTTAATGATTATGCAACCTCGTCGGATTGATGAGGCTATTAATTCACTTAAAGAAAATATAGATATACCTAAAGTATGGTTTAGAGCCTATACTGAGAGACAAGTAATGGCTCGTATGAATCAGTATATTAATGAAACAAATTTTAGTCATTATATTGTGATGAGTGATGATGGTGTAGTAAGTAAACAAGCAGCTGATACTATTTTAAAGTATGGTGAGAAGGTGGAGGATGATGTGTTTACTGGTTGGATGAATATGCATATAGAAGATGATGGAAGGTTGAGTACAATTAGTACAGTAAGCCAAGGACATCTACCACAAATTTTAGAATATGAAAAGGGACCTATGAGAAATGAATATCCACCATGGCTTCCGGTAGAATGGGTTAGAAATCAAGAAGGGATGATACGAACCAAGATGGCTAATTTTGCTATGTCTATAGCAAGACGAGAGATGTTTTTAGACTTCCCCTTAATGACATGGCCTAATGGTAAATCTTCAGACCATCATTGGTCTTTCCGATTACAACAGTCGGGTGTGGCTGTATGGACACATCCTGATGCTTTTATAAAACATTTAAGACGAGGGTGGACACCGCTGATACATAATTGGTTAGTGGGTTATGTTAAACCAGAAACTATATATGAAGGAAAATGGAGAAGTAGAGAACATTATGAAGAAAAATGAACCACCTTATCAATTGAAACATTATTTGAACGCAATCAATTATAAGAAAGAAGATTTGATGACGAGTGAAGATGAGTTTTGGGAGAAGAAGTACCCAGCGTATATAGTAAACAAAGCATTGTCAGCTTTTCCTGACTGTATTTTGTATGTAAATGAAATGAATAAGATGCATTACCTCGATAAGCGTCTACAATTTCAATTTTTTCTAAATAGTATACGACCTAAGAAAAGGTTTAGTAAGTGGCTTAGGTCTAGTAAGATTAAAAATCTTGAGTATGTTAAAGAATATTATGGTTATAGTAATGAGAAAGCCAAACAAGCACTTGACATACTAGATGATGAACAAATTGAACACATAAAAAGAATAATAAATCGAGGTGGTAAACATGGAAGAGTTGGAGTGGACTCCAGATTTAATGCTCGAGGTGACGTTGAATGAGGCTGATGATTTTCTAAAAGTTCGTGAAACATTATCCCGCATAGGGGTAGCCTCTCGCAAGGAGAGAAAGTTATATCAATCGTGTCATATCCTACACAAACAAGGCAGATATTTTATCGTACATTTTAAAGAGTTGTTTGCTTTAGATGGTAAGCCAACTAACATATCAATTAATGATTTAGAGAGGCGAAATACGATAGCAGGGTTATTGGAAGATTGGGACTTGATAAAGATTACAGGTAACAATGAGCAGAAGGCTCCGTTATCACAAATAAAAGTTTTATCCTATAGAGAAAAAGATGACTGGTTGTTGGAGACAAAATATAATATTGGCAAAAAACGTGAGGAGTAATATATTATGGCAGTAAAATTATTGAGATTGAAGTCTGGTGAAGATATTGTAACAGATGTTAAAGAAGAAAATATAGAATACACGACTGTAAATGTACCAGCGATGCTGGTGCCGATGGGTGGACAAGGACAACAGATGCAAATGGCCTTGGCTCCTTGGTTACCTTTTAGTGATGATAAGGAATTTAAAATTCCTACTGATTGGATTCTAATAACATCTGAACCAGCTCTAGACATAGTAAATAATTATAATCAAATGTTCGGGTCAGGCATAGTTGTGCCTAAAGTGAGTCCAAAAACTTTACTTAACGAATGATTTGTGATATAATTATTATATGAATGATTTTTATATCAATGTAATCCAACATGGTAATCAACTTTTAGTTCGTGAAGTAGTCAAGGGCAAGCGGGTAAGCCGTAGAGTAAAGTGGCAACCCACCTTATATGTTCCCTCACCAATAGGATCTGTATGGAAGACTTTAGACGGTCAGCCATTGGATTCTATTAAATTTAAATCCATAAAGGACGCTAGGAATTTTGTGCAGATGCATCAGAATACACCTGATGCTGTTTATGGCCTAGACAATTATCAATATGTTTATATTGGTGAAGAATATCCAGATTATGTAAACTGGGAGATGGATAAAATGCTCACGATTACTTTAGATATTGAAGTGGAGTGTGAGAATGGTTTTCCAGAAGTAAGTAAGGCTGAAGAACCACTGTTATGTATCACAGTAAAGAATCATTCTAATAAAGCTATCATCGTATGGGGCATTGGTGAATATACTAATGACGCTGTACGTTATATACAATGTGAAGATGAATTAGATTTAATTAAAAAGTTTTTACATTTTTGGAATAAAACTCAGCCTGATATTATTACAGGTTGGAATATCCAGTTCTTTGATATTCCGTATCTGTGTAATAGAATCAGTCGGCTATTTGGTGAAGATGAAATACAAAAGTTTTCTCCGTGGGGTATTGTAAAGGCTGATACGGTTACAACGTATGGTAAGACACATCAGAAGTATAATATTTTAGGGGTATCTATTTTAGATTATCTTGACCTGTATAGAAAGTTTACCTATGTGAATAGAGAATCATATAGGTTAGATTTCATAGCTGAGGTCGAGTTAGGTGAAAAGAAACATGAGAATCCACATGAAACATTTAGAGATTGGTATACGAATGATTATCAATCGTTTGTAGATTATAATGTTCAAGACGTTGAGTTGGTAGACCGTCTTGAAGATAAGATGAAATTGATTGAGTTGTGTATTACATTGGCATATGAGATGAAGGTTAATTTTGTTGATGTTTATTCACCAATTCGTATGTGGGATATTTTCATTTACAATTTCTTGAAAGATAAAAAGGTAGCTGTCCCACGCAAGAGAGCACATAGAAAAGATGATAAGTATGTGGGTGCATATGTAAAAGACCCACAGACAGGGCTACACAATTGGGTGATGTCATTTGACTTAAACAGTTTGTATCCACATTTGATTATGCAGTATAATATTTCACCAGAAACATTGGCGAAAGAAGCTAATCCGGTGGTGTCTGTTGATAAATTGTTGAATAAAGAAATAGAAATTGTTGATGATGGCCATGCAGTCACACCCAATGGGGCAAGATTTAGAAAAAACTTTCAAGGCTTTCTACCAGACATGATGGAGAATATGTATAATGATCGTGTCAAGTTTAAGAAGTGGGCATTGGAAGCAAGACAACAATATGAAAATAGTGGGGAAGAGAAATATCTTTACGAAGTATCCAAGTATGATAATATTCAGATGTCTAGGAAGATTGCATTGAATAGTGCTTATGGGGCAATAGGTAATCAGTATTTCAGATATTATGATGAGAGAATGGCGACAGCTATTACTACGGCTGGTCAGTTGTCGATTAGATGGATAGAAAATGCAGTTAATGGATATCTGAATAAAATTTTAGGTACAGAAGATAAAGATTTTGTGTTGGCTTCAGATACAGATTCGATTTATGTGGTGTTTGATGAACTGATTGAAAAGATTAAGCCGAATAACCCTGTAGACTTTTTAGATAAGGTGGGCAGAGAAAAGCTCGAACCGTTTATTGAAGAATGTTATAAAGAACTTGCAGAGTATGTGAGAGCCTACGAACAGAAGATGTTTATGTCGAGAGAAGTTATAGCTGACAAGGCCATATGGACAGCCAAGAAAAGATATATTCTTAATGTGCATGATAGTGAAGGGGTACGTTATAAAGAACCACAGTTAAAGGTAATGGGAATTGAGGCGGTGAAATCTTCCACACCAGCACCATGCAGAGAGATGATTAAGACTGCATTGAAAATAATTATAAATGAAGATGAAGAAACACTGAACACATTTATACAATCGTTTCGTAAAACTTTTATGAACTTAAATCCTGAAGATATAGCATATCCTCGGTCTTGTAATAACTTACAGAAGTATAAAAGTGAATCCAATATTTGGTCAGACGGAACACCGATGCACGTTAAGGGGGCGCTGGTGTATAATTATCTATTGAAACGAGATAAATTAGTAAATAAGTATCCACTTATACAAGAAGGTGATAAGATAAAATTTCTTGAAGTGAAAACACCAAATGCATATCGAACTAATGTTATTTCTTTTATGACGAGGCTTCCGAAAGAATTTGACTTGCATAATCAGATAAACTATGATATAATGTTTGATAAGAGTTTTGTGGACCCACTCACGTTTATATTGGAACAGATTGGGTGGAACGTAGATCGTAGCTATGGAACAGCTACAACATTGGAGCACTTGTTCGGATGAACAAAGAATTATATGATTATTTGCATGAGCATGACTTCTACCTAAACAAAGGTGAGTTTCGTTATTGCACAGAGAAGTATGGTAAGGAGGAGTTTCGTCTTACCATTGCACAGTATGTCTCAGAAAAGAGGCCTGCATTTCCTTTTCGGGAGTTGTCTTATGCAAACATGGTGGATAACTTTCAGAAACTCCAGAAGGCAGACTATACAAAGTTTATCACACCAAGAGATCAGATAACTAATGAAGTCATTGAAAAATACGATGACTATAAGTATGAATTTCAAACTTGTGGTCAAGGCCTCATAGATACACCATCA
>VTLG01003209.1_pt1 | contig 11461 bp, 16 predicted proteins | sample 4694571 | NCBI WGS metagenome assembly VTLG01 (sample SAMN12604809, study PRJNA352737) | marine metagenome | biome: ENVO:00000447; feature: ENVO:00000209|ENVO:00000569|ENVO:01000036; material: ENVO:00002151; isolation source: viral sequences binned using virsorter ... | reverse complement strand
CAACGCCGTCATGCTTGGACTAAGTGTGATTGGATTGGCGCAGGTCGTTTAGCGATTGACGGTTTGAAAGAAGTCAAAGAGTCCGCAATGTTGATTGAGCTTGGCTTATCAACATATGAAGAAGAGGCCGCAAAACTTGGTAAAGATTACCAAGAGTTGCTTGCACAGCAAGTCAAAGAAATCAGTCTCAGAAAAGAAAAAGGCTTACCAGTCCCACGGTACGCCTTAATTGCAGGCAATGAAGCCGCACAAGCACAAGCACAGGAACAGTAAGTGAGCAATTTAATACATTTACAAAACAAAGCGCTTAATACTGCATTAGCGGTGGAGCCGGGTTATGCACGAATTTTCTTTTCTGCTATAGCTCCGCGATTTGGTATTAACAGAATTATTGACGGTACAACTGGCGAGGTTATTACAAGTGATAATTTTTCAAAAGTGGCTGATTCATACACACCAAAAAGCGAGGCTTCATTAACTGGAGCTAAGCCAAATATGAATTGGCAGCCTTACCGGATTGTAAATGGTATTGCTGTTTTAGATATTCAAGGCTCACTAACGCACAAGCTCGGCTCAATTAATCCGTACAGCGGCATGATTGGTTATGACGGCATTTTATATCAGTTAGAACACGCAATTAAAAACGAAGATGTCAAAGGTGTTCTCATGGATAACGACACACCTGGTGGCATGGTGTCTGGTTGTTTTGATGCTGCTGACCGAATTGCAAAATTACGAAATGAAAAGCCTATTTGGGCCATTGCAAATGATATGAATTGCAGCGCAGGTCAAATGCTCGCTTCTGCGTGTTCTCGACGTCTAATTACGCAAACAGGTGTTGCAGGCTCAATAGGTGTGCTAATGGCTCATGCCAACATATCTAAACAAGCAGAAATGTCTGGTGTTGAAATCACTCTTGTTCATGCTGGTAGTCATAAAGTGGATGGTAACCCTTATGAAAAACTACCTCAATCAGTGCGTGAAAAATGGGAAGTAGAGGCCGAAGATTTACGATTAAAGTTTGCAACCAAAGCTGCTTCATATATGGGTATTGAGTCACAAGTGTTACTTGATACCGAGGCGCAGGTTTACACAGGTGAGGAAGCGGTTGAAGCTGGTCTCGCTGATGAAGTGGTTAATAACAATGATGCAATTAGCATGATGGCTGACCACATTAACTCTAAAAAAACACAGGTAACAATCACAATGTCAGACCAAGATAAGAAAAAAACAGCTTCAGCAGCTAAAAAGGCTGAACAGGCAGAAGAAAACAACGTAGACAGTCAAAACGATACAACTTCAGGTGAGCCTGAAACGAAACCAACAGCATCAGCTGATGAAGGTGTAATGAAAGAAGCTGCTGATACTGAACGTGCTCGTGTCATGGGTATTTTAGCGCTTGATGAGGCAGAAGGTCGCTCGGCGCTTGCTCATAAATTAGCGAATATGCCGTCAATGTCAGTTGAGCAAGCAAAAGAGTTATTAGCTGTTGCCCCGATTGAGCAGGTTGGCGCAAAAGCAACGGCTGAAACACTAGCTGATGAGCATGGAAAACCGCTTGAATCTTCAGTAAGCGAAGAAGAATCTGACGATGAAGCAAAAGTCAGTTTGTTAGTTAGAAATGCACCAAAACGATAAGGAATAAGCATGGCAGATCAAGTTTATACGCCACGAGATGAAGTGGCAGGTTCAGGCCAGATTCGTACAGTTCGCGCTGTTATCAAATCTGGCGAGACTTTCACGCGGTTAACACCTTTGATGCGTGATGCGGCTGATAAATCGGTATTAGTTAAGTGGGACGGTGATTTGGCTAAACAGCCTGTTGCACTAAGTGCCTGCTCAGCTGATGCTTTATCAGTTAACACATTACAGTCAGTGTACGACGCTGGTTGTTTCCGAATTGATGTAGTTCAGTGGCCAGCGAATGCGGACACGGAAGCGGAAAGACGCTCGGCCTTTTTAGGTACTGGATTAGCAGTAGAAAACGAACTTTAAGAGAGAAAAAATGGAACATTTTACCCCCTCACATTTACTATCAGCACTTTATGAAGCTGGTATTCGCCGTGACAACTTTTTCTTACGTATGTTCTTTACAGAAGTACATACGTTTGCAGAGAAAAAAGTCGATTTAGACATGATCCCGAACAAAATACCAATTGCACCATTTTGTTCACCTCAGATTGCTGGCGTAATCGACCGCAATCAAGGTTTCTCAACTAAGACGTTTGAGCCGGGTTACGTTAAATCAAAACATGCTGTTGATGCGACGCAAAGTGTTGCTCGTCTTGCAGGTGAGCGACCTGATGCGAAGAAAGATCCGAAAGACCGCCACAGCGCTATCATTATGCAAAACATGTCAAATGAAGAGCAGGCAATTCAAGACCGTGAAGAATGGATGGCTGTTCAAATGGTGCTTAATGGACGCTATTTAGTTGATGGTCCAAACATTGAAACACCGTATGAAATTAATGCTGGCCGTCGTGCTGAAAACAACATTAATTTGATTGGTGGTGAAGCGTGGGATGTGGTTGACAAATCCACTTATGATGTTGTTGAAAAAATCGAAGATTGGGCTGGCTTTGCAGATGGCACAATTAACATTGCCATTTTAGATAAAAAAGGCTGGTCGCTATTCCGTAAGTTTAAATCAGTTGAAAAAGCTCTTGAGACACGTCGTGGTTCAAATTCAGAGCTTGAAACGGCTGTTAAAGACTTGAACAAAACAGTGAGCTACAAGGGCATGCTTGGCGATTTGGCAATCGTTGTTGTCGATGAAGAGTACACTGATCGTGACGGTACAACCAAAAAGCATTTGCCAGATAACATCCTTATTTTAGGTAATGTTAGTTCACGTGGTTTGCGTTTGTATGGCGGTATTCAAGATTTACAAGCTGTTCGCGAAGGCATGGCTAAAGCAGAGCGTTACGCGAAACACTGGACAGAAGGTAAAGATCCAGAAGTTGAGTTCACGAAATTAGAAGCAGCGCCAGCACCATACTCAGCTGAGCCAAACTCATTTGTAGTTATCAAGCTAAAGCCTGATTAATCAACATTTAATCAAAAACCACAACAAATAAAAGCGGAGGTTTCTCCGCTTTTTTGATCTCAAAAGGAAAAGTTATGTCACAAAAGCAAAACTTGAAAACCGCAATTGAACAAGCAGCAAAAGAGCTGAATGTTGAGGTACCTCAATTCACAGACAAAACCACGGTGAAAGATCTTGAGACTATTCTAGAGTCATTAGAGTCTAAATTATCAGATAAAACCGCTGATAACACTGAAACCGATGGTTTGTTAGATGCGCAAAACGAAGGTTCTGACAACACTGAAACCGATGATTTGTTAGATGAATCAGAGTCGCAACTTGATGAGTTAGCACCGTCGAGTGAGAACGAACAATCAGTCTTTTTACGTGCATTATTGACGTTTGAATACACTAATTTTGATGGCGCATCAGAACGTCTTGTCAAAGGTGAGACAGACGACATTCCGATTAAAGAAGCCGAAGCTGCTATTCGTGCAGGCGTGGCTGTAGAAGTTTAAAAAAAAGGTGGAGTTATGGACTTTGATTCACTATTTGACAGAGCGTTGCAAAAGGCTGATTCAGCACTCACCAATGTTATGGCAAGTGAATATGAGTTAACGCTCAAAGATAACTCCACTCAGCCCCTACAGGCTATTCATTCAGTGCAAGTTATCGAAAAATCACCTGCAGGTGATCAGCTATTCAAAAATTATAAAAATGGCGTGTTAGATGTACTCAATGAAAAGCTTGATAAAACACGATTTATCGATGCAACAGTGACAACGGAATTAGGTATTAAACAAGTTTCGGACGTTATCTATCCTGATGAAACGTGTACTCGATTAATTTTAACATCATTCAAATCGACGGAGATGGTGAATGATGATTACGGTTTTTAAATGATAAATGTTGATTACCGTTTGAACATAGACGAGTCAGCTGTTGATGAGTTCCTGACCAATCCAATCAATGAGAAAAAGATAGATAAAGCCATTGATAGAGCGCTAAAGAAAACGACCAGGTGGTTGAGTTCTCAGTCAGCAAAAATGCTATCAAGTAAGCTAGATGTGGCGCTGAAATCAATTAAAAGTCGTTTATTTATCAATACTAAAAAGTCAAAAGACGGAAAGGTCTCATTGTGGATTGGCTTAAACGATATGCATGCGCACACCCTCGGTGCTATGCGTCAAACGAAAGCTGGAATTAGCGTTAGAAGTCATCGTTTTAAAGGTGCGTTTATTAACGCCACTAGAAACAGTGAGAAATTGATGGGATGGCGTCGTGCGTCTAGTGAACATGCATCGGATGATGATGAAGTTCGGAATTATATTTTAGGCGCAATAGATCAAAATCATGAAGCATGGCCAAGGTATCCGTTGCGGAAAGTTGGCCTGCAAATTTATGACGAATCAACACCGCTTTTAGTCAATCAAGAAAAACAATTGGCTCAGCGTTTCAATACTATTTTACATCAAGAGTTAAATTACGAGTTCAATGTTAAAGCCTAGCACTTACATCGATGCATTAATCAATACAGCAAAAAGTTGGAATGTAAAAACTGTTAAATTCAATCCTGATATCACTAATGAATCAGAATTAGAAAAAATAGAAATGCCTGCAATTTTTATATTTTGTGATCAAAGTGGTGCTGTTGAATATTCCGAAAGGGGTAATGGCGCACTGACTGATGAAAATATCATTGAGTTTGTTTGCTTATACGCTGGCCATGATGAAATTTCACAGAAAAAGTGCTTTAACTTACAAAGTTTTGTGAAGCGTCAAATATTTAAAGAGCGTTGGGGTTTAGGTGAAGCTGTTAATGCTCCGCAGGGCCTTAGCTCAGTTAATGCCAGTGGTCGATTAAAAGGCTTTAGCGAGTGGCGAATCACGTTTTATCAAAGCATCGAACTTGAACCGCCGACAGAAGACGTTGGTGATATTGAGGTTTATCTTGGTATCAATCCGCCGAATTTTGAATTAGAGCATTTTGAGCATCTAGGCAAATTAGAAAATGAGTGATGAATTACATTTAATTATTCAACGTCAGCAGCGGCAAATAAACGATTTACAAGAAAAGATGTTGCGTCTATTTAATCAAGTCAATGAGTTTGATAGACGATTAAACAACATAATCATACCGGGTACAGTTAAATCATTATCGGCAGACAACAAAAGCATCATTGTAAAACATGGCAGTTGTGAAACTCCCGAAATCAAGTGGTTCTGTAAAGCAGGTGAAGTCATTGAATATCGTGCGCCAAGCGTTGATGAACAGTGTCTTTTGCTTAATTTAACTGGAGGCACAGATACATCAAAATGTGTTGCCTTAGTCGGGATAACATCTGATAAGTTTTCGTTTGATGAAGCTAATCCAAATCGTCTGTATTTAAAGTACCCTGACGGTTCGCTATTTTCGTTTGATTTTGAAAACCATATTTACAACATCGAAATGCCAGCCGGTACTGCAAACATTATAGTGCCTGAGAAAATCACCTTTCAAACTACTGAAATGCATGTAAAAGGAAAACTCCTGGTCGATGAAAATATTAGGTGTTTAAAGAGTATCTCTGCATCAGGTCATGTTTCAGACGGCACATCATCAATGCAAGATATGCGAGTTACATACAACGGTCACAAACATAACAATAAAGTGCCAACACCTATTATTACTGAGCAGATGAGATAATGAATATACATCCAAAAACAGGTGCAACAGTCGATGATTTTGAAGAGTATTCTCTGAGATTCAAAGATGCAGTCACAACGCCGCTAAATCATCGTGTCAAGCTGCCAAGTTATGGTTGTAAACTGTATCAATTACAAGGTTTGCCTGTTTCGGATAGTTACATATCAAGAGCTGCTGCTTACATTGCGGAATGTTACGAAGAGCCTGTCTGCAATTTAAAACAAGCAGAATTAGTTGAAGTTAAAGTCGGTCGTCATTCGACAGGTTTTCAAATTCAAATTGTTGTTGAGTTCAACGGAATCATAAAAGACATCAATATATGAGTAATATTTTTTTCCCAAATCCTAATGTGCCTGATTTACTTGCACTAGGTGGTTATGATGAGGCTTTATCTCGTTTTAAAACGACACTGTTTGAATGGTTGACAGAAAACGATCCAAACTCGGTGCCAACGATTAAATCAGTGATTGAAGATAACGCTGGTTTGTTTGCTAAGTTGGTACAAGCCTGCAGTTATGTAGCTCATATTCATGTGCAACAAGCAAATTCAAAAGCAATGCAAAGTTTCGCTTCATTTGCAAAGGGTGACATGTTAGATGCGCGAGTCGCAGACTTAGGTATTGAGAGACAAATTATTCAAGCGCAAGATTTAAATGCTAATCCTCCTATACCGGAAATCAAAGAGGATGATGAGAGTTTATTAACTCGTTATTATCTAGCATCGTACACTTTAAAACCGGGTTCACTGCTTGGTTACGAATTTCATTCAAGAACGGTTGGTGAGAGGCCAGTTATTACAGTTGATAGTTCGATTCCGGGCGAAGTGGTTGTCAAATATAAATTTGATCAGCAATCTAATTCAACATTGATTAGAGATACTCGTGCAGTTCATATTGACGGCGGTCTAATCGACATTTTTGTACTAACACATGACGGTGTTGCCAGTTCGCAATTACTCAATGAGATTCAAACGTATATTGATCGAAAGGACATCAAAGAGGCGTCTGATAATGTTGTAGTTAAGGCCGCGACGGAGGTTAATTATAGTATTCATGTGCGAGTTACTAACACGCAAAATCAAAATCCTGACTTTATAAAAGAACAACTCGAAGCCGAGTTAAATTTTTTCGCAGATTCGCGCCGCAAACTCAACTCTATAGTCAGACCTGAACAGGTTGGCGGCGTCGTATATGCAAAGGAACTGCCAGAGTATGAGGTTCTGTCACCATCTTCTGCAGTCGCAGGTAGTGACAGTTCAGCACCAAATTGCACAGGCGTAGTTGTTGAGGTGATTTAATGCAAGCGCACCGAATATTACCGCCTAACCGAAGCCCACTCGAAGCTGCTTTCGTTAATGCTTTTGACGAGTTAATCAACTTTGATCTTAATATTTTCACTGATTTACGTGATCCAGATAAGACGCCCTCGTTAACGGTAAACACATTAGCTAACGACAAAGGCATTCGCCATTGGGATAGTGATGCATCTGAAGCCGTAAAACGGAAACAAATTAAAGCAGCGTGGCCATCACGTGCGCTCGCAGGCACAAAGCAAGGTATTCATGATTGCATCATCGGCAATGGCTTCATACCGAGCTATACAGTGCCAGCACCCTTCACAATTAGCGTGACAGCTTTTCATGAAGGCTTTAGTCCATTGACTGATAAATCAGTTTCGGTGCTTCAAAAGCAGCTCAGAGAGGCCGTGAATGGTCGAGATAAGCTCGAATTAGCAATCGGCACTGCAGTTAATCACGTTAAAGCTGTTGCAATGGCAATTCAAATTGAAACGGAAATTACGATTACACAATGACAATAATTAAAAACGAATCAATTTTGCTACAAACAGGCATGGATGGTGAAGCAGCGGCGAGAGTCAATAATCACGCTGTTTCATTTACTAGAATGGTTGTTGGTAATGCTAACGGCACATTACCGCCTTTGGATAAAAACAGAGTATCGCTTGATAATTTTATTATCAACGGTAGCATCATATCGCATGAATTAGATCCATCACACTCTGACCAGAGAATTATGCAGTTGCGCATAGGCCCAGACGCTAATTTTGATGCGCGAGAAGTCCTGATTTATGCGCAAGCAAACGGCGTTGAATTTCCGCACACGTATATTCGGTTTGGAGCGCCATATCCAGTTCGAACAGCAGCAACGGGTGGAGCACAAATATCAATTAAATTTTACATCAAGGTGCATACAGACACTGATTTTACGCTGCATATTAGCCCAGCAAGTGACTATATACCTTGGCGAGCTGTATCTAACTCGCTGTTGTTAGATAGCTCAAGCAATGTAGCATCATCCAAAGCAGTACATACTCTCAACCAAAAAATAGAAAATATCCGACTGGCGAATACAGCAATCAGTTATCTAAATATTCAAAATTTGCATTTTGTTACTCAAAATGATGGTGCTGGAAATTTCAACATACGAATCGGACATCGAATTGTTAATGTAGATGGAGAGATCAGAGCGGTAGTAACAGAAGTTGGTACACAATTCCACATTCATTTTAATAATGACAATGTCCCGAGTGGTTTTGCAAGCATCTATGTCGCGGTCGCTTATGAAAATGATGGTGCAGTTGGCGATTTTATTACCGAATGGCGTACAGTCGCAGAATTTAATAGAGATGAGTACAAACTATTTGATGACACTTTAAGAGCGACACACGCTGGTATATTGACCCACAAAGGCGCAACTGTTGTTTCCAAGTCATCAAATATAAATCCTTCTGATTGGTTTGTTGACACTAAAGGCGCAAAGCAAACATTTTATCACTGTAATTTTGGTGACGACATGTACCGAAATTATCCTATTATTTCGCATCTTTATGACATTGGATCACAAGTAACTTTTGTTTGGTCTAATAATGGACTAGGTCGAATACAGCCTCGGCTAGACAACGAACTAGACAACGACAATGCTAATTTTTATTTAGCAGGTCAGGTCACAAAAATATTACAAATAGACTCGACGGAATGCAAAGTAATTTGTACCAAGATGTCAGCTAACAGATGGGATGTTGAAGCTATCCAAACGGGGGAAAGATAATGTCAGGACTTTCGGTTGCAGATCTATTTATTGGTGGTGGAGGCGGTACAATTGTTCAGCGTGGAACTCTGACGCTTAACAGTACAAATACTGTATCGATTCCACTTGTCACTCCTATTCCTGAAAAATACTGTGAGATGTGGTGTAACAATGCTGCAATTGTTGGCGCGGTGGTTAATGGCCTTGGTAATGTCACGCATTTCAATTTTACGTGGATTAACACAAACACGAACGTGAAAGTGGCTTACTCAATCAAAGATCTAAGGATGTCTTAATGTTTTTTGCGTTATTGAACGATAATTTTGTTGTATACAATGTTGGCGAATTTGAATATGACATATCATCACCACAGTCTATCAAAATAGAGCAATTAGATGAGACATTGATTGGTAAACAATATAATGTTGAAACGATGCAATTCGTTGATTTTATAACTGCAGAGGTAATTAATGCTGACGTTAAAAGTTTAGCATTTTACGCTTTGCTTGATGAATCTAATGTCATCGCATCTGTTCACTCTATAAAATCTAGTGTCGTTGCGGATGAATTTAAACCAATACCGCATCTTGACTGTATCGGCTGGTCATATGATTTAACAACCAACACGCCTTTTAAATCTGAATCATTTATAAAGTCTAAGATAAAAGAAGATGCGGCGGAATATATACGCATTATCGAAGGCGAAGATAAGTGGCGCATTCAACGCGCACAAGAACGCGCAAAAGTATCTGGTGATTATTCAGAGCTTGATTTGATTTATGCTAAAAAAGAGTTAGTTCGCGTTAAAAGTGATGAAGCTGAATTGGCAGTGCAATCGCTTACGCAAGATGAACTGAACAATTTTGCATTCAGCATAAACTTATCCGATGCAGTTTTGCCAGTTATTCATCGGATCACAGTTGGGGCTTTTATATCTCGCTACACTCCTGATGAATACAATCGCATTAAGGCTGCTTCTGAAATGGAACAAGCACTCTTTGGATTGCAAGGTCGCACTCACGTTGATTTATCAGCTTTAGTGACACAAGAAATGATTGGTGCACAAAATTCGCTACGGCTTTTAGGGCCAGTTCAAGAACCTACAAAATATTCTGATCGGGTTTCTGAGCTGTTGCGATCTGGCAGCAATGACGAGGCTTATCGTGGCGAGTAATTTAACTACACGGCCTCACGGATATTTCCGTGACGATGGTAAATTCGTCCTGACAAAACCACTCACCACCAGATTTGGTATTGTACCGATTGATTTTGTTACCGATGGTTTCACTATTTATAAATTTTTACGCTGGTTTCATGCACCATTTGGCCAAGGTCTTGTGGCTGCAATTTGGCATGATTATGCGTTAAGTATCGGCAGGATTTCCCCTCACAAAGAATTTTTTTTGCTGCTAATTGATGAAGGTATTAGTCGATTTAAAGCTTCCATAATGTTTTTAGCAGTCACTCTATACGACATCATAAAAGGCGCTTACCGCGCCTTTTTTTATTCCTAAATTTGGAGAGCCAAAGTGAGTAAAAACGATAAAAAAGATGACACGGCATCTGAAAAAAAACCGGATAACAGACCAAAGCAGATCGAATGTACTGTTTTGAAACCGTTTACTATTAACGGCGTTTATCAAGAGAAAGATGCTTTAGTAAAGCTCAACACAGTTCAATTTCAAACGCTAGAAGCGCAAGAAAAAGTGGCTGTTAAATCTAAAACCAACGCTAAATAAGGACTAGCAATGGAAATTCAAGAGTTTACACAAAATGGTGCTAAGTTTTTAGTTACTGAAAAACCGCAGCAAATAGGCATGCCGAGCGCACAAGTTGTGTATATTGTTACAACAGCTCCAAATGCTGATCCAGCTGTATTTCCGTATAATAAAGCTGTTCTAATCACAGCTGATAATCAAGCAAAACTCGACACTGTTGGTGACGGTGCTGGATTCTTGCCATTATCAGTTGAGAAAGTGCTAGAAGTGGCTAATTGTTATCTTTACGTGGTTCGCGTTGAGAAAGACATTGATCCAGCAGTAACTATTCAAAAAGTGGTTGGTGGCGTAGATAGCGGCACAGGCGAGCGGACAGGCTTGGAAGCGTTAACGGCAGTTAAAACAAAACCTACAGTGATTGCGGCCACTGGTTATTCTCACAATGCTGGAGTGCATAACAAACTAAAAGCCATTGCCGATAAACTCGGTTGTATGTTTGTTAGTAATTTACCATCTGGTACTGTGCAATCGGTCACTGCAGCGGCGGATGCACTAGCGACAGCTGATAATGGCATTGTAGTTGTTGGAAATGTTGATTACACAAGCTCCAAAGGTTTTATTACTATGCCGGGAGACTTAATCGGTTTAGCGCTTTACGCATCAATTGAGCGTTATCAAAATACAGGACACCGTGGTGTTTTAATTGAGTCTGTAGATCATCAATATGAGTACATTTTTGACGAAGCAGCAACAGAAGGTAATTTACTCAATAAACATGGCGTTTGTTATTTTGCATCAACTGCAAGTGGTGGTTACTCGTTAATTGGTAACCGGACGCATGGTGGTAAATTTATCTCAGATGCAGGTTTATTGCGTGAGATCCGCCGTAAAATATCGGCGTCGATGGAGCTTGGTCAAGGCCGACGTTTAACTCCGACGTTTATCAAGCAAAAATTAAATGTCATCAATCAATGGTTGCAGTCAT
>VTLG01013745.1_pt1 | contig 11462 bp, 18 predicted proteins | sample 4694571 | NCBI WGS metagenome assembly VTLG01 (sample SAMN12604809, study PRJNA352737) | marine metagenome | biome: ENVO:00000447; feature: ENVO:00000209|ENVO:00000569|ENVO:01000036; material: ENVO:00002151; isolation source: viral sequences binned using virsorter ... | reverse complement strand
TATGTTCTCTTAGTTTTAAATTCCAGATACGATTCCACTCGTTTGCATATCCTCTGTAATTTGTAGCGATTGCTGTGTTAGTCATCTCAGCTGCAGTCTTGAAAATTTGACAATAACCAAAGTCATCGTCTAATTGACTTGACCACACATCAGGAGAACCTGAACCCTCAGCAAAAGAAGTACCAATAACTTGACATTCATCGTTATCTTCGATATGGTCGTAATCTGTCTCATTAGATGAATTAGACTTAGAAATACATCTCGCTTGCACAGTAGTATCAGCAGAATTTTGGGTTATACCCTCAACTCTAAAGATAATTTGTGATTGCGCTGTTCTGTCTGTTTCAACTGCAAAAACCATACCTTTAACAAGCCAATCTATTTTAGATGGTGACGTTGCTCCGTCATCAACATTAATAGAATACGTTGTTCCAACAGCTACATCATTATGAGTTGTTGTATCAATGTAAAAATTTCGACTTGTCCAATCGATTTTTGAACGATTTTCTAGAAAACGAAAGACTGGGTCATTCGTTGGTACTTTTGCTACCTTATTAAGATACACAAAGAACGGAGATTCATCTGGTTGTAATTCAGCGACTCGGTCGCCAAAATTATGTATTCTTCTTAAATCCGCTGACGCTCCAACTGCTGCTGGTACAGAATTACCTGTTTGGTCAACGTTGTAAGAATACAATGTTCCACTTTGATTAGCCATTATGACTTCTCCTTCTTACATGTTTATTATTATGGTATCTTGTTACCGACTCTACTTGCTCCAAGAACACCCTTCCACATATCATCTTCATCAGATGGTACTTCAGGTGCTTGACCACCAAGAACACCTCCAACAGTAGGACTGCTTTGGGTTCTTTTAATTTGGTCAATTTCTCTACTTTGCAAAGTAGGGTCGTTATTCTTATAAGCATTATACATTTTCAAAATTCCATCAATACCAAATTCAGAAGGGTCAGTATCAGCAAATTTAATAAAATCTTCAATCTGTTCATTATTTAATCCACGTTCCCTTAATTCACTACTTAAGCGTTCCATTCCTTGTTGCGTCTCAAGATGTGAAGTTTTTTGTTCAACTTGCTGCTGTACGGCAGAATTGATATTATGTTGCATTTCTTCCATTCTAAACTTATAAGACTCGGACTTCGGGTCGTTATAGGCTTCCCAAGGGTCAAAATTATCAGGTCTTTTTAATTGAGGTTCTTGAGGAGTGCTAAGCTTTTCCTTCATTGCTTCAACAATATCAGGTCTAGCTTTTAAAGCTTCTCCAAGTTTCTCATATTTTTTTAAAGACCTATTTTCTTCAAAGAGTTTATCCTTTTGAGATTGAAAATATTTGGCCTGTTTCTCCCAAGAATCCTCTTTTGCATTATTGCCTTTGTCCTCCCCAGCGATTGGACCTTTATTAAGATTATCACTATTCATTTACTTTTCTCCTTTTTGATGTCTAACTACAGTTAACCACGCTTATTTTTAGCTCTTTCATCTTCTTGAGCTTTCTTACGCAATCTCTGTTGTTCTAGTTTCACCGCATCACCAAGCCTTCCAGCTTGAATTTTTGAATCTGCCTTTTGGCCTAACTCTACTTCTTTTAATCTTCCTTTAAATTTCTCTACTTCAACTTTCTGATTAGATTGTATAGTTTCTCTTTGAGATGTTTGCAAGTCGCCAGAAAGTTTTTTAATTTGTTCTTCAGCTTGCTGTACCATACCTTGTAATTTAGCCACTTCATCTGTCCTTTGTAATACTCCTTGTTTATCAAATATTTCAGTTTTCTTAAGAGCTTCAACCCTATCAATAAGTCCAGCTTGATATGCTTGCATATAAACTTCCCACTCTCCCCATTTATTAGAAGGCATAGTAGAGTTGCCTATTACCTTGATATCAAATTGACCAACAGTTAAATCGTTTTCAATAGTTTCTATTTCTTTGGATTTGTCATCAAGTAGCCTTTTATTAACAGTAAATTCGTCAATATCATTATTAGGTTGCACAACTCTAAACGTTTTCTCATAGTCGTAATGACTTTTAGATAGATTGTAAACAACCCTACCTAACCTTTTAATACTACCTTCAATATCTCTTAATTTAGACTTACTCCTTCTTTGACCTAAATCTTCCATCATCATAGTTGCAGAATAAGTTCTAGGAGCAGCTTCCGTATTACCTTGCATCATTTCAAATATACCCATATTTAAATCTATATATCTTTCTATTAATTGAGGTAACTGCATAATAGAAGATGCTAATGGTTGAGGTGAAGGAAAGTGTGGTTCCCCAAACGAAGGGTCATATTCGATTGTAGCATTCGGGTTGGCCCAATCCCTTTCTAATTCTTCAATATCATGAACACTACCTTGTGGTATTAGAAGTTTTAGACCTGAACTCGCTTGCGCATGTGAGGTTATGAGAGATACTACCTTGTTGAGGAACCTTTGAAAATCTTTATTTTTTCTTACATCACTCATTGGATAAGGAGTGTTTGTCCATATATTAGGAACAGGAATAATAGGAAATATATCAGTCTCTAATATTCTTTCATACAATATAATCTGACCAAGAATGCATGTTAATTTAATTCTTGTTTGAGGAATTTCAACATATTGAAGTTCTCCCTTTTCAATAGACCTTTGAAAAACAGGTCCATCAACAGGATGATTTACAATAGCTTCAAATTGTTCGGGAGATAATATTTTTGTTGTTCCATCTTTTAAATTGACTAATCTATAATAATTTACTTTAATTTTTGAATAATATTCTATTAATCTATATTTTTCACTTCCCTCTCCATGGTCAGCGTCTTTAATAACATCAGGAGTATAACTTCCTTTAACTCTTGTATTTGAAGGACTTGGGAAATCTTCATCATCAAAATCGCCTTCAATTAAATCTATTAATGGTTTTGATTTTCCTTGAGGAACTTCCATCAATTCTGGATACAAATCTTGTAATTGCATTTTTGTAAATAAGGTAGATACCATGATACCTGTAGCATCATCAAAATAACGATGTCTAGAATTTGGGTCTACTGCTACTCTAAATGGATTTAAATGAGTAAATCTAACTTCACCTCTTCCATAATCAGACTCTTTATCTAAATAAGCATAAAAATATCCAAGCCCAGTAACTGAATAGTCATGGATTGCTTGTTTAAACACTTCATCTCCATCAGATATATCCCATATATATTCAAGTATAGTTCTCCAGACTTGTGCAACTTTATTATCAGAGTCTTCTCTTGCAATTGCTGAGAATTTAGGTGGTTTAGAAGTTACAATAGCTTTAAACTGCTCAATAGCAGAATAAAGCCTGTCCACAGGCATACTTGATTGATTCCTAGATTGAAGAGCGTCTAACTCTTCTGGAGTAAAATGATTTCCTAGATAAAAATCTATATCATCACGAGCGTCATTATCCCATTCTTTTCTCGCATCAGTCCACCTTCTGTACAAGGTTTTTATATCTTTTACAGTTTTTTCTTCTTTAATCATGCATAATAATATAAAAAACTATTTGTATAAAAAACAATAATATATTACATTCTTTGTCCTGTTATCCAATTATATAGCCTTTTCTTTGTTTTCCAGACCCCATTCTGTTTAATTTTTTTAGATTTTCCTGCTTTAGGATTTCCTCTCGCAAATTGTGTTGAAAGCCAAAAAGCGTCAATACAGTCATCATGAGAACCTTTAGGGAAATCTAAAAGCTCTCCAATAAATTCATGCATATCTTTTTTTAAATGAACAGCCCCAGCCTTAAACATAGGTTGAAGCCCTTCAAACAACCTATCTTTCTTTTTTTGTTGTCCATATCCTTTTATACCTTTTTCAATACCTGGAAGAAAAACCCCTTCTCTTTTACTTCTTTTCATAACATAATCTCTTAACATCTCCTGATATGCTATTGTTTCAATATTTATTCTACGAATCGGTTTGTATCGTTCAGCGATTTTAAATATCTCGTCTGCACATTCCATCGGAAGAACTCTTTTCCTCCAATATTCAAGAACATAATAATCGTATTCAGCAGTAACGCCAATAACCATAATGACAGAAAAATCGTTGCGTACCCCAAGAGTCGAAGCTGGGTCCACTCCAATATAGATATTAACAAATTCTTTCCTTTCGTCAACATGTTTAATATACCATGAATCAGCTTCCGAGTCAAATCTGAGGTTTCCTTTATAAAATCCATTCGTAATATCCTCCTCTTTAAATATTTCATCTTCAGGAGATTTAGCTTGGTTCATGTATTCTTGATAGAATTTAGCTGGAGTCCCTGAATCTATATAAAATTGCTTTCTTTCTTCTAATTTTTTTAAAGGCCAACGACTAGGCCATAAAGGTTGACCACTTTCTAATATTGCTTTATAAGATAAAACGTCCCAAGAATATTCTTCACCTGTGTTTATAGCGTCTTGTTTTCCTTTTAATAGTCCATTAAGAAAACTATCGTAATGTACTACTGTTCCATTACACCACAAGAACCCCCCCTTATCAAAATCAATCGCTGGATATACCGCAGCAGTTACCCAATTCTTAATTTGAAGTCTTGATTCTGGGGTTTTAGTATTTAACTCTGATTCAAAGTCATCAAGTATCATTCCTGTATATCTTGTAGATAATTGCTTTTTCCCTCTTAATCTTTGTGAAGTACCTTTTGCAATCATTCTACAGCCATTTTTTAATATAATTTCGTTTTTAGTCCACTTATTTCCCTCAAGGTCTCCAAAATAATAATGAATTGCAGGGTTTTCCATAATATGATTAGCTATCCAAGCTAAGTTATCACAAGCTTGGTCTTGTGCCTCTCCAATCCAACATATAAATTCAGGGGAATCTTTAGGTGCAAATAAAAATCTATGGAGTACTGCTGCTGATGCTAATGTTGATTTTGCATGGTCACGAGGTAAAACTAGTGCTAATTGGCTATTGTCTCTATCAAGTAACCTTTTACCCACTTCCACGTGGAAGGGGGGCGTCGCAGACGCCAAAAAATCCTGAGGTGAAAAAAGCTTACCAAAGGCGATTAAATCCTTATAAGCTATCTGTAGAACCTTTTCCTTCTCGGAAACACTACCATTAAGGTTCAAATTAGCCATTAATAGTCCCTAAGTTCAAAATGTGGTAAATCTTTAAAGTTTGTGTCCTTAACTTCTGTATTATCGTTCCAGTCTCCACCCCAGCGAATAGGGATGCCCATTTTATATGCAATTCCCTTAACAAAGCCTGCAAAGTAGTACATTCTATCAGTATCTTTCCAATCTATAGGGTAAGGTACAACATCCACAGCATTTGACGGATTGGCGTTATGGCGTCCGTTTGGGTACTTAACTTTGCTTTTTCCTTCATCAAAGTACTTATTTTGTTCTTCTTTTCCTCTATGTCCTTGAATTACAGTACAATCGAAGAATTTAATCACTTCGTTGAACAATTCTTGTAAATCTTCATTACATGTTTCTAAATTTTTTCTTGAACGTCTTCCAAATCTAGGCATTATGCTTCTCCTCTTATTTCTTCGCTAGCCATTAAATCAACAACTTTTTCGTCAAAATCAAATTGTGTCTTACAATAAGGGCACAACCAGCCAATTACATCATCATCGTCATCAACAATTCCGATTCTTTTGCTTACATCTCCATTTAAGTATAAATTCTTTTCACAAGCGGGACAAAGGTCTTGTATTATACTATTTTTTTTCTTTATGTCCGATAAGCTCTGTTTTTCCGTCATTATTAAGTGCCTCCAGTTGTTCAGGTGAGAACCCAGCCCACACTGTAAGTTGTTCTTTTTTCTGCTCAGTGTCAAATAAGCCTGATATTTTAGATAATGCGTCTAAAGAACGCAATTTATCCGTATCTCGTTCTGATAAGGACACAATATCTCTATACTTACCTATTATCCACTCAGGGGTAACCCCTTCATCAGCTAAAACTTTTTTAATTTCATCTTTTATCATATTTTGAACACTTTCCTTTTTTAACAATCTTTGAGTTTTATCCTTAATATAAGAATCTTTCTTAGCATTTGGGTAAACTTTCTTAAATGCTTCAATTGTATCCACCCCAGAAGCTACATATTGAGCGAAAAGGGTTTCTTTTGAATTTAAATGATTTTTTTTATAATCTTGAATTAGTTTATAGTTTCTTGTAAAAGAATATATGTTTTCGGCAATTCCGTCTTCACCTAGCATTAGAGCCTTCATATTGTTAGTTGCAAACTGTCCAAGCACAGTTCTTACATATTGAGTAGTTCCAACGTTACCTTTTTTCAATATTTGACAAAAATACCCATCATCAGTGATTACCCAATCATTTTCGTTGGCGTGGCGCCAGTTATCAATATAAGGTTCGTCTGGCTTAAAAGCTCTAAACTCTTTAATATCATCATAAACATAATGATTGATGCCTTTTATAACTTTGAAATCCATAATTTAAATATACTTCCAAAAAAAATATTTGACAAGAATTAAAATATGCCTATATTAGGACTCTTGCATATATGTAAATTGGTTGAAAACTTGTTCCGTATATGTTAAAAGGGCTAGAACAAGGGGAAGTAGCAAAGCCTAACCGCAAGTCGAAGATGAATAAGCGAGCTACAAGTCAAAGCAGACGAAAATATAGTCATCCATTATAAGAAGTGCTTTATTCTTATATGTCCTCTTCAGGCTCCGAAGAAACAAGGACAGGACTACCACTCCACAACTCAGTGGAGGGGGTAGAAAGTCTCTGTCCCATACTCACCAAAGAAACAAGTATAACTATTGTAACAGTCTTTTTTTCTAAAAAATTTCCAAAAAAATTTTACAAACCCCCAAAAGTTGAAAAATAGCATTAGAATGAGTGTGAGGGTTTTTTTATGCAAACCTACACCCCCTTGCCTGCCTCTAGGGGTAGCGTAATTAGGTTGAAATTTTGGTTACAATTTATTGTATTATCACCTCTAACAAAATACGCAAGGAATCGCAAGGAAATATTAATCAAAAGAAAAACGCCCAAGTAATAAACTTGAGCGTCTTGAGGTGGGTTAATAGGTGGGATATATGTTACGAGGCGTATAACATATTAATAAATACCATAAAGTATTTGTATTACAAAGATTATTGACAATAGCATAAGAACATCTAACATTTGATTATCTCCTTTATTATACTTTATTTCGTTTAACATTCGTTTTATGGTAACTAATTAACTCTTGCACTCTTCTATGTCCATTGATGCGGATATCAAGCCGTATTAACTTAGGTTTATTATCATCAAAATATAGTATACTTGCTACATCATTATTATAATTCATTATTACTCCTTTATTATTTGTTTTGTTATAAAATCAATTAAAGTCTTTTTGTTTTTAACTTTTATTATCATATTTTCTTCAACAAAGCAATTTAAATACTCTTGCCTATTCTTATCGCTTACTAATTCACAAGCTAATATACCAAGAGCTTTTTTGTTTAATCTATTTAGTTGATGTTTAAAGTATGATGATAAAGTAATCATAACGCTTGATTCATATTTTCCACTATTCTTTTTTAATTCATACATATATTTACTATACATAGGTAAAACTCCCTTATTTATATTCATTGGTTTTTGTTGTTGTTTCATAATGTTATAATATAATATATAATATATATAATATCAAAATAATAAAAATATTTGTAATATTAAATAATATGTTTATATTTATACACGCTAATGATGGCGATAACTAAAACAAAGCGAGGTATTTTTATGAATAAGAGTAAAAAAGAAATGTCTAGAGATGAAATTTTAGCTCAAATGGGCATTAATCCTAATGATGTACGCAAGGCAAGTAATAAGGGCAACGCTACATTATCAACTAAGGGCAAAGTAAGAAATGAAATAAAAGAGGGTATGGAGGGGGCGATTAGTGTGTGTAAATATAATAAACTAATAAGAACTACGGCTCTTAAAGCTTCTAATGATGAGAAAAAGCAAAGCGTAAAAGACTTTGAAGGGCGTTTCATTGTGATAGAAGACAAGGCAAAAGGCGAGTATGAAGTTATAGTGCCTAAATTGTACTTTGAAACTTATAAAACGCCTTACGTTAATTTCCTTGATGAAGATAAATAAGTAACTAGGCAACCAAGCGACACAAAGCCCTTGCCCATTAATTTGGGTGAGGGTTTTTTGTTACTCTTAACATTTTAATTTAGGCAAGTTCACTAGGCAAAAATATACCATTTATTTTTTTCGATGATAGTGAATATAGAAATGGAGAAGCAATGACACAAAAAGATTTAGCAAAGCTAATACAGAATAATAATTATGAATATAAAGTTATTAATCTAGGCAATGATACAACACAAATAATTGTGCAACCTAGACATATTAATTGTGCAATGTGTAACACAAAGATACAAGACAGAAGAATTGTTGCCCTAGTAGTAGAGAGAAAGTATTGCACAAGTTGTGCCGATAACTTAAAGAGCATTCTGAATGATGTGAAAGGTTCACACAAAGAGCCAATAGGGACAATGGTGTAGTCGCCATTGTTCTGATGATAGTGAAAACAGAAATAAGAAATAATAAATAAGGAGAAACAGAAATGTATGGAAAGGCAAAGAAAGAAAAGAAAGAGGAATCATCAGGGTTAACCTTTCTTCCACCTGAGTTTGATGAAAAAGTAATGGAAGAAGAAATGATGCTGAAGATGGAAGAACACAATAAAAACCTGGCACTTAGCACTACAGGTATATTAAATGATATAGGCAGAGGCAATGATATACCAAAGAAGATATTACATTATGACGGGCATTTATATGCCTTTGTATATTCTGCTGAAAAAGAAATTAATTATTGCCTTATCGAAAGCAAAAAAAGAGGTAACAGAAGAAATGGTTACACTCAAGGTTATGCTTTATGGGTAAAGGAAGAAGGAACGGGAAGAGCAGGACAATGGGCAGATTGGGACGAAGTAAGTGATTTAACTGATGTGAGTGTATATGTATATCAGAGATTAAAAGAAATAGCAATTGCAATAGGTTGGGTAAGAAGAAATAACAGTAGCGATTGGTTAATATAAACAAACAATAAACATAAGGAGAAATAAATGTCAAGACACAGAGAAACAAGCAGATATCAGACTGAAGAAGGATATGATGTATTTGATTTAATATCCAGAGGTGATGCTGACGATAAATTGTTGCGTGAGTCAGTCAAAGCAATGGACACTGCTGAAGGTGTAAGTGGTGAGATGTATATTAAATACAAGGAATTAGTTGACAGGGTATTTAATGAAGACGTTGTTGATGGGCAAGTTGTGGAGCAATACCATAAAACAAATAGCACAGGATTAGCTGATGTTGGAAATTATCATCACATTGAAGAGCCAAATCAGTTATTTAGAACCTTCAGAATAGAAGCTGCTCGTTCCTATTTTTATAAAAACATAAATAAGAATAGGGCAGAGGAGAAAGAGTTCACACCAGAGGAATTGCTTAAAGAAGTCAGGGATATATTAGTGAGACGCCAAAGAGTGAATTTGCAGTGGGCAGAGTATTTAGGAACTAGATTAAGTTGTATAAGAGATTACTGGGGTTACTATGTTGGGCATAGGGCAAATTTAAAGCCAATAGATTTTGCTAGGGTATTGACAGACCAAATAGATGTTATCTCTAGTTTTTTATTGGAAACAAAAATCACTGATAAAATACACCCATCAATGCCTGATGATAAAGCAAAGGAGCTTTCAGAACGTTATGTTACTGATTTTAAAGTGAAAAAATATATCTTACTATATATGAAAGCACACCCTGACTACATACATTCTTCTATGCAGGTTGCCCTTGACCTTATTGATAGCGACAACACTGATGATAGTGAGGAGGGATAAATGGTAGCACGTAAATATAACTGTAGCCAATGTGGTGAAGAATTAACAGAAAAGATATGGGCTAATCATTATGGCTATGAATGGGACATTGATAATATACTGTGTGGAAATGGGGACTGTTGGGCAGAGTGGATGCAAAACAATACATATGAACACGAAATAGAATAGGAGGAAAAATGAGTAATTTTAATGCAGATGTAAGAAAAGCAATAATAGATGATGTAGAGAGGGCACTTATTGGTAGAGATAAAACTGGTGCTCTTGAATCAGAGACAGATTTTATTATGGGAGCCTGTGCTGTGATGAGGGTAATTAATATGAAACTGTATGGGGCAAACGAGGAAGAGAGTATGGACTGTATCCCACCAATATGGTTAATGTGGGTAATGTCACACAGAAGTATAGTAGACGCACTTAAAGATAAACAATAAGGAGTTAAATAATGAAAATAGGAAGTAAATACTATTGTGATGATTGTGAGGTGGAAATACCACAATTTAATAGCTATGGACTTAAAGACTGTTGTGATAAGTGCGAATCATTTTATCAACTAAGCTATGATGAACAAAAGGAATATCACAATTTAAGCGACAAAGAACAAAATAATATAATAATAAGGAGAGTAAATGGAAACTAAATGGAAAACTATGTCTGTTGAAAACAAGCATATATCAGAGGGTACACCTGACAGTTGTAATGAATGTCCTATTGCACTTGCAATGAGAGATTATGAGCCTGTATTTGATGTAGGTAGAGAAAAAAGGCATAAAGTTAATATAAATACACTAGCAGAAGATTGGTTTGCTGAAGATGTTTGTGGAGCAATGTCGCACAGAATAATAGTACACCCTGATGATAGTGAAATGGTGGAAGAGTTTATAAAAGAGTTTGACGCAACCACATTTGATAATCCACACAGCAACGACACAGAAGATTATTATGAGTGGGATGAAAAGTACAGATTTGAGAACTTTGCACCATTCACATTTAAATACAGAGTCGTTGATTGGAAAGGAAAGAACTAATGGATATAGAATATAAATTTCATTGTAGTGGCTGTAGTAAGCCTGACAAAGAGTTTCCTGTCAGATTTGAAGACTATAAAATAGGAGACCCTATATACAATGCACCAAGAATAACAGAACATATGTGGGCTAGAAATGATGCATATGGTATATATACAGGGCTATACTGTGATAAGTGTTACAATGACCCACATAAATACACATACAGAAGAGATAGATACCACGATGAAGCATATTGTGGAGAAAGGTTGGAACCAGATGATTTTTAAACATATAGTAGACGGAGTTAATCTGTCTAAAGGTAAAACATATGAACAGGTGCCTTCTGAAGACCTGTGGGAAGACGGAGAGCTTGATGAGGCGTCTGTCTATGAGAAAGTATTACATAATGTATTTCAGACAGGTGAATATGTATTAGTTAGGGAGGTAGACAACAGATGACAATGAACATCGCAACAGTTAAGATGGATGACAAGGGCAGAATAACTCTGCCTACATCATTTCTTAAAGCAAACAACATAAGCATAGGTGGTTGGGTAATAATAAAGCCTGTGTATAACGA
>VTLG01008487.1_pt1 | contig 11463 bp, 10 predicted proteins | sample 4694571 | NCBI WGS metagenome assembly VTLG01 (sample SAMN12604809, study PRJNA352737) | marine metagenome | biome: ENVO:00000447; feature: ENVO:00000209|ENVO:00000569|ENVO:01000036; material: ENVO:00002151; isolation source: viral sequences binned using virsorter ... | reverse complement strand
TTCTACAGTACGAGTTGCATCTGCTTTAAATGTAGCAGAAGTAGAGTCATAGTAAATAACAGAATTACCTACTACACCAGAATCATTTAATCCTTTACCAGTTGAACTAAATGATGGGCCTTGTGGCCCTTGGGTAGCAACAGTAATAATTGTTGCATCACCTTCATTTACAGTAACAGTATTCTTACTGGTTGTGACGTTTACAGAAGTCATGGTGAAGTATAACCCTCTGACATAGTTATAACACCTTCAAGGTAGTACTCTCGCAATCCACTTGTGTTTTCAAGCATTACATCGTAATAAAGAGTATTAGTTTCAAAAGTAGCAGTCTGTACATCAGTTAAAGAGATGTCAATGATACCATTAGCTCTGTTTGTGTAGGTAATAGCAAAATCACCATATTTAATATTTCTACCTTCATCCCAACACTGAGCATAAACTGTATATCCAGTAAGATTTATGACTGTTCCAGTTGAATCTTTAAAAACAAGTTGCAAAGAAAAGTCTGCTCTTCTTTGCACTGTCATGTTGTATGTTCCGGGTTGTATTGCCATAGTTAAATTTTAATAATGTAAAGCATAGCAATGTTTCTTGGTCTAGACTCATTACCACCCTGATTCGCAGTATTTCCTGAGACTGAATGATTGTGATTAGCGTTAAAATTAACTCCTCCACAAGAATTACTGTCAGGGTTGCCCGGAGTTCCCCCTAAAGTATTCCCTCCAACTTTTGAAAAAACACCACTTGCAGAACCTCCAAAACTTCCAAAAGACTCAGATATTCCATTTATTGAACCAGTTAAAGATGTTGTACTTGTAGTAAGACTTACAGAGTGATTATGTGACGCATTTTGACTACCTTGTGGATCGTTAATGCTTCTACCATTATCAATTCCTCTACTGTCGTCAAAACCTCTAACAAATTCACCTCGTAAATCTGGAACATTAAAATTACTACCCGAACCGCCATAAGTAGTACCTATAATTGCAAATAAAGCAGCATATGTTCCTGTTCTCGAATATGATTGTCCATTACATTTAACGTAACCTGTTGGAACTGTATTAGCTGCTATACAGAATACAGATCCAGTTGGCACACCTTCAACAATAGAAAAACTCAAGTTGCCTGATGCGTCAGTTTTCATAAAACCACCATTTACTATCGCTGGAGGTAATGTAAGAGCTACATTTCCAGATAAAGATGATGGAGATTGTAAAGATACAAAAGGAGATCCACTTGTATCTTGAAACCTAATAGGCAATGCGTTAAGCATATCTAAACCAGCATTACTTATTCCAACTCTTTGTGTGCCAGCAGTAGAAAAACCCATTGTGTTAGAACCTGACCTAAAAATACCTGTATCGCTGTCTCCATCAAAAGATAGTGCTGGACTGCTTGCTCCAGAGCCGTCATCTATTAATAATGGGCCTGTCAACGTGTCTCCAGCCCTTTTTACAAGTCCTAGATTTGCCTCATCTAAATTACCAACATCAAAATATGTTGGAGTTGTACCAGAAGTACCATCATCTCCTGTTGTTGACCTTATTAATAATTTAGAAGTAGAACTATCTGCAACAAATTCACATGGTAATATTTGACCGGCTTGTGCTTTATCTCCAAAATTATTTGTTGCTACCGCAGGGAAAGCATTATTTAAGTCTGTTCTTACACCAGCACCAGAACTATTCGCAATATCTTTATCTGCTATTTGTGCCATTTAAAAAATACTTTTCTCCATATTACACCCCTTTACCATATCCAACAGCTTGAAAAGTAAATTTTTTATTTATTGGATTATCAGAACTATCTAATATTTTAATATTAAATCCTGTACCAGTAACTATATTGCCTGCTGCATTAAGAAAATCGCCATTTGAATCTGTTTTAATTACAAAATATTCACCACCAGCAGCACCCATTATTGTTATTCCAAGTGAAGGTTTGTATTGACGAAGCCCTCCTAAACTAGAAGTACCAACAAAAAATGGTTTTGCAAATGTTACATCTAATCCGTTAGTCATACTTGTTGTGTGATCTAAAGGAAGAGTTGATGTGCTACCACCTGTTTGATAACTTCTTTCAGTTCTTGATTCAAATGATGCAACAAAACCAGCTTGAATGACATTAATATTATGACCTGTATTTTCAGAAGTTAAATTTAATCTAAATTGAAAGCCTCTACCCTTAAATGTTCCATTTGCAAAAGTATTAAAAGATGAATATGTTGGTGAGCCAGATGGATCTGTTTGCGTTGTTCTTACAACCATTTGAGCATTAACATCTTCAATCGCAGTACCATCAAATCCTGTCCCAGCAACCCCTTGTATAAACCCTGTTCCATAATTATCCCAACCACCCCCAGCAGGCCCACCTAGTTCTGGAGGTAAATCTGGAATTTGTGATTCAATAGTATTACCAATTTCTATTCCAATAGTCTGTAAAGTTCTTTTCAAATTAAGAGAAAACACACCACCTAAATCTATTGTGTTTTGAAAATCATAAGTACCTGTCAGTCCATTAGTAGCTGCTGGATTAGTAAGACTTAAAACATTACTGGATGTGCTTGTGCGAGTCTTAGTACCGGGAAAATTATTATCATCATCTCTTTCTGAAAGAATTACTTGTGCATCTACTAAGTCTGGTAAATCTAAAATTACACTTGTCTCCCCTGTACTAAATCTTTCTCCATCATCTCTAAATTTTAAAATATATTCTCCCTCAAGTGCTGGTACAACTGCTTCTGTAGTATTACCAGCAGCAGCTTGTACTAAGTCAACAGAGTTCGCAAAAGTTCCTGTACCATCAGTCTTGTTTGAGTGTCGAATGTAGACTCGACCACCATGCAAAACGTCTGCATCAACTGATTTATCCCATCTTAATCTTACTAACTTATCATTTACAGGTTCTAATGTAAGATTTTGTACGTCATTTGGTACTGCCGTTTTTCCTTCTGCGTTAAATTGTGTTGATGACGGAGTAGAAGATAATTGACCAGCAGCGTTGAATGAAAATATTTTAATATCATAAGTTCCAGCTTGTGTATTCATAATTTCTATATCTGGTCTAAATACAATTTCAGTAACCCAGTTAGTATTTTGGAATCTATATTGGACTTGATATTGTGTAACTCCAGCTACAGGTTGCCAAGATATAATTAATCTGTTTATTGCAATATTATTAATAACAACAATATCTTCTAATATTGGTAATTTAATTGTAGGTGCTGGTTTTAATTCATTGAGTTTAGAGATATTTCTTGCTGGTAAAGTGGGGAAATCTACTGACTCTATATTGTCGTACTTATCAGACCTATAAGCTAATGCACTAATAGAGTAATTAACACCATCTTGTTCTTCTACACTTACAACCCTAAAAGTTTGTGGTTCTTCTCCTATTCCATCACTTTCTAATAACCAAATAGAATTTACATTAGGAGTTTCGCTTAGTGCGCTTGTAAGATTTATTTTATCTCCAACTACAGTACAAGATTTTTTCTCAACAGTGCCATTGGGCATAATAACGCTTACTTTCTCATTACCACCTCCAAAACTAAAAAGATCTTTAGCATCATCAACTGTAATTTGTGTTGTTGTTGCAGCAGCAATACGACCAGATCTCCTGTCTCCTTGTCTAACTGGGTCATTAACAGCAATAACACTTCCCGGTCTTACTATTGCACCAGCATCTATTGATGTTGAAAAATTCACGACCTCAGATTCTTGCTCCTCTGAGAAAACTATTGCACGGGCCATACGCTGCGCTTGACCTCTAGAGGTACATCCAAAACTTTTTACCTGTTTATAAACTATGCCAAGTTTTGCTCTTCTGTTAACTTCTGCTGTGCTATTGCCATCGCCATACACTTCAAAATCTATTTCTCTAGAATCCATATTAAAATAACTAACACTTACAACAGAATGTCTTTGCTTAAGACTAGAACCTGTATAACTAAAACCTTCTGGAGTAACATTAGCCAAGCTAAATAAATAACTAGGATCTGTTGGTCTATCTTGAACAATAGAAATAGAACCTTGTGACCATATTGGTATGCACCTCATTATTGATGCTAAATCTTTAATCAAATCAAATGCTTCTTTAGATGACTGTATATTTACATTGCAACTAAATCTTGGTTCTTTACTTCCAAAACCATCATCAAGCAATGTTCTACCTCCATTATTTCCAGTGCAATATCTACTAGCAGCAACGAAGCTATATAAATCTAAATTTTCATACAATTTAGAATCATTAGTTTGGTCAGGAGCTATGTGAGTTCCAAATCCATAGCGTTTGGTCGTGAGAAGATCTAAGAGTATCATTGCTGGATCACTGCACCAAGTTGCAGCAGCCATTTGTCCATTAAAGACGTAATTTTCTGGATAGTGAATAAATCCAAAAGTACTACAAGTTCCTAGACCTAAAGAATCAGCGATAGTTTGATTTGCAACAACAGTCGGTGTTAAACCTCCATTTGCTGCTGGTATTCGTACTTTTATTCCCCTAATTCTGTATGCTCTTTTTGGTATTGCACTAAATTGCTCAGAGTCTATTCTTAATTGTGCATACGCAGAGTCAGGATATGTTTGTGGATCATCTACTATTTCTTGCATAACAGAAACACTAAATTCATCCTTCAAATTATTATTTGTACTATCTGCTGTAACACGAAGAACCTTTATTGCTGCTTGTGAATATGTTGCTGGTAGATTTACACGATATTCTTTTGAGTAAAGATCAGCAGATCTTCCAGTTATCGTTTCTTGTATTTTTGTCTGAAAAGTTCCATTATTTGTTTGTAGTTGAATTTTTAATTCAACGCTTGATCCTAATAAATCACCATTATCTTCTGCTTTTTGTAATTGTGCAAAAGATATAGTTACTCTAACTGCATCTTTGTTAAGAGAAATAGCTTGCGAGACACCACCATTAGCAACAGTACAAGATCTAGGAAATCCAGCTATAGGACTTGAGTTTACAGGATCACTTGATTCAATCCCCGGTATAACAAGTTGATTATTCGTACCAAAACGTGCGTCTAATACAACGCTTTGAAAATTAAAATCTGCATCTGTTGGACTACTGTTACTAGCGTTTGCATTAAGTATTGCTGTGTCATTAAGAAATATATCTTTCTGTGCTGCTGTTAAATAATCAGCAGAACTTTTAGCAATACCAGCTTTTGATGGTGTTGCAAATCCTTCTATCTCACCTTCTGATAATAAGTCCTGTATAGTTGCAAACTGTTTGCTGTTTAAAGTATCGGGCGCACGATATGGAGTAGGAGGAGTAGGAGGGCCACCAGCACCTTTTATAATTTTTTTCGTCATGCAACCACCTGATTAGTATCAACAGAAGCAGAAATCACCACAGATCCACACACGATTTCTCCATATACAATCGGATGTGCTGTTCCGGCTCTTGATGTATTTTGCACTCCAGAAAAGTTAAAAGATATTCTTGGATCATCTTCCGGCTCATCTGGCACAGGTAATGGAAATAATATTTCAGAAACACCATTTAAAACTAACCCAGCACCAACAGCACTTAAAGCTGTTCCAACTTTTGCAGCAAATCCAGTAACAACACCTCCTGTTAGTTCTGCTCCAGCCTTACCAAACAATCCAGCACCCGGAAATAAGAAACTAGCACCTATCAAAGCACCACCTAATAAAATTCTATTGAAGCTATTACCACCAGCACCACTTATAACAGGTACAAAATGTATCTCTGATTTTCCTATAGGATCATGTATTTGATCTTTATCTAATTCATTGTCTCCAACTAATACTTGATAATATCTATTACTCATATAGGCTTCTAATTTTGGAAAATTTGTTATTAAAAATTTAACTGCTTCTGCTGTAGTTTTTACAACAGCCTCAAACTCGTCTTGACCTAAAAACTCTGCAAGTTCTCCATGTAATTTAATTTTTCTGAGCATAACGATACCTCTTACCAGTACATTTTTGTAACCACTCAGAATATGGCTCTCTACAAGATAGTCTATCGGCTAAATGATGTAAAACCATATCTCCTAAAAAAATAGCTACATGATTTAAAGTTGGATGCAATATTGACATCAATAATACATCACCTTTTTCTAAATTTTCATGTTTATCAAGTTCTCTAAATCCAGTTTGTATTGCATATTTTTCAAACAAAGGATTTACTAAAAATTCTTCTGGAGACATATTTCGTTCATAATCTAATAAACTTATATGCTTTTTCTGTTGATAATAATCACGAACTAATGCCCAACAATCTGTTATCCCCCACACCCATTCTCTTCCTATAAGTGGTGCTTTATAACCTTGTGGTTCATAATATCCCCATGTTTCTGATTTTGGATTAACTATATACCAAGGTAAATTACTATCTTCACAACTAACTTTATCTGCTTGTGTAGGTTCTGGTGAGGTGACAGGATGACTATGAAAAACTCCAATAATATCTCCTAACTTATCTGCTTTCACATAATCTTCTGGATCAAGAATAAAACATTGATGTGCTGTCATTGATAAATTACGACAAGGAAAATATCTTTCTTTGCCTTTTACGTTTAACACTAAACCTACAGCTTCTTTAGGATCTTGGTCTTTTGCATGAACCAATGCACTATCTTTCCAATTCATCCTATAAATGTACCTATAGATCGGAAAACATCTCTAGTACATTGACGTTTTGGCGCACGAATACCAGCCATGTCAAAAATTGCTGCTAATTCAAACTGTACTACTTCTCTATTTTCTGCTGATTTACGATCTATGTAATAAACCTCTCTTGGAAACTCTGCATCTGGATCTGGAGTACCAAAAGGATTAGTCGCACCAGAAAAATTAGCAGCATCCACAAATCTTGCCATAGTTCTTATTCTTGTCACTTTTGCACCTGTCAAATCATTACCAGCAGTAAAAGTATTTGCAGCTAATAAAACAGCAGACATACTAGGAGTTCCCATATTGCTTACAGTAATTGTTGGTCTTGGTAATTGACCTCTTTGAAACGCAAAACCACTAGCTTCTACAGGAAATCTTAAATAAGTCTCACCATTCCAAACAATATTTCCATAGGCATCAAGATTACTTCCAGAATGAAATCTATGTACTGTCGTTACACCACTTGGATTACCTGTTGCATAATTAAGTCCTTCTTTAAGCTCAAGTTTAAATAACTCAATAATTGAGGATGGATTTACTTTTTGTATGTCACTAAAAACAGGTGCGGTATCTATTGTCATGGTTCAAATTTTTGTACAAATGTAGCTGTTATTGTAGCTAAATTAGGTACATCAATTACCTTACTCCATTCTGGGCAAGTAAATTTATATGACGCTGTTTTTGTGATCGAAACATTACCGCTTGTAGTCGCACCACTAGCTGCTGTAACCACAAATACATTGGCATTAGTAACAGAAGAGACTACATAAGTGCCATCAGCAGAAGATCCAGAGGTGAAGTCAATAGCTAAAGAATCACCAGCAAATAATCTATGATCTGTAATAGTAATAGTTATTGTCGTACTGCTTTGTGCATATGTGCCTGTTTTTGTAAAAGCTTCTTTTGGTGGTGAGTATGTAAAACTTGCTTTATCTCTTGCACGTTCTTCTAAAAAATATTCAATAGTATCTGACTCTTCTTCTGTTATGTTTTCCCATTTTAAATTAAAAATTTTAGGATCTTGATTATTTGGCAATCCAAAACCTAAACGATGCTCAAATCCATCTGCAAAAGATACAATTTTAACTGCTGGCTTTGATTTCTTAGTAACGCTAAAACTAGGTTCTATAGATGGAAAGTTTGCCATTTAAGTTAAAAGTCCTCCCGGTCTTTTTTGTTTAATCATTTCTGATTGAATAGCAGCAGCTAAAGCCCTGCCAAACTCTTGTGATCTTGCAGAGTCTCCTTCTACAGAGCTACCAGAAGCATCTACATTTACAACAATATTACCAACACCTCCAGAACTTTGCACTCCAAGTTTTCCATTTGCACCACGTTTCAACGGCATGATGGCTTCTGGGCCAGCTTCTCCCATAAGTCCCATTCCATTTGCCATTGGGAATAATGTTGGTTTGTTTACTATGCCTCCTCTTGCATAGGCAGTAATTCTATTACCAGCATCTATTACATTTCCGTTTGCGTTGTCAAGAAATCTGCCACCTGTTATTCCATGAAACAAAGGTTTAACAATAGCAAACCTTACAAACATTCTTGTTAAGTCAGAAATAATTGATCTGGCTAAGTCACTAAAATTTAACTTACCTGTCATTACAAACTTAACTAAAGCATCTTCCATTCCTTTAAAAGCATTTACAAATGCTTGCTCCGCTTGTTCTGCTACATCAAATGCACTTTTGGCAAATGATTTTAATGCTGATTTCTCTCCTCCTAAGTCTCCCGGTAATCCTTTTCCTTCTCCACCAGTACCTTCATCTCCTAATTGTTTTTTTAATTCATTTAATTTTACTAAATAATTATTGTAATCTAATAAAGCTCTATCATATTCACTTGCACCACCATGCACACTACCCCTGCTTTTATCTCCTCGACTTTTAATTAATCTTTGTCTTGCCCTTTCTAAATCTTTTTCAGTCTTTTCAATCGCATTTGAAAGACCTATACCCATAAATCTATTAAATGCTTCAATAGCACTTGTGATAGCACCAACAATATCAGCAAAAACTTTTTGAAACTCTGCTCCAATAGGCTGCAATATTTGACCAACTGCAAGCTTTAATCTATCCATTGTAGTTTTCAACCTTTGACCAGCATCAGCAGATGAATTAGCTACTTTCTCGGCTGTCTCAGCAAAATCTACATTTAATTTCTTAGCAAATTGTATAACCTGATCTAATCCAACAGTTCCATCTCTTAAGTCTTTCTGTAACTTCTGCAAACTACTGCCATTAGCTTCTGCAAATTTCACAACAGCACCAGCTAGTCTTTCACCTAACTGACCTTGTAATTCTTCCGCAGAAACCTTACCTTTACCAAAGATCTGAGACATTGCTCGAATTGCAGATTGTACATCTTCTGCATTACCGCCAGTTGCTTTGATAGCGTTTGAAACTCCAGTAAATACAAGCTCTGCTTGCTCAATACTTCCGCCAGCACCAAGCACAGATGCAGAAAGAGTTGTGAATTGTTTGGTGGATGCAGCAATAGGTACATTTAGTTTTCTAGAAGTTGTTGCAATAACATCTAGACCTTTTTTGAAATCTGTTTGGTTTTTCGTTACACCAGCCAACGCAATCTGTAACTTTTGTATTTCTGCTGCGTAAGAAGCTGAGTCTGCTCCAAATTGTGCAGCACCAGCAACAGCATCAATAGTTCCTCCTATAGCAGCACCAGCAAGCGCACCAGCCGGGCCTCCAGCTATTGCACCAATACTCGCACCTGTAGCTGCTCCAGCAGGCAAAAATCTTGATGCAGCAGCACCTATAGCAGCACCTCCAGCAGCTTGCGCACCTACACTCATTTTGCCAAATGTACCGCCAAAACGACCACCACCACTAGCAGCAGTTAATCTCTTCATATCTTTTTCTGTTTCTCTTATAGCTGCACTTAATTTTTTATATTCACGAGAACCAATAGCTACATTATCTTTTGTCCTTTTTAAAGCATCAATTTGACCTTGAAAAGCGTTTTTACTTAATTTAGTTTCTTTTCTAACTTGTCTTAAAGTATTAACAAATTCGTCTACGTCTTTATCAGCTATTTTTACTGTTGATTTTAATTTTTCAAAATCTTTACCAAGACCACTTATCTCCGAGAAACCTTTTAAATCTAAAACTAATTGTATTTTATCTATAGCTTTAGCCACTACTTCTTCTCCTTATTAAATTCACGCATAGCCACAGATTCCATTAGTTGTAAACCTTCGAGCATTTCTTGTCGGTTACTCACATGATAGAGGTCAAACAGTCCTCCATCAAGTAATAACACCTCGTACTTTAATCCTACTACACCTCCAAAGCTTGTGTCCCATTGTGTCTGACAACGTAAAAACATCATTACAATATCCCAATTCTCATCAAAAACTTCAAAGTCTTGCTCTTGCTCTGGTTGCTCCTCGATTTTTACACCAAACGCAGCAGCGTCTTTAAGTGTTTCATCTATAACTTCTTTGCCACCCGAAGCCCAGTATTTAGTGGCATCAATTAGTTTCCCACTTGTGCATTTGAATAGAATTTTTTAAACGCATCTAAAACACCAGCAACAAAATCTATATCCTCTGCAAATTCTTTTAACACCTTATCTGAAAACTCTATGGGAGTTCCGTCTTCCTCGTTAACGTCTGTCCAACCTACTAACACTTTTTTAAGTGCTTCGTATTCTGATGCTGATTCAAAGCTATCAAGTTCTGATCTTGATAGGCGTATAAATTTACCAGTAAAAGTCGTAGTTTCAAACTCACCTATTTTAGTCTCACTAGGAGTTCTAATCTCAACAGGCCAAGGATAAACCTTGGTCTTTTTTCTAACAAATGCCATAAATTAAGATATATACTTCTTTACTCTACCTCAGTAGTCAATACTTACTAAGTAAAGACTAGACTCATTTCGTCATTTGCTGAACTTGGTACAAGTGTATATGGAATCTCTAACATAGTAACTCCATCAGCCTCACCATAAGCAATGTCACCAATATCAACCTTCGTGCTACTAAATGCACAGATATTACCAGCAGCAGTACCATGAGTAACTGTTAGGTTGCCTAGTGTTGTGTCAACTAAAGCAGCAGAGAAATAATCTTTTTGTGCAAGAGTTGGTGCTTCTATAGTCACAGAGCCATTAGCTGCTCTGTCAGTTAATAACACTTCTTTTGTTCCTCCAACAAGTTCTCTGTAGACTAATGAATTACCAACATCCATTGAGAAGTTCATTAAAGCACCAGCGTAAGACAATAGTTGGAAGCTAGTTGTGTTGCCGTTCTTAAAGATTAAAGGTGTTGCTTGGTTTCCATAAGTAACTGAAGGTAATGCTGTATCTGTTGGAGCATTGTAAATTCCAGTAAATGTGAAATCTATAGAAGGAATCTCGCCTACAGCAGCATTGATGACAAAAGTTCCTCTGCAACCAGTAACAATATGCCTTACACCATCTACGTTGTAGTGAATAGTAACAGAAGAAAAACTAGCTGAGATTGGTTCGTAAGTAACGCTAGTTCCAGAAGCGACAGTCTCCGAGAAGCCACACGCTTTAAGCGCACTTCCATATCTAGGTGCAGTTCCAGCAGTTCCAGATCCAGCAAGTTCTACTGAGAATGTACACTCGACTCTGGTGTTTGCTAGTAGCTGTTGAGATGCACCTAAATAAGGTCTGACAACATCTCTGTTAACAACATCACTAGATTGTGGTGTAATTGACAGATCTCTTACAAGAACAACGTCTGTTGCTGCTGGAGTTGGATCTGTTCCATAGCTGCTCTCAGCTTCAATTAGAATTACTCTCTTCCTTGTCAGTTG
>VTLG01015442.1_pt1 | contig 11465 bp, 16 predicted proteins | sample 4694571 | NCBI WGS metagenome assembly VTLG01 (sample SAMN12604809, study PRJNA352737) | marine metagenome | biome: ENVO:00000447; feature: ENVO:00000209|ENVO:00000569|ENVO:01000036; material: ENVO:00002151; isolation source: viral sequences binned using virsorter ... | reverse complement strand
ATGAAATCTGTTTCAGTAGAACAGGATCTTTGTCTTTCTCATAGAGCTGTTGTGTCTCCAACATCTTCTTCTTGAATCCTACACGATCATTGTAGAACATCTGAAGAATCTCTGGCAAGAATCCTTGTTTGTCAGTCTTGAACATCGCACCATTTGGTGTGACTGTGACTCCCTCAGGCAATTGATATTCCCTATCCAACATTTTCTGGACGCCTGGGATATCTGGAGTCATCCCTACCTTGGTCTCAAATGAGATGTTATACTGCATGATCAAATGAGGATAGAGTGAGTTGAGGTCAAAAGACATCACCCAATCGTGCATACCCACGTGTGGATCTTTGACATACGCACCTTCGACTGAGCCAAGACTCTCAGACTTCTCGTATGTCGTTCTCAACGGAGTCACTATTTTCTTTCTCCAGAGGTAATCATAAATCTTGTTGTCCCACATTTGCATCTGTGAGAAACAGGCATTTGGATTACACTTCATCGAGACTGTCAGGATCACTGCATTCTCAAGGAATCTGTTCTTGTCATCCATCTGGACAACCAGTTCAACGTCTTTGATATTGTAGTCAATGAACTTCTGATAATCTCGTTTGTGTAGAGTATAGAGATTGGAATATTCTTCAAAGGACAGTTTACCTACACCCAGTTCTTCATGTGCGATTGCGTCCAGACGATAGGACTCTTTCGCTGTGTAGGTGAACTTCTTGTAGACTTCAAGATAGTCCAGAGCATTGATACCCTCGATTGTGATTTCGTCAAGATGTTGTCCACCCATCTGGACTACTGTCTTGAATACACGATTCCAAGGTGAAAGCTTGAGTGCGAACTTCTCATCTCCAAACAGACGAGTCAGTCGATTGTAGATATAAGGCAAGTCAAAGAAGCGAGTATTCCAACCTGTGACGATGTCAATCTCTTGTGTTCTCCACCACATGACAAAGTCGTGCATCATCTCTTTTTCAGATTCAAACTTCTTGTAGATGACATTCTTGCGTGATGGTGTATAATCTTGATTACCCCAGACATAGTAAACGTCATTGAGATAAACTGTGATTGCGACAATCGGAAATGCGGCTTTATTTGCTGTTGGAAAACCTTCGTCTGATGATACCTCAATATCTATGAAGGCTGTATTGAATTGGTCATAATCAACTTGAACTTCCTCTGGGAAGTTTTCGGTCATCCATTGCTGGACCCATCTCTCGTATCCATATACTTCAAAACCTTGGATACCTTCGTGCTTTTGTCTCCATGTCTGGAGGTCGTGTGTGGATTCAAATTTAAGTGGGGCTACTGGCTTTCCGTCTACTGTTCTCCAAGGCGATTTGCCAGTTGTGTCTGTGATGAATAAAGAAGGGGAGTATTTGTTGACTACCTTGGAGTATCGCTTTCCATTCTTTACTCCCCTTATACAAATCTTTTCACCGATTTTTACTACGTTTGTGTAAAAATGCAATCTATTCAATCTCCTTGAGTCGGTTCAAATGATCTTGGGATGGTTCCCAAGGTTGATATCCATTACTATTCTTATTTATCAGCATCGCGTTACCACGATTGTTTCCGTCATGAGAATAGGACACGTGAACCCATCCGTCATTCGGGTCATTTTTAGCGGGATCAAAGTACTCGAGAATTAATTGGTCAAATGGTAAATTTTTGACAATCCACGTTGCGAGTAGATCGTTTGAAATACCACCCAAACATTCGATATCAGCCGCTTCTCCTTTACAATGCTGACTCTTAGATGACCCGCGCACCGCAGCGTTCAAATCTGGGGATCGATAGCACGAGTTGACTGTTACGACACCCCACTTTTCCCTCACAGGTTGTAATATAATATGACACAATGCGGTCATGGGAACGAGGTGTGCTGGACTAGGAGAGTTGTCAATGTCAAGTCTAGTCGCCGTAGCTGACTTAGTCAATTCATTCAGACTGAAATTTTTTGATATTTTAATATTATCCATTTTCTCCTTGATGGGGGCTTTCGCCCCCGATTATTTACCCTTGAAGAAGTTCCTTCTTATCTTCAGTCTCAGGTTTTGATTCCCCGATTGTGATGATACGTGGTTTCTTCTCTTCGGGAATGATTCTCTCCATCGTAATGGTGAGCATTCCGTTCTTCATCTCGGCGCCTTGAACTACAAGGTCATCCGAAAGAGTAAACTTGCGGGTGAACGCTCTGGTCGCGATACCCTTATGGACGAACTCCATCTCGGCAGGTTCCAAGTCCTTGACAGTTCCGACTGTAAGAACTCCGTCCTCTACCTTGATCTCCAATTGATCTTCAGAAAAACCTGCAACAGCAAGTTCAAGGATGTATTTATAGTCACCCTCTTTTCTCAGATTGTATGGGGGATATCCGCCTGACGCAGGTGGTTGTGAAAACAACCTGTCAAGCATAGTTTCAAATCCAACAGCCTTCTCTAATGCTTTATTGAATTCAGTAGGTAGATGGGCAGACCAGTTCATTTGCGTATACATAGTTACTCCTATAAGGCAGTATTAAAAATAAGACACCCTCGACATTGAGCGATGTCAGTCCCTAAATCCCTCACCTTTGAGGAAATGGGAAAATCTGTGTGAGAATACAACCCACAACAGTTTTATGATAGAATCTTCGGAATACATTCCTTCAGGAACTATCAGTGTATATAGTGTACCACATTCCGTGGTTTTGTCAAGTTGTTTCTTCATTATCAAATTTTTTCTTTTCGTGGTGACGTTTCCACGCTGTAGCACCAAGAATGGCTCCCATCGCGATGTGGAACATACCACCATTATTAAGTGTATAAGGTTGCCAAGGTGGTGGAATGTTATTAAAACATACTGACTGTTCTACACCTCTAGCGACACAATCTTCATAAAATGCAGCGACGTAGAGATTCCACCAAATTGCCCCGATTACAAAATCAAAAAGACAAATAGAAATATAGACTACCGCTAACCAATCTCTCCAGTAAGTGTGAATGGTTTTATTAACCTCGAACGCCAATGTCGGCCTTCACATTTCTTACTGAGCCTTTGAGTCTGGACTTCTCAGCCCTTCCTCTGTTTTTGGATTCTTTCTCAAATCCTACTATCTTGTCACCCTTGTGACTTGCGTCAAGCCCGTCACCATTTCCGTATGTTCCTTTGTCTCTATTGTATTTTACAAGTTGAGCACGATAGGCAATTCTTTCTGGTGATGACTGGAACTTCTTGTATTCTGCTTTGTAATCTCTCTTGTAGGCTTCATCCATGTCCATTTGTATCTTGGGAGAAACCTCGTTCGCCAGTTTGACACTCGCATCATGATCTGAAGGATAGTGCCATCCCGAATAGACTCTACCCATACCACATTCTTCTGCAGCTTTTATCAGACCTTCTTTGTGATTTGGATACTTTTTACTGAAATGATTTGCGAGAAGTCTTGACTGTAGACTGTGTCCAGATGGATATGCAGGTGACTTCATACTGTCGCTGTGTAACGGCATAAAGTCAAACTCCATCTTCATATTGTCCGCTAGATGATAGGGTCTTGGTCTCTGGAACTTGTTTTTGAAATGTCTTACAATACCAGAACCAACATCCTTGATTTTGTCCATCTCTTCTTCTGAGTATTCAAGGTCATTTTCGTCTAAGTATTTCTTGATTGCAAACCCAGACTCGGCATCATGATCCTTTACGCTCTGTTCCATCTCAGGAGTTCTCTTGGGAAACATTTTCTTCATCTCTTCCATCTCGTCCCATGTCGCCCTACTTGAATTTTTACTAGGAGTTGCGACACTGAGTTTAGTATAGTCGCCCTTGAAATTTTTGACTGGTTTGTCATCCACCTTAGAATGCATGAGAGCATCAACATCGTTCTCATTCTTATACTCTTCTAGGATGAATTCACAGAATGACTTAAAACTCATTTAAGCTCCTTCAGATAGGCATTGATTGAATGATCTCTTGCGTCAATCTTGCCGAAAGATTCTCTTGATTCTTCTCCACCCTCGACCCACTCTAGAGTCTGGACATCAATCATGATACCTGAGTGTTTGTAGGGATATGGTGGAACGTATGGAACTGGGTCATTTTCATAGACAACCCGAAAGTGTGGTATCTCAAATTTCCACCATCCCCCGACTGCTATTTTCGGTGCACCAAACGTGTAGACTTGTGTAATGTGACCATCCTGCTTATACCAGATAGAAAGTATCTGGGCCATTGCTCCACCCAATGAATGTCCAGTCAGGTAAATAGTCTTGTCTTTATGTTGGTTCTTAATCGAGTCGTAGACTTTAAGGGCCGCATCATGAAACCCACGATGAAAGAGTATTTCAGCACTTTTGTCATGATAAAAGCGGGCGTCTATGTCAGAGACCACATTTCCAGCGTTCGCCGTCCCACGGATCGCGATTATGGTAACACCATCTTTGTAATACATTCTATACATCAAGTCACCGACTTTGGTTCCATCATCGTATACATCGACACAATATTGTGCCATCTCTGTCAGTTCTGAAACTTGGACTGGTAAAGTCTCAGGAGTGCCCTTGTCTCCGTCTGAGTATAGATATGGATTCAGAGCGGAACAGGAACCAACTAATAATGCTAAAGCTACAATCAAAATTCTCATACTTCCAACTTCTTATTCGGAGTCGCAAAGTTTTTCTTTCTCATGACTGTCTTGGCCACGAGGTCAAGTTCTTTGTTCTTCGCGTCATATTTCAATACAAAAGGCATGTTCACATCTGTCTTCATATCATGTATAACTGCCTCGGCGTCTGGTCCCATCGGTGGGATCTTTTTGCCATGTTTTTTATAGGTCTGTTTAAAGAGTCTGGTAAGTTCTGCGGCGTTGATGGGCTTTTGGTTTCTTTTGTCGTTGACTCTGTCTTTAAAGTGGCGGGTGAATTGCACATCGATACCAACGTGTCTGAATAATTTATCGGCGAACTTTTCGACTCCATCTATGTCTTTCTGGGATACTTCCTCTGGTATATAATTTTTAAATGATCTCATTCTACAAAATCCTTGAAATCCATAAACTGAACAAAGATGTCACCTTCCTTGAAGGAATAGGTTGTGGTCAAAATATTCTCACCACTCTTGTCATCTGTCAGGTTCATTTTACAGTTGACCACATTCGGGTCCATTGGAAATTCGAATGATATAGTAAATTGTGCCTTCACCGCTTCGTATAGTTTTTGAAACTTTGCAGAGGATCTTGAGGACACGACTTTCATGTTGTTTACGTCTGTTCCTATTGCCATGTAGACATCATCTGCACCATCGAGACCTAGTGTATGAATTACTCTCTCGTTGATTCCCTTTTTATCTTTTGCGTACGCCTCGTCAAATATGGTCTGTAGGATTCCGTTTCTAATCTTCTGGAAACCCTGTTGTTGATTGACCCAGGCGTTACCTTTCTTACGTCCGTCTTTTGGATCTGATTTCTTGATCTTCTTCCATCCATCTGCCACATCAGTCATTGACTTGATCAGCTTGGTATACTTGGGATGTTTTGAGAGAAAATCATCTAGGAATTTTTTACCCTGTAGATTTGTCTTAGGATAAAGGACTCCGTTCAGAAAACTTGGAAAGGTCTTGTTGGCAAGATTGATGGATGGATTTTTGTAGGCTTTAAGGGACGCCTTGATATCGTCTACGACATCATCAGAACCTTTTTTGTACACGATCAGTTCTACGTCTTCTTTGGCGAGTCCCATCGCCGCAGTCCCTTGGTGGACTATCTCAAACTCAAGGAATAAAGCATCTTCCGTTGTATTGATATCGTCAACGATCTTCTGAGCGACTACGTCAGCCCCTACCTCAGCTCGTCTGAGTTCGGCGGGTATTTTCTTTTGATCTGGTCCGCGGAATTTAGATACGTTCTGTGATATCTTGTTGAGTTCTTCTTTCTTCTTATTCTCAAGCTGGCCTGGTTGATTACGGACTGTCCAACCTTTGTCTCTTAATATCTCTGCCATCTTGAGAGCAACGCAGTGTTCGTGATAGAGACCAATTCTAGATGTCAGGTCATAATCTCCTGTCGCCTCCATCATCTCAAACGCCTCTCTTAGAGGCTCAGAGGCGATCTCTGAAATCTTGAATTTCTGCTTACCACCAAACCCAAGTTTCTGGAGACCTCTCTTCAGTAGTGTCAGAAACTTCCGCGCTCCAGTCTTGACCTTTTTCCAAATGTCACCCCAGAGTCCTTCAGTTAATTCAGCATGAGTTTTAAAATCAACTATCACCCTTGTCCTTGTTTCTCTTTGTAATCCTTGATAGCAGCTTTGATAGCATCTTCGGCAAGGACAGAACAATGAATTTTAACAGGGGGAAGACTAAGCTCGTCCACGATCTCTGTGTTCTGGAGTTTTCCTGCATCGTCTACACTCTTTCCTTGTACCCATTCTGTAGCCAATGATGAAGCTGCAATAGCTGACCCACAACCAAATGTTTTAAATTTGGCGTCCTCAATCACGTTTGTTTCTGGATTTACTTTGATTTGAAGTTTCATAACGTCACCGCATTCTGGTGCACCAACAAGACCAGTTCCGACATTGTCGGCCGTCTTATCCAATGATCCTACATTCCTTGGGTTTTCAAAGTGGTCCACCACCTTCTGGGTATAAGCCATTTTGTTCCTTAGTCAAAGTGTCATTTACGTCCGCACGGGCACGATTGATGAAATTGATTCACCTCGTATGTATCTCCGCCCGTACAAGAGATACATCGGACCATAGTCCTATGTTTGCTTGTGTCCAGACATCCCGCCTGTACTACCAAAACCAGCACCATGCTCAGCGTCAGTAGAAGGACTCTCAGTGAGTTCCTTAAATTCATACCATTCATTCTGAAATAACTCTCCTTGACAAACCCTGTCTCCGTTCCTTATGGAAACAGTATGTCTAGAAGTATTGATCAAGGGAACAAATACTTCACGTTTATAATCAGAGTCTATGACACCAACTGCATTGATGAGTGTCAAACCTACGCTGATAGCATTACCTGACCTTGGGTACAGTCTAACTGAATATCCATCTGGGATATCGAAGATCAACCCAGTAGGAACTAAAGCTCGTTGGCCATGTTGTAAAGCCAATTCATCACAGACAATCTTTTCTTTTGTTGAGTCTCTTGGACTGTATATGGATATCTCAGTATCCTTTGCCCAAGAACACGCCACATCAAAACAAGCTGATCCCTGTGTCGCAAACCTCAAAGAGGGTGCTTCTGGATGGCTCTTGAAATAACTCAATTGTGGTCTCTGCATCTCTAGACTTCTGAGACCATTCTTTCTCATAACGACATTTATATTCATTTCACACTATTGCCTACATTATATTTCGTTTCTAGTTTCCACTCCGCCTTCTCCTTGTATGGGAGAATCTTGAGAGTGTTTATCTGAACGACTGGGTCTTCAGATTTCTTGGGGTCTACAAGATCACATAAACTCCATTCCGCCAGAAGATTCGCAATAGCATTGCGTCTTGCGATGTCTGTTTCGGAAAAGTCAGATGGTTTTCCATCCAACATAAAAAGTTCTTTGAAATGGACAATGTAATACTTCCCTTGCTTGTGCAATATGTGACAAGACTGATATAGAGTCTTATCACGTTTGGACGCAATACCTATTCTGGAAAGTGTCTCTCGTATCTTGAGAAAATCATCCGCCTTTTTTAGAGTGACCTCGACAAACCCATCAATTATTTGAGTAGTCATTTAGTCCTAAAGTAGCGAGGCATTCGCTAATAGTATTTAGGACTTACCGCCTTCACAGGTATTGAACCAGTGCTGTATTTTGGCTAGGTCTTCGTCTGTGAGGATTCCTGACTTGATCAGTTCCTTAGACTTTTGAGGGGAATATTCAAAAAACCTCTGGACGGCAGGCAAATACTCTTCCTTCCCTCGTTTTACCCAAGGAGCATTTCGTTTCTGCTGACGTATGCCGTAGAAGAAGAAATCGTATTGTAGCCTGTCTTCCAGATGATTATTGATATTCATTTGGTTGGCCCAGAGAGCGAGATCACGATGCATTGACATCCCACGATTCACGATGAATGGTGAATATGATTTCTCGTTGTGTTCGCCCTCATGGGTATCATCGAGCATGTGGCCACCAGACTTATCACTCAGGTTCTTGATGAACGTAAATGGACTGATTTTCTTAAATTCGCTCAAGGATATTCTCCTGCATCATCTTTGTGATACTTCCAATCTGTCTCGTTTTTATTGGTTCCCTTGGAAACTACGGACATACCATTGACATAACTAAATCCGACTGCTCGTAGGAAATCACATAATCTAGATAGGACTCTGGGTAACTCCGCCGCTTCAAATTCTATTTCAGCAGAGTCTCGCGAGTCGTTATCGTCATCCCAAGCTCTAAGTTGATATCTCATTTTTCGCTTTCTGAATTTCTGTGTAAACATCTATTTCTCGTGATGTAGTGTTCTTGGGATCTGGTCTATATCCTACCCGCCTCAATACATCGTTAAGTTGAAAGTATCTAGACAGTACATTCCGTCTAGACAATAAAGTTGCTACCCAGTCGAGTGATTGATACATCTGGTCTCTATTTGGTGCATCAAGTATGTTGTCACACATTCTCTGAACAGTCTTGTCAATCTGTTCATCAATCTCGACTTTGATCTCATTTATAACGTCAAGTTGTGTTCTCTTATTCATTTTAATTGACAGTCAGCCATAATTTCTACCATACAGGCAGTAAGATTCAGTTCTTGGTCTGGGACGAATGCTGACTGATATTGATACTTCGCCAAGTGAAGAACCAGTTGCGGGACACTCCCGCCCTCCATCTCTGGGTAAAGATTGTCGTATAGTTTACGGAATAGTTGAGCCATGTCTGAGTCAGAATGATCAGCTACCCATTTACGAACTTGTTTAAAGTTCTTCTCTCTCATGCCACCAATCAAATCTACTGTATCAAGAGACTGGATCTGAGCAATGATTCCTGTGTCGATGACTCCACCAATTGCATATCTCTGGATCTCATTCAGGACACGGCGGAAGTCTGGAAAATATTTGTTTACGATTGTAGCTAAAATAGAGGGATCGTCTATTTTAATTTTTTCGGTCTGACAGATACCTATGAGTCTCTGGGTGAACTCCATCAGCATATCTGCCTTGTTCTCTGGTCCTACACGGAAATCTACAACTGTTGTTCGGGAATGTAGTGGTGGGATCAGACGATTCTTGAAATTACAAGTCATTACAAAGGAACAGGTATTGGCGAACTGTTCAATGAATGCACGTAGGGCCGCCTGAGCGTCAGGAGTAAGATAATCCGATTCATCCAGAATCAGGCACTTTCTTTCGTCAGTCAATGACACAGTGCTACAAAAACCCATCATCTTCGTTCTGAGGGTATCAATACCCCGCTCTTCTGAGCAATTGATAAACATTACATCGTAGTTCAACTCATTCGCTAAAGCCCGAGCGATTGTAGTTTTACCAATACCTGCACCACCACACAAAAGTAGGTTCGGCATTTGTCCAGCTTTGACAAATGACTTAAAGGTCTCTTTGAGTTCTTTGGGAAGGATACATTCGTCAATCGTCTTTGGTCTGTATCGTTCAACGTATAGGAAATCGTCTTTATTCATCGTATATAAACCCTGTGTGTGGTTTGTACCAAGTATCGAAATCTTCCCGAAAGAGTATGTGTTCCTTGGTAGGTTCGTGTTCAAGTATCGAAATTATATTCTTATATAATACCACATGATTGTTATCTGTCAAGTGGTTTTGTCTGGTATCTCTCTTTCCTGTCGCGTCATTTTCCAATGTTACAAATTCTTTTCTGGATACAGATGCGATGTTGAATGGATACACAGTAAACTTATCGCCTGATAAGTCTAGGACTTTTTGAGGAATCGGTACAGACCATTCCTCTGGGTTGTCAAGATTGTAGAAGCGATCCACATAAGGATTCTCTTGAAGAACCGCAATCAATCTTACACCTAGAAGTTCTGAGAAGTTTCTCAACCATCCAAGATGGTATTCTGTGTTTCTTTTGATCGGTGCATTCTCATAGTAGAACTTGAGGTTCCACTCATTGTCTTTACACCATTGACGAAAAATACTGTCATCTTCATCAACCAAAGATTCGACTTCCCAATAGTGTAAATTGGAAACGTCTACTGAGTGGCCTGGATGGTCTAATCCTATGAAGTTGAATCGGCAGGGAAATCCTACAAAGAAGATGATTACCTCATAACCTTCGTATTCATTCTGGTAGTATTTTTCTAGCAGGTCTATGGAATAATCTGGTCCTGTCCCAGACTTGCCGTAGTTGATCACTTCACCATCACGGGCAAGTAGATCAGACCAGCACTTACCCGCGTTTACTTTTAAAGGATCAACGTAACTATCTCCGAATAAGACAAATTTATTCAAACTTAGTATGTTGTTTTTCTGATGTGATATGATATGTCACCGCTTGATCACCTGTTGTAAAGCGACCAATACCTTGCTTTGAGATATCAACTTGGTAGGAGTTAGACATCAGTTTGAGCACCTCTACCTTGTAGACAACTTCACACGTAACTTGACTGACTTCTGGAAGCTCAATCTCCATCGAGGATGAGGAAGGATTTCCAAGATCAATAAGTCTTGCTACAAAGTTAGTGCCTGGCTTACCTACGAATACTACCTCTGGAAGACCAAGAGTCGCTGACGCTTTCTTGATTGAATCAAGAGATTCGTTGGTAAGTACGAAAGAGACATCACCAGTAAAATCGGCTATCTCTTTATCTGGGGGAGTGATGACAAGGGACTCGTCAGCACAAGTATAGTTGATTGACCTTCCATCTGAGAAAGTCATTTTGACTGACTTCTCTGTGAAGTCTAAGTCGGCCTGACCAAACATGGTCATCGCACTCAAGAACTGATTGAGATTGTAGATGGCAAATTTGACAGGGATTGTCTCCTCGATCTTAGCGGAGGCTAAGAGAGATTTGTTCTTTGCGATAGTACGCAAACGATTACCTTCTGTGAACAGAAGACTCTCATTGATTGTACTATAATTTTTGAGAATAGATATCGTCTGATCTGACAGTTTCATTTTCACCTTTAAAAGCATAATGATAAAGAAGGACAATGTAATGCATCGCCTTCATGAGGTCTTTGGGGTTTTTACCTTCTTTCTTACCAAATCTGATAAGATACTTGATAGCACAACCCCGAGCGAAATCTTCCGCAATATCGATGCTATCAAATACGTCTTGAATCTGAATGTTCTGCTTGTGGTCCACGTAATGTTGACCATACGTGGACTTGATATACTCAAGCAGTTCCATTACAGTTTGTTCTTCGTTGTACTTCATCCACTTACTACTTTAGGACCAACTGAAGCTACTGCTGGCTCGTTCTTCTTTTTCGCTTCCTCGTCTTTCTCTTTCATTTCCTTCTTCTTCCACTCTGGGACTGGAGTCAATGGAAAGAGTTCTTGACCTACTGCT
>VTLG01006701.1_pt1 | contig 11466 bp, 20 predicted proteins | sample 4694571 | NCBI WGS metagenome assembly VTLG01 (sample SAMN12604809, study PRJNA352737) | marine metagenome | biome: ENVO:00000447; feature: ENVO:00000209|ENVO:00000569|ENVO:01000036; material: ENVO:00002151; isolation source: viral sequences binned using virsorter ... | reverse complement strand
GAAATTGCGTTCTAATGAAGAACGTGATATTGCTAGAGCAGAATATCAAAAAGAAATGGTAGATTCCAAATCTGATATTGAAAGAGCAAAAACAATTATAGAACGTGAGCAAAGAGAAAAAGATAGAAAATTTAATGAACGCTCAAATAAAAATACAGAGAGTTGAAAAAACTAAACACTCTGTTATTTCTTTGTGGGATAAGACTAATGAAATGGCAAAAGCAGAGTGTAAAACAACTGTGTTAGCTTTGTGTCAGAAACATAGAAAAGGGTTTTGGATTGTTTGTCATGAAGATGATCTAGAAGAAATAATTAAAACAAGAGAGGTAAAAAATGCCGCAAGGTAAAGGAACATACGGAAGTAAATTAGGAAGACCAAAGAAAAAAGAAAGTGCTCGTGAATCAGCAATTAGAAGAGGTGGACAAAAAACTGCAGTTGGTAAATTTATGGGTAAAATGATGACAGGAAAAGCCAGTCCCCATACTAACAGAAACGAAAGTCCATTAGGTAGAATGAGGGCTAAAGTAAAAACCCTAAGAAAAAGAATGGGAATGGGTAAAAGAAAAAAGGGTTAATGGATACTGCTAAATTTATTACTTATTTTAAAAATAAAATTAGTAAGGAAATTGACAATATAAAAGATGCTTTTGAACAAGGTAGAATTCCTAAAGAGAATTATGATATTACTGTTGGTGAACTAAAGGGTTTACGAACAGCAAAAGATTTGTTACAAGAATCTGCAAAATATATTGAAAATGATGACGAAATTTAATTTAGTAGAAGAAAAATTAGAAAAGAATCATCCTATCGCTGTAGGGCATAGGATATTGGTTCAAGTTCTTGATGTTCAAGATAAAACAAAAGGTGGTATATATCTTCCGGGTAAAGCTGTAGAAGACCATCGTAGTGTTGCATCCATAGGTAAAGTAATACAAATGGGTGATGATGCATACAAAAGAGAAGACATGACTATTCCGTGGTGTAAAATGGGAGATAATGTTATGTTTGGTAAGTATGCAGGACACAGATTTCAATGTGGAAAATCTGAACTTAGAATAATGAACGATGACGAGATTCTGGCAACAGTGCCAGATGTAACAAATATAAGCTAATATTTGTTTTTTTCGTAGCATTCGCTACGCAAATTTAATTATAACTTTGGAGAAAAACCAATGCAAATTGTACACGATTCATCGGGTAAAAAAAAGCCGATGCAAGTCGTGGATGATGGAAAAGAAACGAAACTAAAGAAATTTGAAGGTGTTGATGTTCCGGAACAGGAAACACAAGATAATTCTGAAGTAGAAAATGTCATAGATGACTCTCAAGCTGTCCATGACGAACAGACAACTGAATCCACGCCAACAGAAATAGAAACTGAATCAGAAGAGCAAGAGGAAGTAGAAGAGACTGTTGAAAAAACGAAAAAAAAACCTACTGCTTATCAGAATAGAATTAATGAACTTGTTAAAAGAGCAAACGAAGCTGAAAGGCAACGTAATGACTACTATAGCAGGAATCAACAATTAGAAGCTGATTTAAAAAAGAAAAATGTTGTAACTGAGGATTATGCTAAGTTACAATCTCAATTCTTTGATTCAAGAAAATCTAATGCAGAAAAATCATTAGAATCTGCTCGTGTTGCACATAAAAGTGCTCACGAAGAAGGCGATTCTGATAAAATGCTTAAAGCTGCAGAAGATATAGCAGAGGTCAAATATGAGTTGAAACAATTGGAAAATCAAACTCCATTTGTTGCACCAACTCAAAAACAATCAACGGCAGTTGAGCAACCACAAGTTAATGCTTCACAACCACAATCACAACCAGATCCTCGTGCACTTAGATGGGCACAAGGGAATGAATGGTTTGGTACTGATGTAGCAAAAACTGGTGCGGCTTACGCTATTGATGCTGCTCTCAAGATGGAAGGCTACAATCCATCAAGTGAAGAATATTATTCTGAACTAGATCGTAGGATAGGAGATTCATTTCCTCAACAGGAAACAAGTCGACCTAGACCAACTGTAGCAGGTGTTAGTAAAACAACATCTTCCTCACCTAAAAAGGTTCGTATGAACCAGAGCCAGATCGCAATGGCTCGTAAATTAGGTGTGCCACTCGAAGAATATGCGAAGTTCGTGAGGACTGAATGACCAATAAAAATAAAAGCCACTCGACTAGGGCTGAAGCTAGTCGCAAAATAGTATATCAACCTCCTAATTATTTAGAGGCCCCTAAACCAAAAGTAGATGGAATCAAATACCGATGGGTTAGAGTTTCTGCGGGTGGGGAGGATGATTCACAAAACGTATCAAAAAAACGAAGAGAAGGATACGAATATGTGCGTGCTGACGAACACCCAGAATTCGATGCACCAAAACACGAGACAGGAAAATACGCTGGCGTGATTGGTACAGGAGATTTAGTTTTAGCAAAAATCCCAACAGAAATGTCTGATGCAAAAAAAGAATATTTTGAGCAAAAGACTAAAAGGCAAAGCCAAGCTGTTGATGCGGATATTTTGAAAGACCAACATCCCTCAATGCCAATTCATCAAAAACGTAGTTCTTCAACGACAACCGGAAAAAGAAAAACTGAGTTTAGTGAAGAATAGAATTCTATTGTAAGGTGCTTTTTTAACAATTAGCAAAGGAGAATAAATATGGCAAACGTAGATGCCGCATTTGGTGCTAGACCGGTAAGACATCTTACTGGAGGAACTGTTCGTGCTAATGAGTGGAAAATCATAGGAGATGGAACATCTTCTACGGCTATTTTTACTGGTGATTTTGTTAAACTACTAGGTACCGGCTACATTGATGCAGCCGCTGCTGGTAACAGAATACTAGGTGTATTTGCAGGTTGCAGTTACACAAACTCATCTGGCGAACAAATTTTTTCAAAGTATTACCCAGCGAGCACCACTACACAAGGCAGCGGAGATATTACTGCTTATGTGTATGACGACCCCAATATTGTTTTTGCTGTCCAATCTTCTGGTAGTGCTGATTTTGCCGATATAGGTAATTTAGCAAACCACGTTGCAGGCTCTGGTAGTACAACTACCGGTGGTTCTGCACATGAGATTGATGGAACAACAGGAACAGGTACAGCAGGATTAAGGATCTTGGGATTGTACAATGAACCAAAAAATGCCTACGGTACTAATGGCGTGTTAGAAGCAGTTATATGGGAACATGAACTGATCGGACATGATCAAGGTACAGCAGGCGTATAAAATAAGGAGTAGAAAATGCCGATTAGTAGATCGCAACTCGTTAAAGAGTTGGAACCCGGACTTCACGCCTTATTTGGTTTGGAGTACAAAAGATGGGAACGTGAGCATGCTGAAATTTTCAATGAAGAAAGTTCAGACAGAGCCTTTGAAGAAGAAACACTTCTTTCTGGGTTTGGTGCTGCACCAACTAAAGCAGAAGGTGGATCAGTAGAATATGATTCAGCTTCAGAGCAATGGACTGCTAGATATGTACATGAGACTATCGCCCTAGCATTCTCAGTAACTGAGGAAGCTGTGGAAGATAATCTTTATGATACATTATCTAAAAGATACACTGCTGCTTTAGCACGTTCAATGGCTTATACTAAACAAGTAAAAGCCGCAAATGTTCTTAACAATGGATTTAGTTCAAGTTATGTAGGTGGAGATGCGAAAGCATTAATGACTACAGACCACCCTACACTTGAAGCTGGAGACTTAGCTAATGAACCTTCAACTGCTGCGGATTTATCTGAAACTTCGCTAGAATCAGCAATCATTTCGATTGGTGGTTTTGTGGATGACAGAAATGTCCCAGTTGCAGTTAATGCAAGAAAGTTAATTATCCCTAAAGATTTAGCTTTTACAGCACAACGAATCCTAAAATCAGATTTAAGAGTAGGAACTGCTGATAATGACACTAATGCAATGAGATCAATGAATATCCTTCCACAAGGATATGCGGTAAATCATTACCTCACTGATACTGATGCATGGTTCATTCTCACAGATATGATAAATTCTGGTTTAAAGATGTTTCAAAGAAGACCTTTAAAAACTTCTATGGAACCGGATTTTGAATCTGGAAATATGCGTTTCAAAGCCTCTGAAAGATATTCTTTTGGATGGTCTGACTGGAGATCCATTTTTGGATCACCGGGTGCGTAATAAAGTACAAAACTAGGGGGGATTCTTCCCCCCTATTTCTAGGATTAACTATCATACCAACTGCCCTAGCAGACGATTGTAGAAGAGATGGTGTGATTACAACTACAAAGGATTAATTATGGCTAATTCAACTTTTAGCGGCCCTATTCGTTCAGAGAATGGGATGAAGCTAGTTAGCAAGAATACTACATCTGGTTTAATATCAGATAGGACAGTCGGTGACTATCCAAAAGATGCTAGAAGATGGTATCTGGAAGAATGGTTTAACAGACGACCCGGATTAAACGCAAACCTTGATCAAGCAGCGACAGTTGAAGTTCAAAGAACTTTGAATTATGACTTTGAAGCACTTGGAACTAATATGACATCTGCTTTAGTTACATTCGGTGCTACTACAGGTGGAATTCTAGCAACAACTGCTGGAGCAGACCAAGATCAAGCAATTGTTTGTCCTCATTTAGATAATGATGGAACAGCAGACACTGGAGCAATTACAGCATGGAGTGGATGCCAATGGGGAACTGAAAATGAAACGCATTGGGAAACTTCAATTATGTTACCTGCAATTGATAACCAAAAAGTTTGGGCAGGATTAAAACTAACTAATGATCAATTAGTTGCAACTGATGCTAACCAAGCATTTTTTAAATTTCAAACTGATGCTACAAACAGTGAAGCATTTGATGATTATGCTAAATGGCATTTTGTTTACAGTATTGCGGATACTGATTATATTAGTCAGTTACCTATTACTGTTGCAGCAAACACGCCTTATCATTTTAAAATTAAAATTGATTCAGATAGAAAAGCATCAATTTTTGTAAATGGTATTCAGTATAATGTTACAACTACTTCTGGTTCAACTGGTGGTACAGCAGTAACAACTGGTACTACTCCAACTGCGGCTTTAACTGACGATATTGATTTTATTCCTTACAATGGAATTGAAGCAGGAGCAGGAGCAGCAGAAGCACTTAATACTCATTTTATTGCAATGAGTAGATTAGTATACGAATAAACAATAATGGCTAGGGTGTAAAAGCCCTAGCCTTTTTATAGGAGGAATAAATGGCAGACGCAGTTACAAGTCAAACTTTATATGACGCTGTTGGATCAAAACACGCCATAGTAAAATTTACTAACATTTCTGATGGTTCTGGTGAAGCATCTGTTAAAAAAATAGATGTATCAGCTTTATCAGCAGGAAGAGATGGAACAGCTTGTTCAAAAGTTGATATAGAAAAAATTTGGTATGATATTGCAGGAATGCGTGTTGATATTGAATGGGCAGCAACAACTAATGTTAAAGCATTAATTTTAGGTGGTAGTGCAGCAGCAGGTAATGTTCAAGGACATTTAAACTTTTCAGAGTTTGGTGGAATTAAAAATACTGAAGCATCTGGATACGATGGCGATGTTGATTTAACAACAAGTGGTCACACTAATTTAGATCATTATACAATTGTTATGAAATTAAAGAAAACATACTAGGAACAAGATATGGCAACTTCTGGAACTAAAACTTCTACTTTATTTGTTGATGAAATTATCGATGAGGCTTTATCTCGTATAGGCAGTGAGCCTACTACAGGAAAAGAAGCAAGTAGTGCAAGAAGAACTCTCAATATAATGATGCGTGAATGGGCAAACAGAGGTATTCAACTATGGACAATAGATGAAACTACACAAACTGTTACTGAAGGCACAGCAAATTATACATTAGATTCTTATACTTTAGACATACTAGAAGCTGTCATATCTAGAACAGAAAACAGTACAAGAACTGATTTTCAAATGAGTAGAATTAACAGAGAAGATTATTTAAACATTCCTGTTAAAACAACTAAAGGAAGACCATCACAGTTTTTTTTAGATATGCAAAGAGCATCACCTGTAGTTTATTTATATCCAACTCCAGATAATTCTACAGATGTTTTTCGTTATAGTAGAAGAAATAGAATAGAAGATATTACTGCTTCTACAGAAAGTATAGATATACCAGATAGTTTTTTACCATGTGCTGTTAGTGGACTTGCTTTTTATATGGGGCAAAAAAGACCACAAATAGATATTAATAGAAGACAAGAACTAAAGTTACAATACGAAGAAGAATTTAAAAGAGCCATTGATGATGGCAGAGAAAAAGTTGATTTAAAAATTTATCCCAAACTTGCGAGGGCTTAATGGATAACATAAAAAAAAAAGACAGTGAAAAATGTTCTAAATGTACTTGCTTTTGTGATGATTGTGAATGTACAACTGATCAAGGATGTCCTAAATGTAATTGTTACGAATCTGAGAATTAAAAATGGCATTTGCAAAAGGAAAATATGCAAAAGCTATTTCAGATAGAAGTGGATTTGCATATCCATACAATGAAATGGTTAAAGAGTGGAATGGTTCTTTAGTTCACAAAAGTGAATATGAAGATAAACATCCTCAATTAGAACCAAAAAGACATGCAGTTGATGCAGAAGCATTAAAAGATGCTAAACCACAAGTTAAATTATATGGTTCTGATCAATTATATAATGGATCTATTAATACACTAGAACAAACATTAGGTATTACTGCTTCAGACAAAAGAATAAGGGGTAGTTTTACTTTAGCAACAGGTAACACATTAGCCACAGCATTGACATCTACTGCAACTTTAGGTAGTATATCAATCAGTGTCTCATAAAGTAAAGTTATTTGTAGCAACACCTGCTTATGGTGGATGGTTGTGTGAAGATTACTTCCATTCTATGTTAGAATTACAAACTTTTTGTAATCAAGAGCAAATTTCTTTTCGTATTCAAACACTTGGGATGGAATCTTTGGTTACTAGAGCAAGAAATACGTTAGTAGCGAACTTTTTAGACGATAAAGATGCTACACACTTGTTGTTTGTTGATGCTGATATAGGATTTCAACCTCAAATTGTCAAAAGAATGTTAGATTTTGATCATGAGGTGGTTTGTGCACCATATCCAATGAAATTAATTAATTGGAGTGCTATTCCACAGTTAGTAAAAGATGATTTAGACTATAAAACACTTAGTTTACCTTATGTCCTCAATTTTGAAGACAAAGATAACGTAGAAGTTAAAAAAGGTTTTGCAAAAGTATTAGATGCGGCAACTGGATTTCTTTTAATAAAGAAAGAATGTCTTTTAAAGATGATAAAAGAGTATCCAGACTTACATTATAATACAGATCAAATATTAAATGGAAAAGAATTTAATTCAAAGAACACTTACTTGTTTTTTGATACAATGAAGGATGAAGATGGAAGGTACTTATCAGAAGATTACGCTTTCTCAAGAAGATGGCAAAAAATTGGAGGAACAATCTGGGCAGACCTCTCTTCAGAACTCATCCACTACGGACAATACAAGTTTCAAGGGCAACTTTGGAAACATTTCGATAAAAAAAAGTAAAGACGTAACTGTTAAAGTTACAGGAATAGAATCAAAAATATTTAGAGGAGATTTAAATGGCTGATGCTACAGTTAAGCCTGTAAAAATGGCAATAATGAGAAATCCTAAAAAAGGATTTATAAAAAACTTATCTCCAGAAGAAGTAAAAAAATACGAAGAAAGAGAAGAACGTCTTATTAAAGAAGGTAAAAGGAAGAAATAATGGCAGATGATGCATCAATAACATTAACAGCAACTATATTACCAGATGAAATAGCTAAAACTATTAGTGGCTCTATGACGGTATCACCAGATGATGCCAATGATAAATGGTATTATAAATTAACTGCTGTTACAACAACAAGTGCAGATTTAATTGCAGGTAGTTTTTTAGATTACACAGCAGTTGATCAAGACACAGCACCTACAGCAGTAGCTACAGGTGATAAAATTAAATTTTTATTTGTAAAAAATCAAAGTTCAGCAGATGGTATTATGTTATCTATAGATGCAGGAACTGCCGCATATAATTTGGCTGATGGTATTTTTATTGGGCCTTCTCAATCATGGTTTGGAAGATTACCAAATGTAACAGTAGCAGATTTACACGCAATTTCATCAGATGTAGGTGACGCAGGCGATGCAACAGCAAATTGTATAGTAGCCGCTTTAATAGATGATGTGGCATAGGAGATAACATGGCAACAATGACTTATTCTAGTTTAACACAAGACCTTAAAGATTGGATGGAAAATGATGGAACAGAATTTTCTAATGAAACAGATAATTTTATTGGTTTAACTGAACAAAGAATTGTTAGAGATATAGATCCACAGGCTTTTACAACTACAGCATATTCTTCATTTAATGTTAATGACAGATTTGTTACTAAACCTACAGATGCTTTAGTTATAAAACATCTTTTATATCTTGATTCTGACAGCAAAAGACATTTTTTAGAAAAAAGAACAGATGAATATATTTATGATTATTGGCCTACAATAGCAACAACAGGAACACCAAAATATTTTGCAGATTATAACGATACAGAAATTTTAGTAGCACCCACTCCTAGTGCTGCATTAACAATAGAAATGAGTTACGTTCAACGATTAGATACATTATCAAGTTCCAATACAACTAATTGGTTAACAATTAACGCACAAGAGTTACTCTTGTTTGGAGCATTAATGGAGGCTTGTACATTTAGTAAGAATAGAGAAGATTTACAAATTTATTCATCAAGATACAAAGCCGCTGTTGATTCAATAAATAACCAAACAAGAAGAAGAAGAAGAGATGATTACAATACTCCTATGAATGTAATGGGAGAAAACAATATACAACAAGCGACTACATAGGAGAAAATAAATGGCAATAACGCAAACATTAACAGACACTTTCTTGCAAGATTGTTTAGATGGTGGACATAACTTAGGCAATGGAGGTAATACATTAAAAATAGCTTTGTATACTTCAAGTGCATCTTTAGGAGCAACTACATCAGCTTATTCAGCAACTAATGAAGTAAGTGGCACAGGGTATACAGCAGGAGGAGCAACTCTTTCAAGTCAAGCTGTTGCTTTTGATTCATCAAATAACGTAGCATATTTTGATGCTGCAGATCCTGCGTTTACCACAGCTACAATTACTGCTCGTGGTGCTTTGATTTACAATAATTCTAAATCAAATGCATCTATTGCAGTTTTAGATTTTGGTTCTGATTTTACATCAACAGCAGGTACTTTTACAATTCAATTACCTTCAGCGGCTCACAATACAGCTATAATTAGGATTAGTTAAAAATGGCATCTGGTACAGGTGGATACAATGCTGCTGCTTATGGTGACAATGGTTGGAATGATGGAGCATTAATATCTGAATCAGGTATTGCGGCAGATTTAGTTTTAGGAACAGAAACACCTACAGCTAATGCTGACGTTACAGAAGGAACTACCCCAGAATTAGGGGCTATAGGTTCTCTTGCATCATTTGCTGCTATTACAGGAACTTCTCTTGTTTCACCAACTGGACAAGGTGGAACTTTAGCAACAGGAACAGTAAAATTTTGGACTGTTTTAGATACAACATCTGATGGAACAGAAACTTGGACAACAGGACACGCAAATTAAGGAAATAATATGTCAAATTATACACAACTAGGCTTTATAAAGCAAACTGATGGAGAAAATGAAGGTTCATGGGGTGACGCACTTAATGAAAACCTTATTGATCTTCTCGATGATGCTATTGGTGGATATGTCGAAGTAAGTGTTGCCTCTGGTAATGTAACTTTAGCTTTTGCTGATGGAACAGCAGATAACAATGGAAGACACGCAACAATAAAGTTTACTGGTTCACCCGGTACAACTAGAACTGTTACATTCCCAGATGCACAAGTAAACTATTTTATTATTAACGGTTCGGATGGCTCTGTCATCTGTACCTCTGGAAGTGGTGCAGCAACGGTCACTATACCAACTGGAATGAAAGATGTTATCTATATAGATGGCAGTGATGAGGTTCTCAGTATGTTTGGAACTCCTCACTTATCATCTTCTGGTAATTTTACTGTAGATGCAACAACAGATATTATTCTTGATGCTGATGGTGGAGATATATTTTTTAAAGATGGCGGTACTACTTTTGGTAGTGCAACAAATACTTCTGGAAATTTAATTATTAAATCTGGAACAACTACCGCAGCAACCTTTAGTGGTGCAAATGTAACTTTAGCGGGAACAGTTGGTTCTGGTGCTATTACTTCAACAGGTATAGTCGCTGCTACAGAATTAGATATCTCTGGCAACATGGATATAGACGGAACATCAAACTTAGACAATACAGACATTGATGGAACATTTGCCGTTGACGGCACGACTATTTCAATGGATGCGACAACATCATTAAACATAGATAATTCCAATACATCAAATGGCATTACCATAGGTACTGCAACATCTGGTGTACCAATTTCAATAGGACACACAACTTCTGAAACAACAATAAATGACAATGCTACTGTAACTGGAAATTTAAGCGTAGGTGGAACTTTTGATGTTACAGGAACAATAGATTTTAGTGACTCTGCAATTACTAATGCAGGAGATATTCAATTAGATTCAATTACTGGAGACGGTGATACAAATACAGCCATAACTTTTTCTGGTTCAGATGTTATTACAATAAAAACAGGTGGCTCTAATAGATTAACTATTGGTGACGGTGCATTATCCCCTTCTACTGATAACGAAATAGATTTAGGTACGAGTTCTTTAGAATTTAAAAATGCGTATTTTGATGGTACAGTTACTTCTGATGCTTTTGCAGGGCCTTTAACAGGTGATGTAACAGGAAATGTATCTGGTACTGCGGCTACAGTAACAACTGCGGCTCAATCAAATATTACTTCATTAGGAACTCTAACTACACTTACTGTTGATAATGTAATTATTAATGGTGCAACAATTGGTCATACTGGCGATACAGACTTAATAACTGTTGCTAGTGGAATTGCTACTGTGGCAGGAGAAGTCTCCATGACTACTTTAGATATTGGTGGTACAAATGTAACAACAACTGCGGCTGAATTAAATCTAATAGATGGTGGAACAGCGAGAGGAACAGATGCATTAGCAGATGGAGACGGAATTTTAATTAACGATGGTGGTACAATGAAAATGACAAATGTAACTGCTGTTAAAACATATATGGCAGGGTCAGCCGCTTCAGCAGGTTTCGCTTTAGCAATGGCCGTTGCCCTTTAGTATAGGAGGATAAATGGCACAAGATTTTAGAAATGTAGTAGCAAGAGCACAAGGAACTACAGCAGCAGCAATACTGACTGGTGGTAACTATGACGCTGTTATTGGCATTCGTTGTACAAACATTCTCA
>VTLG01001477.1_pt1 | contig 11468 bp, 12 predicted proteins | sample 4694571 | NCBI WGS metagenome assembly VTLG01 (sample SAMN12604809, study PRJNA352737) | marine metagenome | biome: ENVO:00000447; feature: ENVO:00000209|ENVO:00000569|ENVO:01000036; material: ENVO:00002151; isolation source: viral sequences binned using virsorter ... | reverse complement strand
ACAGTAATACGAAAAGCATATTTAAACTAAAAAAAAATGGCAATAAAATATTTAAATAATCTCGATCTAAATAAAAATCAGTTACAACAGGCTGTAATACAGACTGCGTCTTCGGACCCGTCTTCACCTGTTGCGGGACAAATATATTATAATACTACAGATAATGTTCTTAAGTTTTATAATGGTTCTGCTTTTGTAAGTACAGGCGGAGATTTAACAGCTATAACAAGTGCTACAACAGATCAGCTCACTATAGCTAATAATACAGGTCCAATACCTGCATTAACTATTGTAACTGGTGCTGTTACAAATAGTGGCACAGCTCTTGCTACAGGAGATCAAATATATGATTTTGTAACAACAGGTATTAATGCAAGAATACAAAATGTTACAGATCCAACATCAGCTCAAGATGCTGCAACTAAAGCATATGTAGACAGTGTTGCTACAGGCTTATTAGAATATAAAGGTGCATATAATGCATCAACAAATTCACCTGCATTAACAGGCGGTTCTAATGTTGCTAGTGATAAAGGAGATACTTATACAGTAACTGCTGACGGCAGCTTTCTGGGCGAGCAAGTTAGAGTTGGTGATTTAATTATAGTTGAAGTAGCAATAGCTGCTAGTTCAACACCTGCTTTAGCAGATTTTACAATTGTTCAATCTAATGTTGATTTAGCAACTGCCGCGGCAACTTCAGGCGCAACAGTTAAAGGTATTTCAGGTTATGACTCAAATAACTTTTCTGTATCAGGAGGTTTTGTATCGCTTAAAAAGTTTTCAGCTAGTATAGGTGACGGATCAAATACTTCGTATACAGTAAACCATGCACTTGGGTCTAGAGACGTTATTGTACAATTATTTGACAATTCGTCTTATGATACTGTTATTGCAGATGTTGTAAGAACAGATATAAACAATGTAACAATTTCGTTTACAGTAGCACCGTCTACAAATGATATAAGAGTACTTATACAAAAAATTTAATACATGGGTGTGAAATTTAAGTCGCCGTTAGAGCTTTCTGGACACCGAGCAATAGCACATACAGATGTTGCTCAGACTCTTGTAGTTAAGGTAGTAACTAAAACTAATGCTCATCCTGAGTATGGTAATGGTAGTTCTAATGGTTATACTATAGATGGCGTTGAAGGTGCGTATTTAGAATTTACACCAGGTAATACATATAAGTTTGATCAAGCTGATAGTTCTAATTCTACTCATCCTTTAAGGTTTTATGAAGATGCTGCTAAAACAACCGCTTATACAACAGGAGTAACTACAAGCGGTACACCAGGTAGTTCAGGTGCATATACACAAATTATACCTACAACTGCTACTCCACCTATATTATACTACCAATGCTCTGCTCATTCACTTATGGGTAGCTATGTTAAGTTTGGTACGGGATCACAAGGCGATACATATACATTAAGTGCTAGTCAAGATGGTAATAATGTTGATTTATTATTAGATGCGGGCTCAGGCACAGATTCAACCGTGCAACTTACTGCTGGTAATAATATTACACTTACTAGAAATAATGCGCAGGAAGTAACTATAGCATCAACTGCATCAGGCGGTGGTGGAACTGTAACTGTACAAAAAAATGTATATACTGGAGATGGCTCAGATGTTACATTTGATACTACATCCGCAATTGCAAATGAAAATAATGTACAGGTATATTTAGATGGTGTTTATCAATCTAAAGATAATTATACGACAAGTGGTAGCACTGTAACAATGTCTACTGCACCTGCTAATGGGACATCTGTAGAGCTTATACATATGGTTGCTGTAGATGGTGTTATTGCAAGAGATAGTTTTACCGGTAACGGCTCAACTACAGCATATGTACTTTCTATGAGTATTTCAAATGAAAATGCTACACAAGTATATTTAGATGGTGTATATCAAAGCAAAGATAATTATTCAACTTCTGGCAGTACATTAACGTTCTCCACCGCTCCACCGAACGGTACTGCTATAGAAGTTGTTCATATAAAAGCTGTTAATGCTTCATCACTAAATCAAAACAATTTTACAGGTGATGGATCAACTACAGCATTTACGTTATCTCAAAGTATTAATGACGAAACTAAAACGTTTGTTTTTATACAAGGTGTTTATCAAGAAAAATCAACTTATAGTATATCAGGTACAACATTAACATTTACTACAGCCCCTCAAAATGGTTATACTGTTGAGGTTATGGCGTTTAGTACTATAACAGTTGGTAATCAAGTAACAGGCGGAATCGATTGGCAGTCAGCAGTTCAAACATCGAATTTTACAGCGGCTGCAGGTAAAGGATATTTTGTTAATACAGCATCGGCAGCTATAACAGTTAGTTTACCCGCTGGAACAGCTGGTGCTAAAGTATCACTTCAAGATTATACAGGTACTTTTAATTCTAATAATTTATCAATATCTGCTAATGGTAGTGAAAAAATAAGGGGTTTATCTAATACAACTTTTAATAACTCTACAAATAATGCACGTGTTGATTTAGTATATCAAGATGCTACTGAGGGATGGCAAGCTGATAATATTGCTCAACCTCCAATTACTGTAAGTTATTTAGTTATAGCAGGAGGCGGAGCTGGTGCCGGTTATTATAGAGCTGGGGGCGGTGGTGCTGGTGGGTTAAGAACATCTTATGGTTCAACCTCCGGTGGTGGTGCATCAGCAGAAAGCAATTTAACAATATCTTCTAATACAAATTATACTGTAACAGTAGGTGCAGGTGCCGCTGGAGCTAGTAACGCTGATGGTGGAACTGGTTCTAATTCTGTATTTTCTACTATAACATCTATAGGGGGTGGTGGTGGTGGTAAATATACAGGTGGTAATGGAACAGCTGGAACTGCTGGTGGATCCGGTGGTGGTGGTGGTGGCGATAGCACAGGAGGTGCTGGAGGTGCCGGAACTGCAAATCAAGGTTATGCCGGAGGAACCGGTGCTAGTAGTGGTGTACAATGTGGCGGCGGTGGCGGTGGCGCAGGTGCTGTGGGAAAAAATGGTGGTAGCGGTGCAACCGATGGTGATGGTGGTGATGGAATTCAATCTGCTATTTTAAATTATGCTAATGCAGGAACTGCAAGTGTAGGTGAACAAATAAGTGGATCTCAAGTATGGTATGCCGGTGGCGGCGGTGGCGGTAGCTATAGTAGCGGTAACGATACAATACCTGGAAAAGGTGGTGGTGGTGAAGGCGTTGCTGGAGGTGTAAATTATCCTGGTAATGGAGGCCCTGCTACAGCAAATACAGGTGGAGGTGGTGGTGGTGCCTCTGGAGAAGTTAACCCCTCTTCAGGTGTAGGCGGATCTGGTGGCTCAGGTATAGTTATACTAAGGTACCCTTCATCAAGTATATTAACAGCAGGAGCTGGTTTAACACAATCTAGTGGTTCACCTTTTACAGAAGGATCTAATAAAGTATCTGTATTTACCGCAGGAACAGGAAATATAACATTTTCGTAATAATAATATAATATGGCACATTACGCTTTTTTAAATATGCAAAATATCGTTACCGAGGTAATAGTTGGTAAAGATGAAACAGAAGGCCCAACAAATTGGGAAATGCATTATGGAAATATTCGCGAACAAGTTTGTAAAAGAACATCATATAATACAAGAGGAGGACAACATTTAAATGGAGGAACTGCTTTTAGAAAAAATTATGCGGGTATAGGATATACTTATGATCACGCGAGAGATGCATTTATACCTCCTAAAGAATATGATAGTTGGACATTAAATCCTAATACATGTATGTGGGAAGCACCTATAGAGTACCCAAATGATGGGAAACATTACACATGGGACGAAGAAAACCAACAATGGGAAGAAATAAATCATGGCACAAACTAAAGTAAAATCTGAATTAATAGAAGGGGGTTTAGGTACTGATTGGCAGTCAGCTATAAAAACTTCTAATTTTACTGCTGAAGCAGGCAAGGGTTATTTTGTTAATACAACCAGTGGAGTAGTAACTATAACACTTCCATCTTCCCCGAGTGTTGGAGATGAAGTTTCTATTATAGATTATGCTGGTACTTTTGCAACTAATAATGTTACCTTAACTTCTTCTAATAATATTAAAGGAGGATCTGCTGATGCTGTAATTAAAAATAACAGACAAGGAACATCTTTAGTTTATGCAGATGCTACCCAAGGATGGGTAGTTTATAACGACGCTAACCGAGGCGGTTTTGCTTTATCTGCACCACCTTATAATATAAGTTATTTTCTTGCTGCTGGCGGTGGCGGCGGCGGTGGATTTGGCCAAGCCGGTGGCGGTGGTGGTGGTGGTGTATTAGATGGCACTTTAAGTTCAGTAACTGGCACCTTAACTATAACTGTAGGAGCAGGTGGCGGAGGTGGTAATGCAGGTGCTTTAACAGATGCACGTAAAGGTAACCAAGGTGGTTCATCATCAATAGCTGGAACAGGGTTTTCTACAGTTACCGCTATAGGTGGTGGATATGGTCACGGACACAGCTTCAACGGAGGAACCGGTGGTTCTGGAGGTGGCGGTGGAACAAATGGATCCGGTGGTGCTGGAACATCAGGGCAAGGAAATGCTGGAGGAACATCAGGCTCATATGCTGCACCTTATTGTGGTTCCGGTGGTGGAGGTAAAGGAGGCGCAGGATCAGCTGGAGGTAATGCATCTGGAAACGGAGGTATAGGCGGTACTACCACTATAATATCTACAACAAATGCACAATCTTCATCAGTTGGAGAAGTATCTGGCGGTAATTTATATTTTTCCGGTGGTGGTGGTGGTGGCTCTTATCAAGGAACAGCTGGTACTGGAGGATTAGGTGGTGCAAGTGATGGATTTTCTGGAAATCTTACAGGTAACGGAGGAAGCTCTCCTAATGCAACTGCTCATACAGGTGGTGGCGGTGCTGGTTCCGGTGGTTATGGAAATCTAAATACTGGAGGTAATGGAGGTTCTGGTATATGTATTTTAAAAATACCAACAGCAAGTTATTCTGCAGCAACTTCTGGTTCACCGGATATTTATACAGAGGGTAGTTTTAAAATATTAGTATTTAAACAAAGTGGTACTTATACGACATAAAATAAATAAATAATGGCATTAACAAAAATAACATCAAAAGTATTAGGCGATGAATTTACAACATCATCAGCATTGTCGGGCACTGCAATAGACTGGACCGCATCACAAGTATTTACAAAAACTTTAAGTGGTGATACAGTATTTACATACACTAACGACGAAATCGGTATGGTTAAAGATCTTATTTTAACAGGTGATGGTGCAATTACTTGGCCTACAGGAACTAAAATAATATCAGGAGTTTATGACGGTTCTGTTGCTAATTTAATACAAGTAACTAAAACAGCAACCGGCCAATACTGGTTATCAATTTCAAAAGAAGCATCATAATGGTAGCAATAGAAAGATCAGGAACAATACAAACTTTTAATAGACTTCCAAATGAATGGAATGACGAAAAAGGTTATCATATTAATTTCAGAAAAGTTACAAATAAAGAAGACTATGGTTTTTATGATGTTGTAATTCCGGAATATGATAAAATAACACAACAGTTATCACCAATATTTTGGGATGCTGATAATAAAGTATTTACATATACAGTAAGTAATATTGATTTTGATGCTACATATCCAGAGTTAGATGAAGAGGGTGAAGAAACAGGTAAAAAAATACCTGCATATGATAAAGATAAATTGAAAGCAGATATTATTGTTGTTGTTAAAGCTGATGCAAATAAATTATTAGCGCCAACCGATTGGTATTCAAGTAGAAAATCAGAATTAGGTACTGCAATACCGGATAGTGTACTTGCAGATAGAAAAAAAATTAGAGATAAAGTAGATACTATAGAAACAGAAGTTGCAGCACTTACAACTGTTGAATCAATATTAAAATATACTTATAGCTTTGCTGAATAAACGAATTATTAACACGGGTGGTGCTGGAGCTGCTTGTACTACAGATACTACGCAAATATTAGATGCAGGTACAACCGAATCTATAGCTTTATATAGATTTGAAGATAATGCTTTTGATACATCTAATTCTACAGGCTATATAAATAAGGGTGCAGTATTTAATGGCTCTAATTCACAAATTAGTTTAACAGCAGGTAGTTTTTCATATACAGGTGAATTTTCTATTGCCGCATGGATTAAATTAAGTTCTAGCCAATCCAGTCAGGTAATTTTAGAAAATTATGACTATACGAGTAGTACATCTAGAGGGTTTGTATTTAGAGTAATGACTGGCGAAAAACTAAAATTTGATGGCTATTATAGTGATGCTACCCGTACTGATGCTAGATCAAATGAATCAATTCCATTAGGAGTTTGGACGCATGTAGCCGCCGTTTATAATCCAACTAATAGTAGTGTTAAATTATATATTAATGGTAGCGAAGTAACTTACCATACTCAGACTTATAATACAATGCAATACCATTCAAGTTGCCCTGTTAATATTGGTTGTTTATCTTATACTGGTGCTGCTTCTGAGCAATTTTTTCATGGAAATATTGATGAACTTAGAGTATACGGTGATGCGCTTACCGCAACTGAAGTGGGGTACATTGCAAATAATACAACAGCTTCAATACCTACTGGTAATTTAAATGCTCTTTATTCATTTGAAGGAAATGCAAATGATTCAACATCATATCCTATAAATGGAACAGCATCAAACGTAGTATATGATTATGATGGTAGTGCAAATAATATAACATATTCAACAGGCAAATTTGGAAAAGCTGCTGTATTTAATGGTAGTAGCACCGGAATTGAAATTCCAGGCTTATCTACAATGTTTGGTCAAAAAACAAGTTATACGGTAAGTGCATGGTTTAAAGCACCAAGTAGCGCTACGGGTAATAGAGCAATTTTTGATGATTATAATTATGCTAATTCAAATCTTGGTCTTTATTTATATGATGGTGTAATGAATTTTTTTGCTAGATATAATAATTCAAATACATCAGGTATATATTCTGGAACAGTTACATACAATGATAATAATTGGCATCATGTGGTAGCTACATCTGATCAAACTACCGGAAAACTTTATGTTGATGGACAATTAATATCTAGTGGTGCTATGCCTTCACCTTCATATTCTGGGGGTTCACCGGTTGTTAGTATTGGAAAACAACAACACCCAGGCAGTAGTACTTATAGTTGGTTTGATGGAAGTATTGATCAATATAGGATATTTGATCATGCAATAACTGCAGCTCAAGTAACTGCTCTTTATAATGAAACCGCAACGTCAGTAGCATCGGGAACAATAGATAATCCATCTACTATTGCGTATTATAAAATGGCTGATGGTTCGGATGAAACTGGATCTTATAATGGAACACCTACAAATGTAAATTTTAATGTTGAAGGTAAATATGGATTTGCTGCAAAATTTGCAAGTAGTAGTAGTTATTTAACAGTTCCAGCATGGGGGCAAAGTCAATCTTCAGACGCAGATTTCAGCTTATCTTTTTGGATTAAATTTGAAAGTTTACCTACCACTGGTTCTGGCTTTGTTGATGTAATAAACGATAGTAGTGGACCAGCGCCAATGCAGCTTTATATTTATGGGGTTAGTGGCGGAGGTCATTCAATATCATTACAAAGATTTTTAGGTCCTTACTATTATAATTCTGGTTATAATTCAACTGCTGCAAAATATAATAACTTTCAAACAGGGCAATGGTACCATATTGCCATATCATATGTAGCTAGTGGAAAAAACGTAAGTGTTTATGTAAATGGCACACAATCTGGTTCTACTTACTCTTTAGATACAGCCACAACCAGTTACTCTGCGGGTAGTACAAATGTATATGTTAAAAACCAACGTGGTTTTTTGGATCAATTTAGAGTTTTTAATAAAGCAATTAGTGCGGCAGAAGTTACGGCACTTTATAACGAAGTACAGTGTGCTAATACTATAACAGCTCCTGAAGACTACTTTGATACAAAATTATATACCGGCACAGGAGCATCACAAAATATAACTGGATTAAATTTTGCTCCAGCGTTCGTATGGATAAAAGATAGAAGTGCTGCTAATTGGCATAATTTACAAGATACTATAAGAGGTGCAACTAAACATGTTTATTCTAATGCTACAAATGCACAAGACACTACATCTGATGGGTTAACAGCATTTAATTCTGATGGTTTTACTATTGGAGGTGGTGGTGGATTTGGTAATAATGGTAATAATTTTGCATCATGGAATTGGAAAGCAGCTTCATCTGATACAACTAATAATGATGGAACCATCACAAGCACAGTAAGAGCGTCCCAAGAATCTGGATTTAGTATAGTAAAAGCAACTTTTAATACAAGTAGCCCACAAAAAATAGGGCATGGACTCGCTTCCGCTCCTGAATTTATAATTAGTAAAAGAACGTCAACAACAAGTGATTGGAATTGCTATCATAAATTTATTGATGCAAGCGCACCAGAAGATTATTTTATAAAATTAAATAGCACGGATGGTAGGTCAGACAATTCTATTTATTGGAATGACACCGCTCCTACAAGTTCTGTTTTTACAACAGGCTCAATATATGACCAAAATGAAACAGTTATTTTTTATTGTTTTCATTCAATAGATGGTTACCAGCGTATAGGTTCTTATGTTGGAAATGCTACTAATACTAAAATATATACAGGTTTTGAACCTGCTTGGTTGCTTATTAAAAGTTTATCTTCTACAAATACTTGGTGGATAGTAGATAATAAAAGAGATACCGCTAATCCTAGAAAACAAGTTTTAAGGCCTAGTTCTTCATCTGCAGAAACAACTGAAACAACAAATGTTATTTTTCATACAAATGGATTTGAGCTTCCTAACGGTAATAGCGACACAAATGAAAATAATTTTGAATATTTATTTTTAGCTATAGCTGCAAATCCGGATACTACAGCACCAACTAAAGCTAATAGTTTTAAAACTAAAATATATACAGGTACAGGAAATACCCACGCTATTACCGGATTAGGGTTTAAACCAGATTTTATATGGACAAAAAATAGAGATACATCAGATACCTCTGCACTTGTAGATTCTGTACGAGGAATTATATCACCAGCGCCATATTTAGGAAGTAATGCAACTGCTATAGAAGCTACATCTACTAATATGCCTACATCAGTACAGGCGGATGGTTATACAATTACTGGAGCTGGGGGTAGAACAAACACCAGTGGAGAAGATTATGTATCTTGGAATTGGAAAGCTGCGGATCACGATAGAAATTTAGCTTCTATAAATAATTATGGAAGTATTACAAGTTCAGTTAGTGCAAACATTGCAGCAGGATTTTCAATAGTGTCTTATAAAGGAAACGCTAGTTCTGGTGCTACTGTAGGGCATGGTTTAGGAGGTGAATTAGATTTTCTTATTGTTAAGTCTACAAATCTTACCCAAGCTTGGAATGTATATGTTAAAGGTGTAACAGACACTAATGCAAAATATCTTCGTTTAAATGAAAGCAATGGTATTTATACTACAGTTAATCCAAGATTTATTCCTGGAAATTTTAGTGATAATGTTTTTTCTATTGGTAGCGATAATGCATGTAACGGTAATAATGATGACTATATTGCATATTGTTTTAGGTCAATTCCAGGATATAGTAAAGTGGGGACTTATGCCGGATCAGGTGCATCAGGTAAAACGGTTACAACAGGATTTCAACCAAGTTGGGTACTAATAAAAAATACAACTAGTCAAGCTTGGTGGAATTTAAGTGATTCAGCGCGTGGGGCAAGTAAAAGTTTATTTCCAAACGACAGTTATCAAGAAGTTGATGATACAGGAGGCCAAAGAGCTAAAACATTTAATAGCACTGGTTTTACTTTAGATGGTAATAATAATGATATTAATGGCTCGGGTCAAACTTATATATACATGGCAATTAAATAAAATTAAATGAGTAATAAAAAAAAATTTAAAGATACCGCGGTTGGTAAATTTTTATTAAATAAAATTCCAAACGTAGTCGGATCAATAGCTGGTGATACACCTATTGGTTCTGTTATACAAGCTATTATTGGTGGATCAGATATGAGTGAAGCTGATAAAGAAATAGCATTAAAAAAATTAGAATTAGAAAGAGCAGAAATAGATGGTACAACAAAAAGATGGGTTGCAGATGCTAGATCAGGATCGTGGCTTGCATCAAATGTACGGCCATTAACATTAGTTTTTTTAACAGTAAGTTATGTGGTTGGATGGTATTTAGGTTATCCATTAGAAAATATAACCGGTTTGTTAACAATAGTAATCGGAGGTTATTTCGGTTCACGAGGAGTTGAAAAAGTATTTGGAAATAATAAACATAGATAAAAAATGCAAGATCTAAAAATATATGGGATCAGTCTCGGAGGTATAACCTTTTCAATTATGCCGGATATAAACCCGATGCTACAAACTGTAGTTTTACTTTTAACAATAATATATACTATAATTGGCATAACACAAAAATTAAAAAAGTAAATGAAATATTTTAATCCATCTGAATTTAGTAATTTTGAAATGATGGACGAAAAGCTTCTTGAAATGTTAGATAATCTTCGAGAAGCATATGGTGGACCGTTAAAATTAACTTCTACCTATAGAAGTCCAGATCACCCTATAGAAGCAAAAAAGAAATCACCGGGTGAACATGCATACGGCGCTGCTGTTGATATAGCTTCTGTAGGTGGCGAAGCAACATTTAAATTAGTTAAAGCGGCAATAGAGGTTGGCTTTACAAGAATAGGAGTTAGTAGAAAAAATAATTTTGTGCACGTGGGTATTGGTTATCCTGATGCACCTCCAATAACACTTTGGACATATTAATTAAATGAAACAATTTTTAATTGAATTTAGTATAATTGCAATAATATTTATAGGCTTAAAAATTTTTTGGAATGATACTATTAGATATTGGTTAGGCCAATTAATAATAGGTATTAATGCATTTGCATGTATGTTATATATGTTTGGTGTATTTAATCAAATCATTCCTGCAGAGCTAGCTTATCCTAAGATATTTTTACATGGCATCGTTGCTATAATAATTCATACTTTATTTAATTTGCAAAATAATAAAAAATGAAACTAATAAGAAAAATATCAATAGGACAAGACTATAAAAACGAAGCTATGCATTATTCTGTAGGCCAAGAAGTATATGGTGGTCATACTATATGCGATATTATAGAAGAAGATAAAGCATATAAGATATTTATTAAAAAAAATGATGAAGTATTACCATGGAAACATTTTAATTCTAATATGGCAATATCTGTTGAATATAATTTAGACTATTAAATTGAATACTGAAGATCTTACAATACTAAGCATAGCGTTTGGATGGATTATGTTTTGTTTTATAGGATGGTTAATGAATAAAAAATGAAATCAATCTATAATTATA
>VTLG01011985.1_pt1 | contig 11470 bp, 15 predicted proteins | sample 4694571 | NCBI WGS metagenome assembly VTLG01 (sample SAMN12604809, study PRJNA352737) | marine metagenome | biome: ENVO:00000447; feature: ENVO:00000209|ENVO:00000569|ENVO:01000036; material: ENVO:00002151; isolation source: viral sequences binned using virsorter ... | reverse complement strand
AGAATGGGATAAAGACCAGACTGAATTGGATTATGTCATTGATGTGGTATCAAGAATGAAAGGGAGGGGTTAGCTTATGGGCAGATCATATCCTATCTGGAATAAAATACAGTCTTGCGCTTATGGCAATAAACCAGGCAGTAGAACAGGAAATAAATCTTATGGTATTAAAGAGCATGGCGAGGTTGAAATAGTAATTGGCACTTCTAGTAGTAATAGCCATAGTTTTGTAACAACTAAAACCACACACAGAAAACATGAGAATGGCACTCGTGAATATAGGTTTTATGTTGATGGTATCTTAATTAGACAGGCAACATTGGCCAAAGGATCAACAGAGCCAATATTTTATAATTGGTTGCTGACAAATGAGGAGGTAAACTATAAGAATGAATGATTAAATTTTAATACCCTTTTAAGCCCTCTTTAATTAGAGGGCTTTTTATTTGCCTGGTTTTAGGTATATAATTAGTTATTCATTTAAAACAGGAGGAAAAATGGATAGTAAATTATACGAATTTAAAAAGACGAATGAGGAGTATGGCTGGTTAGCAGAGGGAAACCACAAAATAGCCATGTTTTTAGTAGATAGTGGTCTGGTTGATACTAGAGCCATTAAAATAGACCAGGCATTAACCAGGTTTATTGAAAACAGCGACAAAGCACATAAAAGCCCAATGCTTAATTTTAGCTGGTCTAAGGTTGAAAGGTTAGTAAAAGAAATCTATAAAGAAGAAGTAGAGGAAGATTTACCTTTTACAACTAAATTTGGCTTAATACCAGATACTTTTAATGCATTAGATGAGCTTTACAACGCAATTAGTGCTTGTGACAGTGAGAATCTAAGGCATTTAATCTATGAGCAAAGATGGCTAGTAAATATGGTCAATGACTTTGTAAAAAATAGAGGCAGCAAATTAGACGGTAGTCCGTCTGGTTTCCGTGTATTTGATGATGAGCTAGAAAAATATCAAGATAGTGGTGAATCTTACCGTATCATCTAACTAGTATTTTACTATCTCCCTGAAGCCCTTATTAATTTAAGGGCTTTTTTTTTGTCTGGTTTTATGTATATAATTGTTTGTTCATTTAAAACAGGAGGAAAGATGGATAAAAATAAAATAATGTATCACGGCATTGATAAAGATGGGTTACCCAGAGTATGGGCAACATCCAGAAGTCAGTGTGAGATAGCAATAGAAGAATATAATGCAACAAAACCCAAAGAATTTAAAAAGCCTTTAAGGGTTGTTGAAGCACTAACAGTTATGACAGATGAAAGCTAATACTAAACTATCTAAATTTGATAAATGGGTTTATAACAACAATATTAAATACCATCTTTACACTAAGATCCCTCTATTGGTCTTAGTTGTTTTTTATGTAGTCTTTTTTATGGAAAGCTAAAACATTAATTAATACCCTTTTAAGCCCTCTTTAATTAGAGGGCTTTTTATTTGTCCAGGATCTCTGGATCTAACTTCTAGATCTATTTCGGATCTCTAGATCTATTTCGGATCTCTAGATCTATTTCGGATCTCTAGATCTATTTCGGATCTCTAGATCTATTTCGGATCTCTAGATCTAACTCCAGGATCTAACTCCAGGATCTAACTCCAGGATCTAACTCTGGATCTATCTCTGGATCTATCTCTGGATCTATCTCTGGATCTATCTCTGGATCTATCTCTGGATCTAAATCTAACCCATACCAGACAAATGACCAGACAAAAATTTTTTTTAGGTGTTTTGTTTGTTTTTTTAGATCTATTTTTTTTTGTTTCTGGATCCTAAGATCTGGATAGCCCTAAAAAGTATCTGGAATAAATTAAAGATCTAAGACTTCAAAGGGCTTATAAGGGCTTGTAAAGCAGTTCTTAAACAGTTCTTTTAAGTCTTTGAAGCCCTTTCTAGTGTTGGTTGGCCCTATAAAGATCTTAGGCGACCTAAAAGAATAATGACAGCGAGGCAGGGCAGAAGACCTCCGTACCCCCTGCCCATATATATATAGTGCTTACACATTTTAGACCCAAAAGCAATGGTAACCAGTTTCCTCTATTTAGCTCTATTTAGGGCTTAAAAAGCTGTAAAGTACTATTTATAGCTATATAAGAAGTTTTTAGTAGGGCTTTATAGAATCTTTATAGTAGCTTTATATTATCTTCAAAGGGCGGCAACAACAGTTACCATTATACACCTGAGTTGGCGATTTGTCAATAGCTATGTAACTTTTTAGGCTTAAATTTACTTTTGTTTGACAAACTCTAATTCTAGCAGTATAATATAGTATATATAATTATGAGCTACTTACCGAAAGAACATAAAAAAGAAAAGAAATTAACTGAAAAACAGCAGTTATTTTTAGATAAAATATTAGAGACTGGTGGAAATTTAACTAAAGCAGCTGAACTTGCAGGTTACTCAGGCAACTATCATCAACCATTAAAAGCATTAAGAGAAGAAGTAATAGATTTAGCCTCAGACGTTCTCGCAAGATCAGCACCTAAAGCAGCTTTTAAATTATTAGAAGTTTTAGAATCGGATAGACCGATACCTCAAGCTAATAATAAACTACAAGCAGCTCAAACTATACTCGATAGAGTTGGTCTTGCTAAGAGTGATAGAGTTCAAGTAGACCATAACGTACCTGGTGGTATCTTTATATTACCAGAAAAAGAAAGTTTACCTGTTGTAGAAGGTGATTATGAAACTATTCCTGACTGAGGTTAGTGACCCCCTTGATAATAAAAAATTTATTGGCCCCTATATAAAGGCTAATAATTGGGAAGAAGCAGAAAAAATTGCCTACGAACATGAACTTACTTTAATAGGTGAACTACACGAACTAGTTTTAGATGACAATGAAGCTAGACAAATAGTTCATTAATATTTTTAATAGGAGAAATAATGTTAGAATTTATATTTTGGGCAGTGGTAGTAATGGGTGTTGCTACTATTGTTGTAAATCATTTTAAACCTGATTGGGTTGCAATGGTTGTTAATAAAATTAAACCTGTAAAGAAAAAGAAATAATGGCTTTACTAGGAAACGAAGATAAGCCTCTTAAAGTTAAAACTAAAACTTTTTTAGGCAAGGGGTCTAAACAAAGACCTTATAATGTAAAAAAATATCAAGAAAACTTTGATAGGATTTTTAACAAAAATAAAAAGAAATAGTTTTTATATGCGTAAGAGGCTTTCCGAGATACAAATGTCCACCTTTTCTCGGAAAGTCCAGCCCTACTATTATTATGTCGCAGAAAGAATTGGAACAATTAATTTTAGCAGGTCTAACTGCTTTTTGTTTTTTTCTCGGCTGGTTTATAGGTAAACTAATTCTAATTATATATAATTTATTTAGATGAAAGACATACCAGAAAATTATATTAAAAGAAAAACCTCTACCATTCCTTATGGTTATGCAGAATCAGAAATAGCTGGATATTTTAAACCTATACCCGATGAACTTGAAGCTTTATCAGTAGCTGAATCTATGATTAATCGTGAAGAAGTTACTTTAAGAGATGCAGCCTATTGGTTACATTATACTACTGGTCGTTATATTTCTCATGTAGGTTTAAAAAACCATGTCGATAAAAACCGTGAACGAGAAGAATAAAGATTGGGAAATAAATCCTGACAACTACCAAACAGATACTGAAGGTAATTTTGTTTTAAAAAAAGACGGTACCCCCAAAAAAAAATCCGGTAGACCTACTGGTTCAACTTTAAAAAATAAATATATAGATGATAAGGCTGCTTTCGAGGCAGCTCGTAAGTCTTTAAAAAATAAAAAAGATGGTATTGCTAAATTAGAAAAAGCTCTAGAGGCTAAAAAGCAAGTTTTCAATAGACAAAAGAAAATCTTTTCTGAACTAGATGAAGATAAAAAAACCACAGCTGGTAAAATAACCACCGACAAAGAAGTAGCCTCACTACCCCCAAACATTCAAGCTAAGATAGAAGAATCTAAAGTTTTGTTTCATCCCAACGAGGGTCCACAAACAGCTTTTCTAGCTGCCCCTGAAAAAGATGTTCTCTATGGTGGAGCTGCTGGTGGTGGTAAATCTTATGCTATGTTAATAGATCCTTTAAGAAACTGTCATCGTAAAGCCCATAGAGCTTTAATACTTAGAAGGTCTATGCCAGAACTTAGAGAACTAATAGATAAAGCCAGAGAAATTTACCCACAAGCATTTCCTGGAGCTAGATTTAGAGAAGTTGAAAAGGTTTGGAATTTTCCTAGTGGAGCTAAAATAGAATTTGGTTTCTTAGAAAAGGATGCCGATGTTTATCGTTACCAAGGACAAGCTTATAGTTGGATAGGCTTTGATGAAATTACCCACCTGCCAACAGAGTTTGGTTGGAACTATCTTGCTTCTCGTTTAAGAACAACTGATCCAGAACTCCCTACCTATTTAAGATGCACAGCTAACCCAGGTGGTGTTGGCTCACATTGGGTAAAGAAAAGATATGTAGAAGCAGCAGAACCTAACAATAGTTTTCTAGGTACTGATGGATTAACTCGTAAATTTATTCCAGCAAAGTTAATAGATAACCCATACTTAGCAAAAGATGGTGTTTATGAAACTATGCTAAAGTCTTTACCACCTACACAGCGAAAACAACTATTAGAAGGTAATTGGGATGTAGCAGAAGGTGCAGCCTTTACAGAATTTGATCCTACGTTACATGTTATTGACCCCTTTACTATACCTCCACACTGGGCTAGAGTCAAGGGAATTGACTATGGATATGCCTCAGAATCCTGTTGTTTATGGGGAGCAGTCGATATAAATGACGGAACCTTAATAATTTATAGAGAATTATATCAAAAAGGCTTGACAGGTCAGGATTTAGGTAGTATAATTAGTAATATGGAGTTGGAAGACCCTATGAGTGTTCCAGGTGTGCTAGATACTGCTGCTTGGTCACGAACAGGAACAACTGGGCCAACAGTAGGAGAAACCTTACAAAAGGCTGGTCACAAACTCCGTAGAGCAGATAAAAATAGAGTTCAGGGTAAAATACAGATACACGAGTATTTAAAAGAACAACCTAGTGGTAGACCAAGATTACAAATATTTAGGTCTTGTCAAAATCTCATTAGAGAATTACAAAGTATACCACTAGCAAAAAATAATTCTGAGGATGTTGATACGCATGCCTCAGATCATGCTTATGATGCACTGCGTTATATGATTATGAGTCGACCACGAGTTACTAGTACAGTGGATGAGCTTAGAAGAATTAAAACAGATTTATCATTTTCCCCTGCAGACTCTAAATTTGGATATTAATAAATGGCAGAGGAAGACAATAAAAATACTTTTTTAACTGCAAATAATCTCTATGAAGATGTAGAAGGTGAAGCAGGAAAAAATCTTAATTTAGTACCAGATCAAAAACTTAACTTAGTTGGACTTATTCAAAGTCGTTTTGCCGTTGCTGAAGATGCTCGTGATCTTGAAGAAGAAAGGTGGTTAGAATCCTATGAAAACTATAGAGGACTCTACGGTAAAAGAGTTAAGTTTAGAGAATCAGAAAAATCTCGTGTATTTATAAAAGTAACCAAAACAAAAGTCTTAGCAGCTTTTGGGCAATTAGTAGATGTTATTTTTGGTACTGGTAAATTTCCGATTGGTATAGCTGAAACAAGCATACCAGAAGGAGAAAAGGAAAATGCTCATTTAGACTTTCAAAACCCACAGCCAGGTATTGAGATGTCAGAACCACAGGACATTCCTGATGATATAGGCAACCGAGCTGATAATCCTTATGATGTAGGATATAAAGGTGATGGTAAAGTTTTACGACCAGGAGCCACTTTTGGTGATGGCATGTTTGAGGAATCTGAAGATTCTCTTGAAAATAAATTAGAAAGTGCTGGCTTACTTAGAGAAGGACTAAGTGTAGATCCACAAAAACCAGAAATATCTCCGGCACAGAAAGCTGCAAGAAGAATGGAAAAGCTTATCCATGATCAAATAGATGAGTCTAATGGTTCTTCAGAATTAAGAAGTGCTTTATTAGAAGCATCTTTATTAGGTACTGGAATTATTAAAGGGCCATTTAATTTTAATAAAACTCTTAATAATTGGACAAAAGAAACAGATGGAGAAAGAGTTTATTCTCCAGTTTCAGTTAGAGTACCAAGAATAGAATTTGTTAGTTGCTGGGATTTTTACCCTGATCCAGGAGCAACCAACATAGATGAATGTGAGTATGTTGTTCATAGACACAGAATGAATACTTCTCAACTTAGGGCATTAAAAAATATGCCTTATTTTGATAAGGAAGCTATAAGAGAAGCTATTCAAAATGGTCCTAACTATATAGAAAGAACATTTGAAACACAACTAAAAGAAGACACCACAACAAATGAAGAATATTCAAATTCCTTTGAGGTATTAGAATATTGGGGCATTATGGATGCTCAATATGCTAAAGAAGTCGGCATAGAATTAGAAGAAGATATAGATGATTTAGATGAAGTGCAAATTAATGCATGGATTTGTGGAGATAAATTACTTAGAGCAGTAATAAATCCATTTACACCATATAGATTACCTTATCATGCTTTTCCATACGAAAGAAATCCTTACAATTTCTTTGGTGTGGGAGTAGCTGAGAATATGAATGACTCTCAGCAAATTATGAATGGTCATGCAAGAATGGCTATTGATAATTTAGCATTATCTGGTTCATTAGTTTTTGATATAGACGAATCAGCTTTAGTAGCTGGACAGTCTATGGAAATACATCCTGGTAAAATCTTTAGAAGACAAGCCGGAATGCCGGGACAAGCCATTTATGGTTTAAAGTTCCCTAATACTGCACCTGAAAACATGATGATGTTTGATAGGTTTAGACAACTTGCTGATGAACAAACTGGAATACCAAGCTATTCGCATGGTCAAACAGGAGTTCAAAGTATGACAAGGACTGCTTCTGGTATGTCTATGTTACTTGGAGCAGCAAGTTTAAACATCAAAACAGTCGTTAAAAACCTTGATGATTTTTTATTAAGGCCACTAGGAGAATCATATTTCGCTTGGAATATGCAATTCTTTGAAGGCGATTTAGATGTTAAAGGAGATTTAGAAGTTAAAGCAACAGGCACTAATAGTTTGATGCAGAAAGAAGTACGAAGTCAAAGATTAACTATGTTCTTACAAACTGCACAAAGCCCAGCTATAGCACCTTTTGTTAAGATTTCTAAATTAATAAGTGAACTAGCCTACAGCTTAGACTTGGATCCTGATGAAATACTCAATGACCCAGAAGAAGCTGCAATGATGGCACAAATAATAGGAATGCAAAATGTTAGACAAGAAGTTAGCGAAGAAGCTCAACCCGTTAGTGAACAACCAGGACCTATGGGAAGTCCTGCTGGAGTACCTCAACAACCAACGGAACTTGGACCTACAGGCACTGGTGGTGGCAACATCGGAATTGGAAATGTACCGTTACCAGGGGAAGATACGTTTAGTGGGACAAATAGAGCAGCTGCCCCAACAGGTGAAGGAAGCCCTATATAGAAAAGAGGAAGATTAAATGAAAAAAACAAACATATTAGATGCAGATGGATGGAGTCCACATGTCGATAAAGTGAGAAGAGAAAATATAAAAGCTGATGTGATACACACTGCTTCATTAGGTGTTAGAGAATATATACCAACAGATAAAAGAGAATTATTATATCAAGATTTAATAAGTGGTAAAGCAATGCCAAAAGAATATTTTATTAGTAAACCTAAAGAATTTCATGGATCGCCTGGTCATATTTATCAAGAATGGCCTGAAGAATTTATATCTGGATTAGAAATGGTAATAGAAGAGGACAATAAAAAACTAATAGATAGTGTTGAGGCAGAAAAAAGAATACCTAAACAAGAAGGAGGGGCAGTAGACGAACAAATAAATAGTATGTTGGGTGTCGAGACTATGCCCGAAGAGGCTATGCCCGAAGAGGCTATGCCCGAAGAAGCTCTAGTTGAACAAGAGATGATTAAAGAAGAGCTTATCCCTGATGAACAAATGGAACAAAATTTTGTAGACTTTGTAGTTGATGAAGCATTAACTGATGAAGAAGAGTCTATATTAGAAGAACAACTAGAAGCTAATCCAGAATTAAGCCTTATATTTGATAAGGTTTTGGAAAAAGCTTCAGAGTTTACTGGAGAAGGGCCGGTTAACGGTCCAGGAACAGGAACTTCAGATGATATACCTGCAAGGTTATCAGATGGAGAATTTGTCTTTACTGCAAAAGCTGTAGAAGAAATTGGAGTTGATAACTTAACATCAATGATGAAAGAAGCTGAAGTTAGAGCAGATAATAGACAAGGAATGGCGAATGGTGGTGCTATGTATAAAAGAGAAGAAGTACAAAAATCTTCTCCTATTTATGGAGCTAAAGTAAAACAAGATTCCACTATACCTAATGAAATTAAAGAAGGTATGGTAGGAAACAATCCTTTAGATCCAAGACATAGATATTACCAATAAGCTAAAGATTAACCGAAAGGCGACCTTTGCAAGACAAGCCCTGCCCGTACAGCAGCTACCTTGTAAAATTGTTAAGCACTTAATAGGAGAATAAGATGGCTAAAGAAGAAAAAGCTAACCCATATAATATGAAAAAGAGTTGGCACAAAGTAGAAGAAAAACCTTTTGTTTCTTCAAACAGTATGTTTTTTCCTGACACTAAAACTGAAAATGTTGAAGATGAAGGAAACAAAATAGAAGAACAACAAGCTCAAGAAGAGGTAGTTGAAAAGGATAAACCCTACAAGCGACCCAACTATAAAAAAAGATATGATGACTTAAAAAAGCATTATGATAGTAAACTTAATGAGTTTAAACAAAGAGAAATTGAACTTATAGAACAAGCTCAAGAAGGTAAAGTAAAATATACTCCACCTAAATCTGAAGAAGAACTTAAAGAGTTTAAAGAAAAATATCCTGATGTTTATGATGTAGTAGAAACTGTTGCTAATTTGCAAAGTGAAAACAAGGCAAAACATCTTGAAGAAAAAATTAAATTACTTCAAGAACGTGAGCAACAATTAATAAAACTTGATTCTGAGAAAGAACTTAAAGCGAATCATCCTGATTTTGATGAGATCAGAAACAGTGATGAATTTCACGAATGGGCTAAATCTCAGCCTGAATCTATACAAGACTGGATTTATAAAAATACAGCAGATCCAGGAGCAGCAAGTAGAGCATTAGATTTATTTAAGTCGGACATGGGTTTTAGTAATAAAGAAAAACCATCTAAAAGTTCAAATAAAAAAGCTTCGGCTGCTAACATGGTGTCTGCAAAGACAACTAATGTAGAGCCAAAACAAGCTAAAATTTGGACTGAACAGGAGATTCTGGCTTTATCTCCAGCTGAGTATGATAAACTTGAAAAAGAAATCGACAAAGCTTGGGAAGAAGGCAGAATTAATAGATAAACTTAATTTAATATTTATAGGAGAGAATCATGGCTCAATATTTTGAACCAAGTCCCGATACTAATGCCAACTTTGGTAACTCCGTAAGTGGTCAAAATAATAGTTTCTTCCTGCCCTCCGTTTATTCTAAAAAGGTTTTAAACTTTTTTAGGAAAGCTAGTGTAGTAGAAGCTATTACTAACACCGATTATGCCGGTGAAATTTCTGCTTTCGGAGATTCAGTTAAAATTATTAAAGAACCAACTATTTCTGTGTCTGATTACACAAGAGGTAGTGATACCACAGCAACTAAGCTAACAGACCAAGAACTTACTCTTGTAGTTGATAGTGCTAAAGCTTTTAAATTTATCGTAGATGATATTGAAAGCAATATGTCACATGTAAACTGGAAAGAAGTAGCTTCTTCAAGTGCTGCGTATGCTCTTAAAGATTCATACGATGCAGCTGTTATAGCAACTATGTTTTCTGGTTTATCATCATCTTCACCTGATCATGTATTAGGTGCTGATAATGCTACAGATTTAGGTGCTGGAGTTTACGATGGTACTGGTAATATTGACTTAGGAGTTTCTGGTGAAACAGACCCTCTAGACCTATTGGCTAGAATGGCAAGACTTTTAGATGAACAAAATGTACCTGAAGAAGGTAGATGGTTCCTTGCAAGTCCTGACTTTTATGAAGTACTAAGTCAATCATCTTCTAAATTGTTATCTGTAGACTACAACGCTGGTCAAGGTTCAATTAGAAATGGTTTAGTATCAAGTGGGAAATTACGTGGTTTTGATATGTACAAGTCTAATAACATTGCTGCAACATCTAATGCTGCTGGTAAATGTATGGCTGGTCACATGTCAGCTGTTGCAACTGCAAACACAATCCTCTCAACTGAAGTTATCAGGGACCCAAGTTCCTTTGGTGACATAGTTAGAGGTCTTCATGTATATGGTGCGAAAGTACTAAGAAGTGAAGCACTTGTAGGTGCATTCTACGGAATTGACTAAGACTAACTAGGGAGGGTCTTCGGACCCTTCCATTTTTTATAAAATAATAAAGGAGACAATAACATGCCAGTGGTAAATGGAAAAAAATACCCATATACAGATGAGGGTATAAGTGCGGCTAACAAAGCAAGAACAAAAAAACAAAAAGGTGGTAAAGCAAGTCGAATGATGTATAAGAACGGTGGAGAGGTCATGCCAAAAGCTAAACCTTGTTAAAATAATTTTAAATGGCAACAACATATTTAGACTTAAGTAATGAAATTTTAAGAGAACTTAATGAGGTTGTTTTAACTTCAGGTTCTTTTGCATCTGCTACTGGTATTCAGGGGTTTGTTAAAGATGCATTAAATAAAGCCTTATTTGATATAGCAAACGAAGAGCCTCAATTACCTTTTTTTGCTGCTGCAGCTAGTGGAGGTACAGATCCTTTTTATGGGAATGTAACAGTAGCAACAGTAGCAGGAACAAGATGGTATACGTTAAAATCAGGCAGTTCAAGTATAACTACAGACTATGCTTCAATAGATTGGGATGATTTTTATTTAACAACAATAAGTGTAAGTGGAGAATCTTCTCCTTATGTTTCTAAAGGTTTAAGATTTTTAACTTTAGATGACTGGAAAAGATATAATAGAGATAGTGAAAATTCAGATGATGCAGAAGGCTCAGATGCTGCACATGGAGAACCTATTTATGTTATTAAAAGTCCAGATCACAGAAAATTTGGCTTAAGCCCAATACCAGATAAAGTTTATAATGTGCATTTTTATGCCTTTACTAAGCCAACAGCTTTATCGGCCTATGATGATACTATTCCTATGCCAGAGCAATACAGCAATGTATTAACTGCTAGAGCTAGATATTATGTGCATCAATTTAAAGACAATTTACAACAGGCTGCTTTTGCATTAGAAGAATATAAAAAAAATCTTAGAAATATGAAATCTAATTTAATAAATCCACAACCTAAATATATGACAGACGATAGGAGATATTTTTAATGGCAGCT
>VTLG01010203.1_pt1 | contig 11470 bp, 16 predicted proteins | sample 4694571 | NCBI WGS metagenome assembly VTLG01 (sample SAMN12604809, study PRJNA352737) | marine metagenome | biome: ENVO:00000447; feature: ENVO:00000209|ENVO:00000569|ENVO:01000036; material: ENVO:00002151; isolation source: viral sequences binned using virsorter ... | reverse complement strand
CCGACGGTACGGTTTTTATGAGGCCGTATTCGGCCGCTATCTTATTAACTTCGGTCGTGCTGATCTTCCCAACGATCCTAAAATCGACGGCGAACGCGTAGCCCCGTAAGCCTTCTGGTGCGTTTGGCTGGGTCATGTGAAAGCTGCCCTGAAACTTGCCGCCTGGCCCGTGTTTCCTGTCAGGATTCGCCACGACGTTGGGGAACGTTCCGGCCTTGTATTTTCGGTAGAGTTCTTTCTGGTTGGCGTATGTGCGGCAGCCGCTCGATACGACGACTTTGCCTTTTATGCGTGGGTCGGCAAAAAACGCTTCGAGCCTGCGTTTCATTAGCGGGTGGATTTCTTTCAATCTGACCCAGTTACCGGCTACGGGTATGGTGCTCATCCGGTTTTCCTTATAAGTTGCGCCGAGAATGTTATATCTGGCGTGGCTGTGCTTCCACTGTTTTGCCATAGTTGAAGGCTGATGGCTTCGCCTGCTGTAACGCTTGCATGTACAGTGCAAGAAAGGTCAAAAGCTCCATCGTTGTTGTCAATGCTGGCTACGACTGTGCTTACAACAAAAATGTTTACAAGGCCGCGATTCGCCGAGTTTAATCCCACAACGTTTGCCGTTATTAAATAAATCCCTGTGATGTCTGGCGTAATGTTGTTTGCTGAGGCCGCGTGCCAGCCTCCAACGTCGATAATTTCAGTAGCGAAGGTGGGTGTAGTGTTTGTTGTATTTGGAATACTTGCGCTGGATTGCTTCACTACTGTTATCTGTGAAAATTCGTTCAAGTCGTCTGCTGTGAGTACTGTACCGCTTGTAAAATCGCCTTGGTTCGCCATTTTTTTATCCTAGCCTATTCTCGTCTAATATGCCGACATTGGTCTTATCGAGCGTAAGCGACTGGTTCTCTGCTGCTGGTAGTAGGTCGAGGCTGATAGTGGTGCTGTTAGGTGTGGCAAATATTTGGCGTCCCGCTATGACACAGTTGTAGGTTTTGGGTGAGCTGGCGCCTTTTGGTGTGAATGTAACGGCGGCTACTGACCAGAGGCCGGTGGCTACGGATAAGAAATCGGCGTAGTTTTGGCGGCTGCTCGAGTCCATTTGACTATCTACGGCTTCAAGTAGCAGGCTGAGCTGTTGCGGCGTGTAGGTGACGTCGCCGAAACGATTCGTCCAAAAATCGCCGATAACGGCTTTGTCGGCTTGGGTAGCGCCCCCAAATCGCCACGTAATAACTTTCGAGTAAGTGACGGAACGCACGCCGAGCGTATCCTGTGAAGTCGTGTTATTCGATACGTTCGCTGATTCCCCAGTCACGGGGTAAACGGCTTGAACACTAGCCTGGTTAATCGTGTTAATAAGGTTGTACTGGGTTGATACTTTCTGCATTGGGAACTTATCGGCGGTTTTATCGGCCGTAAACTCAAAAACACGATAATGGTCGGTACTGCTAACGCTTTCTTTTGTCATAAGGCGATTAATGTAGCCGGCGTTTAGCGTCCACGTGTTCGACGAATACGAAGCGTTAGTCGGGTATATGATGGCTGGCCCTGATGGTAGTACTTGTGCGTTAAGGTGGTCTTTAGCTGTTCCAGAGTCAAATTCGTCTATTATGCCCCAGAATCCGGCGGCTGTTTCTGAACCTGCGGGCACGTTATTTTTTTTATTAATAGCGGTTACTGTGTCGCTGGACGCCCCAAATTTGGGGAACGGTACGGCCGTTATGCCGCCGCCTCCGTTTAATATGTTTTGGCTAACTACGTCTAATGTGCCATAATCGGCTGTTATATCTATTTCGACTACTTGGTCGCGTCCAGCGTACGAGAAGTAATCCGCTAGCGTCAGCATGACGGTGGCTTGTTGCCCGTCGTCCTGAAAGTCGATATCGACGACAACCATATCGGCGACGCTGGCGGTACTAGTCGTCGAGCCGTCGTTAATGTCGCACGTAAACTGAATTATTTTAGAAAACCAATCAAAGGCTTGATGAGTGCCGCCCGCTGATGGGGTAAAAATGTTGCTGTTATTGTCTAGGTGCATGTAGCCGTTATATGAAGCATTGCGGGCTATCTGTACTGACTGGTTTAGAGAAAACCCTAAAACGTAGCTGGTTAGGTCGGTGGTTGCTGAAGCGTCCTTAAATTCGACCTGCCAAGTGTGCGTGCAAGCCACTAGATTCTCACTAGGTTACTGGTCGCTATATCTGCGGCCCCGTTCTGCCGTACGTACCGCTGTAACGCCGCCACAACGTCTTGGCCGTCAGACCCCGCCGGCATATTCACGTTAATAGTAGTCCCGCCGCCGCCCATCATAGAAACTGGGCTGCCTTGTGGTGCTGAGGGAATCATATATGGCGGTGGTTCCATGCTGTCTGGCAGTAGTTCTGGAGTAAAAAAATCGGGGCCAGGTGCATATTCTTCTTCTTGATTTAAGCCGAATAGGTCGTCTATATAGTTTCCTACGTCGTCAAGAAAAGGAAATACTTTATTATTATAAAAATCTTGAATCGCTGGCCAAGCATCATTTTGGAACCATGCTTTCAGGGCAGTTCCTAATTTTTCAAGCTCAGGTATTAGCTTCTCTCTAATAAATCCGACTGTTTTATCTAACGCTCTGTCAATGGTGGGCCATATTGTATCTACAAATTCGCTGACGTCGTCTTTTATGGTAGTAACTAAAGACTTACCCAATAACACGCCTTTAGTTATAAAATCGTCGGCCGCTTCTATACCGTTTTTAATGGCTGGCGCCCATTCTTCAAATTTATCTAAAACCACTTCGAGGCCGGCCGCTAACCGTTCCGCTACAGGTATTAGGGCGGTTCCCATAGTTATGCCAAGGTTTTTCAGGCGAGCGTTCAAAATACGCTGTTTGTTCGCTAAGCCGTCCGACGTTCTAGAAAAGTCGCCCATAGCTCCCTGTTCGCCGAGCTGCTGCATGATAAGGGAATGGCGGGCCATAATCTTTTGGCCTTCGGTGAGTTCATCGCCTACGCCGACGAGGCCCATTTCGACAGCGTGTGCTTGCACCGCCGCCGCCGTCATAAGCACGCCCACAGATTGCAACGGTTCGACGCTACCCCGAAGGCCGGCTGATAGTTTTTCGACGGCTTCTTCAGGGCGTAGATTGTTAAAAGATGCGATGTCTGCGGCTGTGGTGACCATGCCTGCGGCGAAAGCTGATAGATCGTCCCCTGCTAGCCCTGACGCCTTGCCAAATACACCAAAATTCGACGCCGCTTCCAAGTATTCGGCTTTGCTCATGCCTACGGCGGTGGCTGCCCCAGCCGCTGACGCTTCAATCGAAGACGACGCTTCACCGAAAATTTGTTTGGCTTTTGATAAGCCTTCCTCAAAATCGACCGCCAGGTCTAACGATTTAACGCCTAACCCTGCTATAGCAACACCAGCAGCTACAGACATACGGCCCAAAGCCTTACCAAACTTAGCTATAGAATCATTCGCCTTCCCCAACGAACGACGAAAGGGCTTTGAATCGCCAGCGACTACTACGTTAATGATGCTGGTTTTTTTTGCCATTAGAGGCCTGCTTTCCGCTGTATTTTTTTAATACCTTGGAAATAGGCTTCAAATACTTGGTGGTGGCGTTCGTCAAGTGCGTCGTACAAGAACGGGTTGGGGTGTATGGGGCCGCCCCGCCATCCTTTGGCGGCGTTGGGTCGTGTCGCCCAGCCAAAATGGACGGGGCCAGCGTAGGGGACTCGCTTGAATCCTGCTCTTACTCGTCCGGCTGTTTGCGTCCCTGCTGCCCGTATGGTTTGTTTTAGGCGTCCTGTGCGTACAGGTGCGAGCGCTTCGGCCCTATTAGCGACAATTTCGGCCAGGTCTAAATGCAACCCTTTCAGGTTATCCATTCCGTTATCCATACGGCGCAGTTTTTTGCGAAGTTCTCTCATTCCTTCAGCTTCGACTGTTGTGCCTATTCGGGTCATAATTTATTGTGCCGTTTCTGTTGTTCTTTCACCATGTGATTGTGGGCCACCAGTATGGCGTTAACCATGTGCTGGTCCATTTCTAACAGGTCGGCGACCGGCTGTCCGGTCACTAACCCTAGCCTAGCGATCGCATAGGCTGTGTGCCTTCTACTAAAGGGTCTGGTTCATCCTCCACAAGCGTTATATCTTCGATGTCGTGGGTGACCCATTCGTCGAATAATTTAACTACCCGCCCTGATTGTCGGGTCGCCTGCCAGGCTATCCATGCGATGTGTTCGACGCTTGGCGCTCCTGAGAACGCTTCGCCTAGCGTGGTTTTGTATTCACGCTCGAACGCTATCGCAGTTTTTATTGTTATACCGACCGTGTACGGGTCGCCTTCTTTCGGCTCTACTTGTAGCCGTATAGATGAGCCGAGCATGCCTAGCTCGTTGCTTTTGTGATGGCGCCGGTAATTGGCCAGCTCACCGAGTGCGTGGCGATTTCGCCAACTGACCCGTTGAGGGTGTCCCAACTCGTGACGATAGCATTAAACGTGTACGACGGGTTCGTCGCTGACACGCTGGCCGCTACCGGCTTAATAACCACAGCGGTGGACGTGCCGACAAGCGGGAAGATTGTCGCCTCGGTTTTGGACGCTGCGAAATCGGCGTTGAACTCGATATCGACAGTGCCGGATTTCAGTCCGCCAATATACGAGCGGCTCGTGTCGCCCATAGCGGTGTCTTCCAGGTTGTCGGCTGATTGTGACAACGTGACGCTAGTAACATACGAAGATAGATCTACGCTGTTAATGGTCACGCTGGCATTGTTTAGCATAAAAGTTGCCATGTTTTAATTTCCTTTTTTAGGTGGGTTTTCAGGTTTCAAATGCCCCGCTTCTATGAGGGCTTCGATATTAGCGCCCGCCAACTTTTTCTCGGTAACGGTGTCGCCTTGTTCATGTCCAGCGAGATTATCGCTTAGGACCGTATATTTGTTCATGCTGCCAAAACCTCCAAACTTAGCTGACAGGATAAGAATACCGCATCTGCGAAGGATATTGGGCCATAGTTGCGCGCGTTCGTGACCTGCACCGCTGACGCTTCCCCGCTCAGAGTCTGGTCGGCTTCTAAAGCGGTTGGGACGGTGACGAGGTAGTCGTCTAAAAGTTCCTGATTTGATGCGGTTTCAAAGCGTTGAGCTGCGATTGTTATATCGAAACGTATGGTTTTAAGGCCTGTCGCTACCGTCCCCATCGCGTCATGGTAGGTTATGGCGTTATTCGAGGGTATAACGATAGCGCATGGTGGCGTTACGAAATCGGGTACAAAATCGTAGACGGTGACGAACGCCTGCGGCGACGATACGGCTTCTAATCTTGTTTTTACTTCTGCTCGTATTTCGTGGTAGTCCATTAGGCGGCCGCCGGTATCTTTAAGCCTCGTAGTAAGGCGATGACTTCAGGGTCGGTGCGGCTGATGCGTACAAACCCGACGTCTACGCTACCGGCTTGGAAACCTAGTGGGCTGCTGCGCCTCTGGTACAGCCTGGCGGCGATAACGAGCGAACATTGCTTTATCTGGTCGGGTACAGCCATCCCATACCCGTAGAACGCTGTTACTTCGACCGTTGGGCGCCCGTAGCGGTCCCTCGGCCACGTGTCCCCATCTACTCGCTTAATGACCCTGTACGGGGCGCTGTTGCCGTTTACGACGTAATCTGTGGTTATGGTTAGGGTTGTGTCGTACGTTCCGTCGAGGGTTGTATCTTCTTTGACGACAAGGCCTGTTAATTGGGCGACATCATCTACGTAGAGGGTGTAATCGTCGTACGGTATGAACGTTTTGGCGGTTGCCCCGCTAGGCACGACAAAGGTACGGCCCGTGATCTGGTCAATCTCTTTATCAGAAGCTGCAATTGCCGCGTTTATTGCTGCGGTTTGTGAACTATCGCTGCTCGGAATGCCAAGATATGATCGGACGGTTGCTAAGTCCGTGTAGGCCATTTAGTTACCTACTTTTTTTTCGCTGGGGCTTTTTTCGCTGGAGCCTTTTTAGCTGGAGCCTTTTTTTCAGGTTTTTGTATCCGGCTAGGTGCCTGCTTTTCCCATAGTTCCTTCGACATAATGTCCTTTCTAGAAAGGTAGGCGATGGCTCCGGCTACCAGAGCCACCGCCCACGATTCAATGGTTAAAAGGTTGGACTGACCAAGCCGGTACCGCTGATTTTACTAATTGAAGCTGGGTAGCGCCCAAAAACCGCACATGCGTATTGGTATGCAACAAGCGTGACGGTTAGGTTAAGGCCCGCTGTCTGGTCCATTCTGACCATTGCTGGCTGTCCTGCATCCTCGAAAAGGAGCATGTCGGCACGTCGCACGATGAAGATCATGTCCTCGTTGCCGCCTGACCCGCTAGTCGTTGTGACCTTACCGGAAGTGACGACAGGTAGACCGGCGATGCTGGCTCCTGTGTTACCGTATCCGGCTACTGGCCCTACACCGAGTGCATTTTGTGGGACTTGGTTAGTTGGTACAACAAGCGGCCTTCCGTTTCCGTCTGTGCCTGCTTGCATGAAAGCTAGTCGGCGTGGGTGCATGACGATTAGGTCAGCGCCTGCAAATCGGTTGCTATTGATTTGTTGTATGCCGTCTACGATTTTGCTGTAGGTTTCTGCGGCGGTAGGTGATCCGTCAGTGTAGGTTATAGCGTTAGTTCCGCTAACGTTTGACAGTCCGAGCATGTTACCTGATGACCCTGACCCGTGAAGGACTTGATCTTCAAGAACGGTTGCTACTGCGCCCATCATGTCAGCGGCTATTAGTGCGTCAATGCCAGTGCCTCGTTCAACTGCTTGGCGTGAGACTTGTTGCCCTGCGGCAATAGTTCTTACGTCTGCGGTGAGCAGGGTGTCGTCAATATCCGTTTCAGATACTGCGGCGTTTTCGCTAGCCTGAGCGGCTGCCGAGCTGCCAGTCGTGACCCTTGAAATATTTATAGTCATGCCTGCATCTGGAAGCGGTAGGCTAGTGCACTGGTCGGCGAAAGGCCGTCCTGCCCTAGAAAGTTCCGCTGCCAATTCAGTGAGGTACTGAGGGACGACAAGACCGGCGTAGTTTGCGGTTGATCCGTCGCGATGTTCTACGGCCATTTCTTGGCGGTGGCGTCGTATCCTGTCGGAAGCGTCGATATCGCCGTTGTATTGGCTGTTGTAGAGGTCTTGGAAGAAGGAAACGCTGCGGTTTTCTTCTGCGTAGGTTAGTGGTTCGTTTGTTACTACCACGTTCCCGACTGCCCGTACTTCGGTGTCGTCGGTGGCGTTTACCTCTGCCCGTAGTTTAGCGGCTTCGAGGTTAGCGACCTGAACGGCCCGTAGTTCTTTGATTCGGGTGTCGAGTTCTTCGGCTCGTGTTGCCAGGTCTTTGAGACTTGCGTCTTCGGTTTCTGAAAGGTCGCGTTCTTCATCTGATGCACGCTGGACAAGTCCAGTCTGTGTTTCAGTAATAAGCGCTCTTTCTTCGACAAGTGTGTCTAAGAGTTGCATTTGTTTTTCTCCAAAATAGGGTGGGTTGTTTACTACTTCGGGTGCCCGTGGGTGGTTTTGATCTAAACCGGCGCAACGTGGCGGCGCGATAGTTATTACATGAGTGTAATTTGACGATTTTAAAAAATCAAGTATTTAGTAGGTGGCGCCATTTGGCGAGCCGTGGGACGAGTTCTTCGTCGTCGGGATCCCAAGCTCTGACCGCTAATACTTTGGCTTCCTGATAGGCGGCGTTCGTGACCAGGCCTACGTGGTCGAGGCGTGCTTCTATCCGGTTAATGTGGGTACGGCGGCCCACTGTGGTGGTACGGTTTCTGATGGGGATAAATCCGACGCTGAGGCCGGTTACGATGCCTTCGCTGGCGAGTGTGTGGGCTTCTTCCCCTCTGGGAGTTGGGGCGAGTTTGAAATCGGCGATGAGTCCTTCAGCGCTTTTATCCCATGACACGGCCATCCCGATGGGGTGCCTAGAACTATCATGCTGCTCAAGTAGCGGGATACGGTCGCCTCGTTCCTTGATGCTTTTGTCGAAGGTGGAGCTGCTAAACGTTTCGACATATTTTCCCGTATCATACTCGGACGAGAATGGAGCGACGAGGCCGACGATATGGCGGTCGCCGTTTTCTCCTGCCCTGGTTTCTAACCCTGCGAACTCGATGGTGCGGGTTTCTATCGTCATGCCGTGACCTCCATTTCGGTTTCTCCTGTTGGTAGATCTTCGAGCCGTCGTATTTCGTCCACGGTGAGCCATCCGGCGTCTAGGGCGATCCGGTGGGCTTCGTACCGTTGTAGACGGTCGGCCCGTAGGAAATCGTCGAAATCAAAGAGGGCGACTTGTCCGCGTGGTATGAGGCTGCTGAAGGATTGTTCGATTCGTGACATGTAGCCGCGTAGCGTGTAATCGACGAAGAAGCGGTTATCTTGTTGGACGTTTGAGTAGGTTTTGCTGTTGCCGTCGGTGGATACGCCTATCATGTGCGGCGGTACTCCGAATATGGTGCAGATTTGTTCGGCCGAGTAGCGGCGGGATTCTAATAGTTGCAGGTCATCGGGCGACCATGACAACGCTTGATAGGTTAGTCCTCCGGTGAGGACGGCGGGGCTTTTCTGCCGGCCGCCGTGGGCTTTCATAAATGACTGTTTAAGGATTGTAGCTTCTTCTTGTGACATTTCTTGCGGGCTGTTGATAACGCCTGAAGGGATCGACCCGCTGACGTGGCTTTCGCTCGCTGCTTCGTCCCCTGCGAGTGATAGGGCGAGGCTTCGGCGCTGTAGCTGAAGCGGGCCGGCCCCAGATATGGAACCTGGCGTGACGACACCGCCTCTGATGTGTAGTATCTCCGATGAATCGTACACTGTGCCATTAACTCGGTACGATATGTTCCCTGTTTTGTCGATGACTACTGCTACAGCGTCAGGGGATAACAGAATCGCTGATTGTGGAAAACCGAACCTGTCCCTGTTCCCCAGAATAAAATAGGCGTTTCCCCGCATAACAAGCGACGTTACGCACGCTCCCAAAGTTTCGATGCGGGTTTGGTTGGGGTCGGGTTGGCGTAGTATCGCCGGCGTGGGGTCGAGGCGTTCGTCGTCACGATACGCCCCGAAAGGTAGTGAACCTATAGAATCGCTGATGAGTTGTACGGCTCGGTACGCTACGGGTATCGATAGCGTCGTCCCTTCCGTAACGTTAAGGCCACCCGTAAGGCTTTGCGGCGGGATGTAGCGGTCGGGTAGCGTGATGGTGGTAGATCGTTCTTCCCTGTTGAATAAGCTGTTGAATATCATGCGCTATTTTCCAAAGCGGCCCCCAGTATGAACGCCAATAAGCCCGCAGCGAGTAGCCCTGCTGCGAAGTTGAAGAATATGTAAAACGCTGCCACTATTGCGGCGGCGCCGAGTAGCTCTATTACTAGAGCGACGTATTTTCTTTTTATCATAGTATAAAATGTCCTATCGTTAGTGTATAGCGGCTTTCGGCGTTGGTGTGGTTAATCCATTCACGAGAGCAAAGCGGGCCAGGGTCACGGCGACCAGCGGTGTGATGTCTGCGTCGCTTTTCCTGCTCCAGGCCCATTGTTCGCCCAGTTTACGCCGTGTGGCGTTATCGACCGCAGTTTGAAGTCTAACGTCGCCAAGGTGCGCGATGGTACCTTCTTCCACAGCGTCATAGAACGAGCCGCACGCCTGCCCATATTGGCGCATATTGACCGCTATGACCTCGACGCCGGCTTCTTCTAATTCCCCTATGAGACTACTCGCGGCAGCTCCACTATCTATCACAAAAGGCATTCTCCACTTTTCGTACAGTTGGATGATGCGGTCTTTGACCCAGCCGATACGGTTTTCTGATTCGATAACCTCCACAGCGGTAAAGGCACCCGATAGGCCGGCTGCCCCGATGCTAGCCCTATCCCGATTAGGGCTGATGTCTACGGCAAAAATTAGGAAAGACCCGATTTGAATATCTTGGCGGGCGAGTTTGGCCCACTTGTCGGAATCAATAACGTTTTGCGTTACCAGGGAAGGCCACACGTTTAGCCACTCTTGAGAAAAAATGGTCGGGTCGGTGGTTTGCACCGCTTCCCGTACCGCTCCCACTGTGACGCCGTGGGTTTCCCCTAACGTCGGTATGGCCTGCTCCCAAACTTCCTCGTCGTGTATATCAAAATTATCTTCGTAGGGCGCCCATTCATGCCACGACAAGGCCGGCGATTCGGCGTGACCAAGTTTGCGGTAGTGCTGAAGCATGGTCGAGTACGGGCCGCCAGCGTTCGACGTGATCCAAAGCTGAGCGCTTTTTTTCGTGGCCATCGTGGGTTGAATGGCAGAAACCAACCGTAAATCATGGGCGAGGGCTTCGTCAATCACAGCAAGATCGACGGTCAGGCCTCTGGCGCCTGTAGCGTTCGGCGTAACGATCCGGTACTGGGCGCCGTTATTCATAATGAGGGCTTCCTGCCCGTTAGCCCGTATCTGCTTCTTGATGCGTTTCCTAAAAGGCGTAGACAGTAAAAGCTCGCAATGTTCGTCAAATTTGTGTCTGGCGGCGTTCCGGTCCTGGCTGGTAAAAATTGTCATCGTGTTAGGTTTCAACAACTCTAAAGCGATACGAAAAACAAGTAGCGTGGTTTTGCCGTTCTGCCGGCCCACCGTCGCCCCAACCGTCCGGTAATGGTAATTGCCGTCTTTATCAAGTTCTAGCGCCGTGTCAGCGACTTGTTTCTGCCACTCGAAAAGCTCAAAACCGAGATTCTCGGCGACCCGTTCCAAAGCCGGCCCGTGGCTTACCCTGTCAGGGTTGCGCTCAGTCGCCCAACGAGGTGGTTTCATCTTCTGTAGCCGTGTTCGAGGGGTGCATATAAAACGCCCAGCATCGCCGGCAAAGCCCCCATTTTTCCGCTGTTTCGTCGCATTCGTCGCACCGCCAGCCCATTAGCCTGCTAGTTCTTTCGAGAGCTGTTCCCATACGTCAGAGTCGGCTTCGACGCCCAAACGGTCGAGGCATTGAAATAGCTGAACTGCGAGGCCAGTGATAAGCCTTGCGTCGTATATTCCTAGCTCACATTTATCCCAAGCGTCGGCGATACCCCGCAAAGCTTGAGCCAGCACAGCGTTAGAATTTGGAATTGTCGCTAGTACGATTTCTGATGCTTCCCTATGCCTGCCGTGTTCTACCATTGCCTAGAGCCTCTAATCTTTCTTCGTTTGTCATTCGTGATCTTAGCACCCATCCGACTATTACAAGATTTACAACAAGCAACAAGGTCGCCGTGCCACAATTCGGGCGAAGGCGCCGACGACAAGGGCGGCACATGATCGGCGGTATCAGCTACCTTAACTCTGCAATAAACGCACAACGGGGCGCCCTCCAAAAGGGACCTACGGGCTTTTCTATATTCGTAAGAATAACCACTACTCACGCCGAAAAACCCCCTATCACCTGCAAAAACAGGGTTTTCCCTAAAATCCTCATTTTATTGGGGAGATTTTCCGCAT
>VTLG01008486.1_pt1 | contig 11470 bp, 18 predicted proteins | sample 4694571 | NCBI WGS metagenome assembly VTLG01 (sample SAMN12604809, study PRJNA352737) | marine metagenome | biome: ENVO:00000447; feature: ENVO:00000209|ENVO:00000569|ENVO:01000036; material: ENVO:00002151; isolation source: viral sequences binned using virsorter ... | reverse complement strand
CTTAAACCACCTGTTACATCATCATCTTGAAATGTATCATACTTCTCTTTTGTTCTTTCGCCAGAAGTTGAAGTATCATCTCTAGCAACAATAGCAATTCTATTATCATCGTTATACCATGCAAAATTACTATTTGGATAAGTTCTATTCGCCATAATTTCCTTATTTTAAAGTGTCATCAGAAGATTCCGTATCTTCCCTTAATAATTTATGAGGGTCTGCAAGTTTTGGTATCATTATATATCTATCATTAGTATCTAATATTTCAACTCTTTTAATATCAATAACTTTATCTGCTAATTCATACCATCTTTTATATTGTTCTAAATTTGTTGTTGATGAAACAGTATAATTACCTTTACTTGTTGAAATATCATCTAAAGCATCATTAATTAATTGAAACATATATTTCTCAGATTGTCTTCCGAATAATTTTTCTATTTGTTCTATAATATTCTTGGCTGTCATTATTTAGTTCTTTCTTGTTTTGGTCTTTCCAATAAACCTGAGTTTTGAAGACCTTGTATATAATCTTGCTTTAATGTTCCTATAATTGGAGTATACAATTCAATATCTTCTTCTTCAATAAGTTGTCTTTCTACTATTTTTATTGCTGCATATAAAACAATTAGATATTCTAATTCGTCAGGAAAATTAGCAACTATAGAATCATCACTACCCACAATTGTAGGATATGCTACACGCATTACTTTAGCAGGCTGATTTGAATCTGGAGTAGGCTTCACAAATAAAGTTGCATTTCCAGATGAATTGCTTTCAATCCAATATACTGGGTCAGTTGCTGTTGCATAATGTAAACTTGTTGAATCATTAGCTGAATCTGCTAATAAAGGAGATACTTCTCTACATCCAATATAATAGCCAGAATTAGCATTTTCACGAGTTACATGAAGTATTTCTCCAACTCCATCTAAATCCATAGTTGTATCTGTGTTTCCGATATATAAATTAGTAACTTTAGAACATTTTTGTTTTAATTTAGGAGGTAATATATTTATAACTTCTCTTGCAGCATCAGTTAACCATTGATTAGCTAAAGTAGTATAATCGTCTCCCTCTTCACTCGCACTATCTAGGTTTGCATCAAAACCTGTTAAAGAATTAATTTGTACTCCAAAATTCCAAGCCATTATCTAGCATTCCTTTGTTTAATATCTTCATCCATTGTTGTTTGACTAAATTCCACTTTTGTTTGTCCACTCCATGTTGTTCTCATATTAACGTGATTTGATGTTTTAAAATTGCTTCCATTTCCAAAAACCTTACCACAATCACATTCCTTCATTTCATCTCTTGGAACTTCTGTTCTTACTCCACATTGACAATAATAAATTCTCACTTCTTAACTTTTCCACCCTTTTTATATATTGGTGGCTTCATAGCTATTGCTTTACCTACCTCTTCTACAATTCCCATAGGATTCATATTAGGTGATAAAGTATTTGGATTAACTCCAAAATTTTGTTCCCCTGGTATCTTTCCACCTAAATAATATGATTCTCTCATACCAGGAGCATCTTTTTTACCAGCTGGGGCATAATCAAGTTCCCAATTTTCATCAGTCTCGGCAATTTGTTCTGCTCTTTGAGTTCCCTCTGACGTATATGGTTGTCTTGACACAACATCCCCTGTTTGTTTATCTACTACTTTTGGCATTATTTTCTCCTTTTTTTTGCATTTAAACTTGGTGGTAATTTACCATGAGTATTAATATAATTCAAGTAGGGCTCAGTATTCTTATTAACCGAAGTCTTTTTTATAATATATTCACCACCTTCAACTTCAATTGGTATACCACCATCTTCATGTGACTTACCATTTAGCTTACCACCTTTATTGTATTTTTTCCATTTCTTAGGCATTTATAAATACTCTACATGAATTATTAAACTTAAATCTGTTGCTGCTGCAAAATCTATTGAACCTTCAGAACTTAACGCTGAAACATAAACACTTTTTGAACCCTCATCAGCTTTTAATAAAAAAGACACTGGATTTTGGTCTGCTTGAGTAAGAGCACTATTATACATTGTTGTTGCTGAGTCAGCACTTGAATCATTTGAAAGCCAATCACTATTTATCATTTTATGCATACCTAAAAAGTTCAACTTTAAAAAATTACTATCCGTTATGTCGGGCTGTGCATTAAAAGTTCCTAAATCAATTCCTCCAGTTTGATGAAATATTAATTCACAATCAATTGTTACAGCATCTGCACAAGTTGCTGAAATACCAACTACTTTGGATACTCCTCCTCTTTCACGTACTGCATTAGGAATTTCTACTGCGTTAAATAAAACATCACCATTTGAATAAGCACCACTTGTATCCAACCTAGGAAACACTCTTATTACATTTCCACCTATTGTCATTATATCTCCTATCCTAGATAAACTATAATTACAGCAACAGTATGTCCACCAAGTTTAACAGAAGTCATGCTTTGAACAGTTCCAGAACTACTATCTAATGTTTGCCAAAATGTATTAATTTTTTCAGCTAATGTTCCCGTTGTTCCACTATCTTGTGTTCCTGTTGGAATTGTTCCAACTATAATTTTTGTTAGCGTATTATAAGCAGCCATTTATTCTCCATTTAAAAATTAAACTAAATCTTTAGTAGATTCGGGAGTCGCCCTTTATACGACAACTCCCATAGTTCTACAAAACTATTAATCCTTATGAATTTGGATTACGATGTAGTAACAGCTCCATCTTTACCAGATTGACCAGTTAGGTACCAATGACCACCAAAAGCTGAAAATTCTAAATAATCACCTTTTAATGCAGATGTTCCCCAAATAACATTAGAAACGCCTGTAGCGCCATCAGCACTTGAACCAGGGCCATCGTCACCAGTATCAACTTCAGTTTCGTTGACTTTACCAAAAACGATTGCACTTCCTGCAGCTACTGTTATAGCATTAGAAGGAGTATTTTCATTAACCCAGAATTTATAATAAATTCCATCTTCAATGCTTGAACCTGTTGGAAGAGTTATTGCCACAGTTCCACCTGATGCTTCAACATAAAATACTTTACCACTATCAGCTTCAGTTAATGTAATATCAGCTCCTATAAGTAAAGTTTTTTGTTTATAATTACCAGTTTGTTGGCTGTTTTGATTTAATATATCACTTCTCATAATTAAACTCCTTTATACTTGTAAGTGTATTAAAGCATGAGTTTCAGGAAGAGATATTTCAAGACCAGCTTCGGTCAATATCATATCTTTTCTTAAATCTTCATCTGCTTGTTGCACGTTAGTTATTATATGAGTGTCTCTATTTACGCCATTTCCAACAAGAGGCCTATATGATACATGGTCTAAATCAACTAAACATAAAAATCCAGCTGCATTACCTCTAAATAGAGGCTCTTTAACTAGAGATAAATCACCATGAATAGTTTCAATCTTCATTATTTTATGACCAAATACACCTTGACTTCTTTCGAAATTATAAGCAATTCCTCCAGCGTCAGTTGCAACTTTCATTGATGTATCCATAAAACCACCTAATTTGTTGAAATGAGATATAACAGGCAGACTAGCTAAACCAAGTTTACTTGCTGTACCACCACGAGCAGGGTCATATATAACCTCAAAATCGCTTAATAAGTCATCATAAGACCAATTCGCTGCTGTAATTGTTTTTAAGTAACCTTTATCTTCAGTATAAGATACTTGAGCTTCGTCTGCAAGTTGACCCTGTGAGTTTGCTATAATATGTCCGCAAATACCATCAGTATAATTAATACTGTTAGTTGAGCCTCTCATACCAAAAAGCATTGCTCTTTCAATATCAACTTTATGTTCTCTCAGTTTGTTATTCCAGATTCTTTGCCATTCATCAGCATAACCACGATAAACAGTTGCTCTTGAGGTATTACTCATTTCACAAGCTGTTTTGAATATTTGAGTATATCCATAATCATGGTCTAACTTTTGTGACCAAACATCTGGAGCTCCTGAGCCCTCTTCAAATGAAGTTCCGACTACTGTGCATTTTGCATTATCTGGCACTGTTAAAGCTGCCGAAGATGCTTTTGCAATTGTCCTAACAGTACAAGTACTTGATGAACCTGCATCCACAACTGATTCAATACGAACAACACACCATTCTGGTTGTGCTGTAGATGTATCTTCAGTACCACAGGTTACTACCATTCCTGGTATTAACCAATCAACAGATGCACCACCTTCAGTATCAAATGATGTACTTGTAGTACTTCCAACTGCAGCAGCTGTAAAGCCACCAGTTGAAAGAAAACTTCTATCAGTAATTGATACTTTTGTTCTGTCTTCTAGGAATCGAAACTGAGAATCTGAAGTGGACACTTTTCCTACTTTTGATAGATATACGAAAAATGGAGATTCTTCTGGTGCAAGTTCTGCAATCCTATCACTAAAGTCAAATAACCGTCTTGTGTGAAAGTCTGTATTCGATGCACCAGGAGTTCTTGTTCCATTGGCCGATAAACTACCGCCTGTATATGTTGCCATTTTTTCTTCTCCTTAGTTTATAATTTACAATACTTTAGCACGACTTCCAGCACTCATGATTGATTCCCACATTTTTTGCGCATCGTCTTTTTTAACAGGTTGTTGACCTGTAAGTACTCCACCTTGCTGTGGAACAGCTTGGTTTTGACGAATTGAATCAAGTGGACTTTCAACATTTTCATTGCTTTCAGCCTGCTGTTGAGTTACAGATTGCCACATATTAATTGCACCATCAATACCATACTCGGCAGGATTCTTGCTTGCAAAATCCATAAACGACTGAATTTGCTCACCTGTCATCCCTCTATTAGATAGTTCATTTTGAAGTTGATTCATACCAACTTGCTTTTGAACTCCAGCCACTTGGCTTTTTACAGCGTCATTAATACTGTCTTGTAACTCTTGTTGTCGAAATTGATACGACTTAGACGATGGGTCATTATAGGCTTCCCAAGGGTCAAACTCATCCTTAGATAATTCAACACGACTAGGTTGTGTTGGTTGACCACTACCACTAAGCATACCTGTTACGGCATTTACTATATCAGGTCTTGATTCCAACATTCTTCCAACTTGTTCGTACTGTTTTAACTTTTGGTTTTCAACATGTAGTTTATCTTTCTCTGATTGAAAATACTTAGCTTGTGATTCCCAATCATTTGTAGATTCTTGCTGCTGAGTTGCTTCATCTTGCCCTACATTATCATTAACTTGACCTTGTTCAAGATTGTTATTTTCTAATGCGTTATCCATTTACTCTCCTTTTCTTTGCAATCTCTCTTGTTTTTCTTGAGTTTGGCTACGTAAACGTAACTTCTCTGACTCGAGTTTAACTGCGTTTTCTAGTTTTCCAACTGCTAATCTATTAGCAGACTTGGATTCACTTTCTTGTGATTTGAGCTCAGATTTGAATTTTTCAACTTCTGTACGCTTCCTAGCTGAAACTGACTCTCTATGAGCTGTTTGTAAATCACCCTGTAAATTCTTGACAGCTTCTTGTGCTTGCTGTAATTGTCCTTGTAATTGTTGAACAATATCCATTCTTTGAAGAACACCTTCTTTATCAAATATATCTGTTTTCATTAAAGCTTCAGTTCTATCAATAAGCCCTGCTTGGTATGCTTCCATATAAATTGACCATTCACCCCATCTGTTTGATGGCATTGTTGAATTACCAATTATATTAATATCATATTGACCTATAGTTAAATCATTCATCATTTCACCAATCGCTTGAGATTTATCATTATAATGATTAACCATATATTCACTCATATCATTATTTGGTTGAACTACTCTAAATGCTTTTTTATAAGTATAATGTTCTTTTGCTAAATTATATATAACTTGACCTAATCTTCTTAAAGAGCCTTCAATATCTCTTAATTTAGATTTACTTCTTCTTTGACCAAAATCCTCAAGCATCATTGTCGCTGAAGATGTTTTAGGAGCAACTTCCGTATTTCCTTGCATCATTTCAAATATACCCATATTTAAATCAATATATTTTTCAATTAATTGTGGTAATTGCATTACCGAATTAGATAATGGTTGTGGAGATGGAAAATGCGGTTCACCAAATGAGGGGTCATATTCTATTGTAGCATTTGGATTAGCCCAATCTCTTTCTAATTCTTCAATATCATCAACACTTCCTTGAGGAATAAGTAATTTTAAACCAGAAGATGCTTGTGCATGAGATGTAATTAAAGACATTGTTTTATTTAAAAATCTTTGAAAATCCTTATTTTTTCTAACATCACTCATAGGATATGGAGTATTTGTCCATATGTTTGGAACAGGTACAATAGGATACTTATCCGTATTTAATATTCTTTCATATAAAACTATTTGACCTAAAGTACATACTAACTTAATTCTTGTTTGTTGAACCTCAACTACATCAAGCAAACCTTTTTCTAATGCTTCAGCCATTTTAGGGTCAGCTATAAATTTCTCCATATTTTCAACATCAAGTATTCTTTCTTCTCCTGTTTCTAAAGATACCATTCTATAATATGGAACTTTAGTTTTAGAGAAATGTTCAATCAATTGATATTTTTCAGAACCTTCACCTGTATCAAAATCTTTAATGTAATCAGGAGTAAAAGTACCTTTTGTTCTTTTATTTAATGGCGATGGATATGTATCATCTTCGCTATACCCCTCCACTAAATCAATCATTTGCTTTCCATCTTCTTGTTCTTCTGCTAATTGAGGATATAAATCAATTAATTGAAATTTTGTAAATATGGTAGATAACATCATTCCTGTTGAATCATCAAAATAACGACTTCTTGCATTTGGGTCAACAACAACTCTAAATGGGTCTACATATGTAAATTTAACCTCACCTCTACCGTAATCAGCTTCCCTATCTACATATGCATAAAAATAACCAAGGCCTGTTACAGCATAATCATGTATAGTTTGTTTAAATACTTCATTACCATCAGATATATTCCAAATATATTCAAGTATTGTTTTCCAAACACTAGCTAGGTCACTATCAGAATCTTCTCTAGGCATCGCAGAGAATTTTGGAGGTTTAGATGTTATTATAGCTTTAAACTGCTCTATAGCAGAATATATTCTATCTAATGGTATATTTGACTGATTTCTTGATTCGAGTTCATCAACTTCAGCTTCACTAAAATGATTTCCTAAATAAAAATCAATATCTTCACGTGCATGGTCTTCCCACTCTTTTCTAGCGTCTGTCCAACGTTTCCATAGTTCTTTTGTGTGTTCTGCTCTTTTATCCTTTTCAATCATAACTAATAATATAACAATATTTTATGGATTTATCAATACCTCGACCCTGACATCCAATTGTACCTTTTTTTTGGTTTTTCCCATTCATTTTTACTGTTTTTCATTTTTTTAGCTTTTCCTGCTTTTTTATTACCTTTTGCATATTGAGTTGATAACCAAAACGCATCTATTGTATCATCATGTGAACCTTTTGGAAAATCAAGCAATTCACCAATAAACTCATGCATATCCTTTTTCAAATGTACCGCTCCCGCCTTAAACATAGGTTGAAGACCTTCAAATAATCTATCTTTCTTTTTTTGATTACCATATCCTTTTATTCCTTGTTCTATCCCTGGAAGAAACTTTCCTTCTCTTTTACTACGTTTATGTACGTAATCCCTAAGCATTTCTTGATATGATATTGTTTCAATATTAATTCTTTTTATTTTTTTATATCGTTCAGCGATTTTAAATATCTCATCTGCGCAGTCCATGGGGAGGACTCTCTGTCTCCAATACTCAATAACGTAATAATCATAATCAGCGGTAACACCGATAACCATAATAACACTATAATCATTCCTAGTAGATAGCGTTGAAGCTGGGTCAACACCGATATAAATATTAACATACTCTTTCCTTCCGTCATCTAATGTTAAAAACCATGAATCGCATTCTTCATCAAACTTCAATTTACCTTTATAAAAATTATCCGTAATATCTTCTTCACTAAATATTTGGTCTTCAGGAGATTTAGCTTGATTCATGTATTCTTGGTAGAATTTAGCTGGAGTACCAGAATCTATATAGAATTGCTTTCTTTCCTCTAATTTCTTCAAAGGCCAACGTGAGGGCCATAAAGGTTTACCATTATCGAGTATAGCTTTATATGTTTCTACATCCCAAGAATACTCTTCTCCACTTTTCATAGCACTTTGATAGTTTTTAACAATTCCATTTAAAAATGAATCATAATGAACTATAGTACCATTACACCATAAAAAGCCACCTTTATCAAAATCAATCGCTGGATACACAGCAGCAGTTACCCAATTCTTTATATGAAGCCTAGCTTCAGGAGTTTTAGTATTTAACTCTGATTCAAAGTCATCAAGTATAATTCCTGTATATCTTGTAGATAATTGCTTTTTACCTCTAAGTCTTTGAGCTGTACCTTTAGCAATCATCCTACAATTATTTTTCAATACAATTTCGGTTTTAGTCCATTTATCGCCTTGTAAGTCACCAAAATAGTAATGAATTGCAGGATTTTCGTATATATGATTTGAAATCCAATTAAGATTATCCGTTGCTTGGTCTTGTGCCTCGCCGACCCAAGCGATAAACTCTGGGCTTTCTTTCTTCGCAAATAAAAACCTATGTAAGACTGCACATGCAGCTAAAGTTGATTTTGCGTGGTCACGAGGCAATACAAGAGCCAATTGTTGTATATCATTACTTAAAAGCTTTTCACCTACTTTATTATGAAATTCAGGTGTAGCGGATGCTAAAAAGTCTTGAGGAGAGAATAATTTACCAAATACGATAAGGTCTTTATATGCCATCTCAAGAATCTTTTCATTTTGAGATACATTGCCATTTAAGTTTAAATTTGCCATTATGGTATTTGTTTAATTAAGTTATTATTTAAACGAACAAGACCCTCTGGTGGGTCAGTTCCTTCGAATGTTATCTCCAAATCAGCATAATTACTTCTACCAGGCAATATAGATGAACCTAAATCAGCCTCTATTGCTCCAGCATCTTTCTTTCTAAATATACCTCCACCGAACCTAGACTCTCTTTTTCCGAAATTACTTAACTTTACCTTCAATTTCATCTTAAGTTCTTTAATTTTAATAGAACTTTGAGTAGATAAGGTTTGAAGAGGAACATCTATTTCGTTTCCTCCAATTACCATTTTCATGCATTTAGGAGTACCATCTTCATTTATGTACTTACCTATTGCTTCAATGTGCTGATTCTCAGCTAATGCTTGTGCCTGTACAACGGCATCGTATAAACCTTTAGTTAAATGGTCTAAAAAGTGACCTTTTTTATTTATTGCCATCCCCAGAAGCTCCTTTTGATTTACCTATGGAAGAATTTAACATATCTAACACTTTCATGAGGCCTTCAGGCTTCTCTTGTTTTCCTTTAACCGAAATACTATATTTAGCGGATGTATCGGATTTTCTACTATTTTCCGAGTGATGGGATACTTTTCCTTGAAATTGAGCACTCCAACAACCAAAACCACCTTTGACTGTTAATTCAGCCGATGAGTCTGTTGATGACTTACTTGCTGATTGAGTGGATACTTCCATATCAAACTCTACATCAATACTATCAACACATAAACTTGGTATATTTATTATTGATAACAAAGGAACATCTAAAGCAACTTGCTCTGTTCCGTCTTCATATTGGAATTTAACGGATTTTGTATTACCACTACTATCCATTCCAACTTCAGTTATAAATTGAGCAGTTGTTGCAGCTAAAGACTTTTGTCCTTCAGATGCCGCCAACAATGGTGCTGCTATTAGATTTTCTATTGGTAAACCAGTAAACTGATTTGCTATTGAACTTGCCATTCTTTCTCCTTATTTATGAAATTGTACGTCTTTTGTAAACTTATCAAGCATAGATTCGTATTCAGGTGTTCCTGGTTTTGTTCCAGCTTGATGATATTGTGCCCAATACTCAGCTAACTCTTCATCTGTATCAACTCCTTCAAATGAAGCTGGCACATATCCTTCTCCTTTACTAGGCATTTGTAATAAATTTGCTAAAAACAAAGCTTGTTGTTGCTCTTTTGATAAACCACTAACATCATAATCTTCCATTTCAAGACCATATACCCAATCAGGAACATTCATTTTTCTTTTTTCATATTCAGTAATTAAACGATTCATTGCGGTATGAGCCCCTTGTGCTTCTCCTACTTCAAATTGAAATAAACCTCTACCTGGCCCTATACCTGATTCAGTTTTATCTGATTGCTGAATAGCATCTACAGCACCTTTACTCTCATGAAATGATATTTTTTCCATATTTTCGATGATTTGGTCTTCATCCATATCCCAATTATTTGATGCGGTGAATAAGAGTGAATCTAAAATAGTAGGATAATCTTTTGTTTCGGAACTCATAGGGTTTATTGGTTTTGTAATTGCGGAGAAAAAATCCAATCTATCCCCAATTTGGGATTGAGGAACAATCAACAGCCACAAATGAATCATGATATAAAGGAAGATGATAGATGATACGAGGTTTATTCGAGTTTGCGGAAACATCTGTGGCTGTATATATAATTTCTAATTTCATTTTAATTCTTTTATTATATCAAGAATATTTACATCATCTCCATGCATAACATTACCAGTTTGCATTAAAGCATTAAGTTTTTTTTCACCCTCCACATCTTTTACTCCAGCAATATTTGCTTCACTTTTAGGGTCATATATTCCAGTTAAAGTATTAAATAAATCTTCATGCAAACTAGGTGTTGCTGCAGCTTTAATTATATCATCAGTGAACATAGTAGGCATATCAAAATGAGAATCAGGCTCATCCCAAATCTCTACTCCAATATTTTTTTGCCTGTTTCCACGTTCCCACATATTTTTATCTCTCATAAGCTTTAATATATCTGTAAACAGACCAGACCCTTCCCAAATCTCTCTTGTTGCTGCTTCTTTGTAATCTTTTTGTTTTAGTAAATATTCATTTAATTGATTCAACAAACTTAATTTATCTATATTCTCGTGTGCGTTAGCCATTATTCTTGATATTTATGCCTTTCCTTCATTAAAATTTTCCCCGTAAATATACATCAATTTATCCGATTTATCAAATTCGGACTTACAATGTGGGCAAATCCAACCAATAACATCATGATTGCCCGTTGTATCAACAATTCCAATCCTTTTTGTGAAACTTTCGTTATGATAAAGATTTCCTTCGCAGACAGGACACAAATCTTCGTTATTTTGTTTTCTTTTCTCTATGTGCGATAAGTTCTGCTTTTTTTCCACTTTGTAATGCCTCCATTTGTTCTTCTGAAAATCCAGCCCAAACAGTTAATTGCTCTTGTTTCTTGTCTGTTTCAAATAATCCAGATATTTTAGACAAAGATTCAAGTGAACGAAGTCTATCTGAGTCTCTGTCGGAGATACTTGCAATA